>MWVW01000086.1_pt2 | contig 13248 bp, 15 predicted proteins | sample 1047191 | NCBI WGS metagenome assembly MWVW01 (sample SAMN06349985, study PRJNA376086) | soil metagenome | isolation source: MtG22-5 sample Antarctic (ecotone) | place: Antarctica
ATACATCAGAAAAATTGACTTGCTTTTCTATTTGCGCTTGTATGTGTGGGGCTCTTGATTCTTTTGTGGGGCTCTCCTTTTTATCAATGATCATACATTCTATACCTTGCAACTTCAACTGGCAGGCAGCCATGAGACCTGTGGGTCCTGCACCAATAATCAATACTTTTGTTTTTTGCACCATTTGCTAAACTGTTACTACAAAAAATAAATTAATCTATACTATGGCTTTAAAGATATATACCAAAACCGGCGACAAAGGAACTACTTCTTTGATTGGTGGCACAAAAGTTTCCAAAAGCCATATCAGAATAGAAAGTTATGGCACTGTAGATGAACTTAATTCATGGATCGGGGTTATTTCAGACCATAGCAATGATAACGCCAGTTGCGAAGCTTTGAAAGAAATACAGGACCGCTTATTTACCATCGGTTCATCGCTTGCCTGCGATCCGGATAAAGAACCGAAATTAAAAATTCCCGACCTCCATGAGCATGATATAGAATACATGGAAAAAGAAATAGACCGTATGAATGAAAGCCTTCCAGATATGAAAGCTTTTATTTTACCCGGCGGCGCACCGGCTGTTTCGTTTGCTCATGTAGGGCGTTGTGTATGCCGCAGGGCGGAAAGGATTTGTGTGGGCATGGTGGAAGAAAACATGGAAGTAGAACCACTGGTGATAAAATACCTCAACAGGTTGAGTGATTATCTTTTTGTGCTGGCACGTTATCTCGGTTACCTGCTCAAAACAGATGAAGTGCAATGGAAGGCCAGGGTATAGAAAATTTTGCTGCTGAATAATTAATTTAGGAGCTGGCATGAAGCAGGTTTTACCATATATCGTAGTCTTCATATCTTTTTCCATCAATGCGCAGGTTTTTCCTTTTAAAAATTTCACCACCACAGATGGTTTGATTGACCAGCATGTAAAAGTTGTCATAGAAGATGACCGGGGTTTGTTGTGGATAGGCACCCCCTTTGGTGTCAGCTGGTTTGACGGCAAGGTAGATTCTAAGGAAGGCGAAGGGACGAAAATATCAATCCGTTTAAAAATCAAATAAACATCCTATACCCACATAAAGATCATTTCATCATATTTGTCCTTTCATGATCAATATAGCCATAGTCGAAGACAATAATACATTACGCCAAAGCCTTGAACAATTGATTAGCCGTACAAGTGATATGCATTGTGTGGCCTCATTAAGCAATCTTATGAATGTAGTGAGCGATATTGTAAAAACCAAAACAAACATAGTATTAATGGATATAGGTTTGCCTAACATCAGCGGCATTGAAGGCGTACGTACTGTAAAAATGCATTTTCCACAGATCCAGATATTAATGTTCACCGTGTTTGAGGATGATGAAAAGATTTTTGACGCCATCAGGGCAGGAGCTTCAGGTTATATTCTTAAAAAAACATCACCTGAAGAAATATTAGAAGCCATAAGGGAACTATACCAGGGAGGGGCGCCTATGAGCCCCAGCATTGCGAAAAAAGTGATAAACTCTTTTCAGGATGCTTCCCCGAAGACCATCAATGAATTCGAGCTTACCAACAGGGAAAGTGAAATACTTTACTCTCTGGTTGATGGATTAAGCTATAAAAAAATAGCAGAAAAATATGTGGTCAGCATTTCCACCATACGCAGCCATATTTGCAATATTTACCATAAGCTGCACGTGCATTCCAAATCTCAGGCGGTAGCTAAGATCCTGCAGGGAAAATGAACCCTTTAATGGAATAAAGTAAAAAATCAGATGTTTATCTGATTGTTTCAAGTAATTTGCAATAATTCCATACATATTGAGGAAACTCCAATTCCTGACGATCGCCTATATAAGATCTACTATTCTGTTGATTATTTAAAAATTAAATTTTATTAAAATGAAGAAAACATGCATGAGCAGGTATCTTTCATTCTCTGCAATTTTTGTAATCTATTTAATGTCCTGCCAAAAAGAAATCAGCAACACAACTATTAGTAGAGGCTTTCAAGAAAAGTCTATTCAGGGTATTATAAATTCTGAAAAAAATGAAAGAAAAATCTTGTTTGTGAGCACACGCGACCATAGCCTGGGTGAAATTTATGCCATGAATGCAGATGGATCCAATCTTGTAAGGTTGACCACTAACGAAGTTACCGATGGACGTGCTACATGGTCAGCAAACGGGCAGCACATTGCTTTTGCATCAGGTCCCACAGGTTACAGAGACATTTATGTAATGAATGCAAATGGAAGCGGACTAAGAAATATCACTAATACTCCAACTGCAGATGAAGAATGGCCGGAGTGGTCAGCACAAGGTAACCGTGTTATTTTCTCCAGCAATCGTGATGGAAATCATGAAATATATCTTTCAAACTTAGATGGCTCGGAAGTAACACGCCTTACATTCAGACCTGATGATGACAGGTGGCCAACCTTTTCACCGGACGGCAGTAAAATCGCATTTCAATCAAGAGTAACCTTAACAACACAAACAGATGTATATGTAATGAATGCTGACGGAACCAATATTTTAAAACTTACAACATCAACTGCATTGGATCAAATGCCTACGTGGTCACCGGATGGGAGCAAAATTGCATTTATGAGCACTAGAACCGGTAATCCGGAAGTATTTGTAATGAATGCTGACGGAACCAATCAAATAAACATTACCAATAATTCGCCTACTGCTGATGGGAGGCCATCCTGGTCCAGAACACAAAACAAAATTACGTTCATGAGCATGAGGGATGGCAATATGGAAATTTATTTAATGAATGGAGATGGTACCGGTCAAACACGGCTCACCAATCATCCTGCATCTGATGATTTTCCTTTTATAAAATAATAGAACTAAAAAGCTGCTTTTATGCCTAAAAACTTCTTATTAATAACTAAAAAATAAAAAAATGAAAGTTTTACATCTTACAAATCGATTGTTTGTTTTCTTAATGATTTATTCATTTACTGCCTGCCAAAAAGAAAGTTCTGAAGTTTTAAATCACCAGGCAGCTATTGAAGACAAATCAACTGCTTTACCCAGTGATGCTTCTAGTGGTGCAACAACCCGTCTGTTATGTTTTACTGCCATAGCCCAATTAAACGGCTGCATTGGTGAAAATATAGTTTTTGGAGGCACAGTTGTACTCACTGAAAATACAACTGTAGATGGTAACGAAGGCGTACATTATACTAGACATTGGTCAGTAAAAGGATTAACTGGTTATGGAGTAAGACCTGGTGGTAGTTTTACAAGCGCAACCTGCCCGGCTCCGAGAGATTACACTGCCAATCTTAGAACAGGCTCTACTTATGAAATTATAGCTGGCACTGAAATGTTTAGTGTCAAAGATCCAAACATTACTACTGGTACTCCTAGCGCAATATTGAGCGGTGAGGTTTTTATTCACCAGGGAACTATTGTTTTCGTGAATACTGCAACTGGAGAAAGAATAGTGGCCCGACACGTAATACTTAAAAACCCAGGGCAATACACACCTTCATCCCCGCTATTTAAAGATGGATGGTATATTCAAGGAAAGAAATGCTAATAAATAGTGATAAACCGCAGCTTCCACTGCGGTTTTGTTTTTACAAGAGCTTAGATTCATTGAATTTGTAGTTTTTATTATCGGCGATAAATAAAGTTGAAGCCGTTATCTATTGTTATTGATTAACTAAGAAAAATTGATCAAAATCAGATATTCGTCCTATAGGCACATCGCCTCCCATTTTGTTATTTTAAACCAGGAGAATTAACCAGTAATTGGTATTGTATGGATAAATAGCTCAAGAAAATTTTTCTCATGTGTTCATTTGATGGCTGCTTACGGGCAGTCATTTATAAATAGGTAAATTTTGTTTAATTGATTATGAATATGGTTAAGAATTCTTAATCAAAATTTATGATTAAAAAAAATTTTTATGAAAGCAACTATCTTCTCCCTGCTGTGTGCGGTATTATTGGTGACCACTGTTAATGCTGATGCCCAGATCTTAAAAACATTGGGCGATAAAGCAAAAGTGAAAGTAGGTCAAAGAGCCAATCAAAAAGTAGATAAAGCCATGGACAAAGGCCTGGATGAAATGGAAGAAGGTACCAAAGTGAAAAAAGACGGAGATGGAGATGTAAAAGTTAAAGAAGCTGATGGCTCCAAGGTGAAAGTGGATGCTGATGGCGACACGAAAATAAAAAATGCTGATGGCACTACAGAAAAAGGGACTAATTCATCCACCCTATCTTATACTAGCAAATACGATTTCGTTCCGGGAGAAAAAGTGTTGCATTTGAAGATTTTAATGCTACTGCAGTTGGTGATTTCCCTGCAAAATGGAATACCAATGCTACGGCAGAAGTAGTTACCCTGAATACCAAAGAAGGCAAATGGCTCAAGATTTCAAAGCAAGGTGTTTTTCACCCGGAATTTATCTCCCACCTCCCCGATAATTTTACTTTGGAATTTGACCTAGCTGTAAATCCGCAATGGCGAGGTACTCACTTTGCAGTAAACATTGCGAATTTAAAAACTCCCCAGGATTTTACCGATTACTTTCACTATGTAAACTGGCGGGGTAATTATGCCGTACACATGGAACTAAAACCAAGGCAAAGTTCCAGAACATCTGCCAACTCAAAACTATTAGCCGGCACTAACGGAAATCATATAGTGAACAATGATGTAGATTTTAAACTTTGGGATAATGCCTCTAACAACTTTGTTCATATTGCCATGTGGCGCCAGGCACAACGGTTGCGTGTTTATGCTAACGGAGAAAAAATTTGAGATATCCCAGGTGCCTTTGATGTAACCAGTAAATTCAATGCGATCACGTTTGCAATGTACGATTCATATGACCCGGAAGATTACATGTTGTTAGGAAATATCCGTCTGGCAATCGGTGCTGCAGATACTCGCAATAAATTAATTACCGAGGGTAAATTTGTAACCCGTGGGATTTTATTTGATGTAAGCAGCGATAAAATTAAACCCGAATCAGCTGGTGCATTAAAAGACATTGCCAATGTGCTTAAAGAAAATGCTGATGTTAAAATAAAAATCGTTGGCCATACAGATGGCGATGGTGATGATGCAAAAAACCTGGATCTCTCAAAACGCCGGGCTGCCTCGGTTAAAAGTTACCTTGTTAGCGAATTCGGAATCAGCGCAGGTAATTTAGAAACAGATGGTAAAGGCGAAAGCGCTCCGGTAGATAAAAACACAACCGCAGAAGGTAAAGCAAACAACAGGAGGGTAGAGTTTATTAAAATATAAACTAAAGTGCCTTGCAATTTCCTTTGCAAAACAGCTACAGGAGCAATAAAAAATCAGCTCCTCACATTCGACGAAAGGAATATGCCTGTATTTGGTGGCAGGTATTTTACATTTGACAATGACAGTATGAAACGCCAGCCGCAATACAGGTATGGTATTGAATACAAAAAAGGTGCTTTCACCACTTTTATTATGGGGTGCTTTCATAAATAAGCGCAAATCAATATTATCCTTTCTCAATCTTCCCATCCTTCATATGCACAATACTGTCGCTTAACTGAGCAAGCTCTTCATTATGTGTTACAATTAAAAATGTCTGATCAAATTGCTTACGCAAATCAAAAAACAACTGGTGCAATTCTTTGGCATTGGCAGAATCCAGATTACCTGTAGGCTCGTCGGCGAAAACAATATCCGGTTTATTGATCAGCGACCTGGCCACCGCCACTCTCTGCTGCTCTCCTCCCGATAACTGGTTGGGCTTATGGTGCACACGGTCGCTGAGTTTTAAAATATCTAAAAGCTGCAATGCCTTTTCTTTTATGGCAGTTTTTTTCTGTCCGCTTATCCACCCGGGGATGCTCACATTTTCCAAAGCTGAGAATTCGGGAAGAAGATGATGAAACTGGAAGACAAAACCGATATGCCTGTTTCTGAATCGTGCCAGTTCTTTACTGCCGAGGCCTGAGCAATCAGTGTTATTAAGCATAACATTTCCTCCATCGGGCTTATCAAGAGTGCCTAATATATGAAGCAATGTAGATTTCCCTGACCCGGAAGGCCCGACGATACTTACGATGGCTCCTTTATCAACGGTAAGGTCCACCCCTTTCAGTACCTCCAGTGTGCCATAGCTCTTTTTGATATTATTAGCGATTAATAATGCCATTTGCGATTTTGTAGTAGATCAAATATCATTAAACAAAGCCGCACATCAAAGGTTTATCCGTATGACGGTAAGTAAAAAAACAGTGCATTTGGAAAATTAATGAATAAGCCTACATTTGCGGAAATTTTGGAATGTAATTCTTCTTTTCGCTGTATAAAAATTACAATTCAAAATTTAAAAATTAAAGCTTAATAAATCTACAATACCCATGTTTTGGACTCTTGAACTTGCCTCCTATCTTGAAGAAGCTCCCTGGCCGGCCACGAAGGATGAACTCATCGATTATTCAATCCGTTCCGGTGCACCAATAGAGGTTGTAGAAAACCTGCAGGAGCTCGAAGATGAGGGTGAGGTCTACGAAAGCATAGAAGATATCTGGCCAGACTACCCTTCGCAGGAAGATTTCATGTTCAATGAAGATGAATACTGAACTGTAACCAAAAATTCCTTACGTTCGTCATTTTACCCTTATTCATACCCATTGACAATTCACTATTGACAAAAGGACTATTGTTTATTGACAATTGACTGACCCGATGCTTCCATGCTTTCCACAATAGCTGTGCTCACACCGGTAAAACTAAAGCCTCCATCATGAAAAAGATTCTGCATGGTAATGTATTTACTCAAATCACTGAATAAAAATGCACAATAGTTTGCACAATCTTCGGCTGTGGCATTTCCCAGCGGACTCATTTTTTCTGCATAATCGATAAATGCATCGAAACCTTTTACACCGCTGCCGGCAGTTGTTCTTGTAGGTGATTGCGATACCGTATTCACCCGCACTTTTTTCTTCAATCCATAATGATAACCAAAGCTGCGGGCTACACTTTCGAGCAATGCTTTGGCATCTGCCATCTCATTATAATCCGGGAAAACCCTTTGTGCTGCTATATAGGTCAATGCTACTACACTTCCCCATTCATTCAATGCATCCATATCCCATGCCGTCTTGAGCACCCGGTGCAGGCTCATAGAAGATATATCAAGTGTTTTCTGGTTCCATTCATAATTCATTTCGGTGTAATGTTTCCCTTTACGCACATTCAGGCTCATACCAATTGAATGCAATACAAAATCAATCCCCCCATCAAAATGTCTTTTTGATTCTGCAAACAGCTTTTTCAAATCTTCCATATTGGTAACATCCGCACCAATTACCGGTGCATGAATAGCCTCTGCCAGCTTATTTATCTCTCCCATTCGTAATGCAACAGGTGCATTTGTCAGAACGATTTGTGCGCCTTGTGCATGACATTGCAGGGCTGTTTTCCAGGCAATTGATTTTTCATCCAATGCCCCGAATATGATTCCTTTTTTTCCGGTTAAAAGATTATGTGACATGTAAAACTGATTGAATTTGACATTTATGATTAATGATACCTTACAAAAGTAATGGCTAATTATATGCAATTCTGCTTAAGGCTGATTTGAATTGGATTAATTCATGATCAGTTCTTTTGCATTTTCCATTGCGGCTGAAGTTGGTTTTTCACCACTAAGCATTTTTGCAATAGTTACTATTCGTTCATCATTGTCGAGTAAGCGTACACTGGTGGAAATGCTGTTATTTTTTACTGCTTTATATACAAGATAATGTGCATCTGCTTTGCCTGCTATCTGTGGCTGGTGCGTAATACAAACCACCTGCCTTGCAGTAGCAAGGTCTTTCATAATGATACCTACCTGTTTTGCAGCTTCGCCGGAAATGCCGGTATCTATTTCATCGAATATAAGCGTGGGTAAATTCATGGATTGTGCGACCAACGACTTTATGCAAAGCATCAGTCGACTAAGTTCTCCCCCACTGGCTACCCTGCCAAGCGGCTGAAACTGCCCGCTTTTATTTGCATCAAATAGAAATTGAATTTCATCCCTTCCATTCAATCCTAACTTTCCTTTTTGCATATCCACCCTGAACCGTGCATTGGGCATTCCTACCTGTACCAGCATTTTATTTATTTTTTGCTCCAGGGGTTTTACTACGTTTTTTCGGGCAATGGAAATTTCATTTGCCTGTTCTTCAGCTTTCAAAAGCAATAGATCGCATTGCATATCAAGTGTAATGATTTCTTCATCAATATTCAATACAACTTCCAGCTTTTTATTCAATTCATTTTTTATTTCCAACAATTCATTTGTTGTTTTTACACCATGCTTCTTCAATAACCTGTATCCAACTGCCAGCCTTTCATTGATCTTTTCTATCGTAATGGAATCAGCTTGAATTCTATCACTTAAATTGCCAGCTTCATCCGCTACGTCCTGCAGCTCAATGTATACAGATTGAAGCCGCTCTGCCAGCGCAGGTATAGCGGAATGAAAGGAGCTGTAATTCTGTAACCCGTTGATTAGCGATTTTAATTCTATGATGAGTGGAGTTTCACTTTCGCGGAGATCATATTGTGTTTTCAAAAGTGCTGTTTTTATATCTTCCGCATTCGTTTGCACTTTCAATTGCTGGTCAAGTTCTTCAAGTTCATTTTCTTTAAAACCTGCTTCTTCCAATTCGTTGAATTGAAACTGATGATAATCAAATTCTTTATCAAAGCTTTGTTTCTGTTGTTTTAGATTGTCCAATTTTCGTTTGGAATTTTGCGCTTCCAGGAAAATTTCACGGTATTGTTTAAGGAGCTGTGTTTTGCTACCAAGTGCATCAAGCACATCGCGTTGAAAATCAGTTTGCACCAATTCAAGCGTATCAAACTGCTGGTGAAGATCGACCAGCAAAGCGCTCAGCCGGGATAGGTGTAAAAGATTCACGGGTGTATCATTGACAAATGCCCTCGATTTACCATTAGGTGCTATTTCCCTGCGCACCACCAATTCGACGGAAAGATCCAGGTCATTTTCTTCTAAAAGCAGCCTTAGCTGATCATTGGGTAATTCGCTTCTGAAAACTCCTTCTATAATACATTTTTTTTCGCGGTTCTTTTGTACACCGCTATCTGCCCGCTGCCCCAAAATTAATCCCAGGGCGCCAATGATAATGGATTTACCAGCGCCTGTTTCACCGGTGAGGACATTCAGTTTTTGGGAAAAATCAATATCAAGTTGATCTATTATTGCATAATTCTGTATTGATAACCTGTCCAGCATATCAGCTAACAAATTAACGCAATCCTTTCTACCTCTGGCAAAAAATAAAAATTTAAACGTATTTTATTTCACCATTAAAATTCTCTCTTTTATAGCCCTGTTGTTACTAAAAAAAAGAAGATAGGATATTTATTGAGTGTTCACAGTAGTTAACTTTGGCGCTATTTATGGAAACCTTATTTACAGCAGATAATTTAGTAAGCCTGCTCACACTTGCAATACTTGAGATCATACTTGGCATTGATAATGTCATCTTCGTCTCTATCATCATGGGTCGTTTGCCCAAAAGCAAACAATTAAATGCACGACGATGGTGGATGGTCACAGGCATTACAGTTCGGGTTATTTTACTTTTTTGCCTGAGCTGGCTTGTTACCCAAAAAGGGAAAGCGCTGTTCACTTTGTTTGGAAAAGGTTTTGACCTTGCCAGTATTGTAATGATCGCGGGAGGTTTGTTTCTATTGTACAAAACTGTAAAAGAGATACATCATAAACTTGAAGGAGATGAGGAACAACTGGAAATGAATGCTACTAAAGCAGCAGGTTCTTTTGGTGCTGCTATATTCCAGATCATTCTGGTAGATATGATCTTTTCTTTTGACAGTATGATCACTGCCGTGGGCATTGCCAAAAATCTATACGTAATGATCACCGCAGTGATTATTGCTATGATAATAATGTTTCTGTTCAGCCAAAGAATTTCAGATTTTATACATAAGCATCCAACATTAAAAATGCTCGCCCTTTCGTTCTTAATCCTGGTTGCGGTTATTTTATTGATTGAAGGCTGGGATGCAGAAAGGGCACATGGATTAAAGAACTATGTTTATTTCGCCATGGCATTTTCCTTCGGTGTAGAAATGCTGAATATGCGAATAAGAAAAAAATATCGGAAACAACCTGTAGAACTGCACGAACCCTATATCAGGCCAGCAAAACCTATGGGTGTGGAAGACGAGGCACATTAATCATTAAAATAGCTGCTGCAAGAGCTGCGGTCTCAGTGCGCAATCTTGTTGGACCCAGTGAAACAGGAAGAATATTTTGCGCTAGTGCCAGATCTATTTCAATTGATGAAAAATCTCCTTCAGGACCGATAAAGATGAGTGTGGAACCGGAGAGTAAAGAGCCTGATGATTCTTGCAATTGAAGGCTCAAAAGTTTTTTTTCTGCTTCCATACAATGAGCGATGAATTTTTTATCAAACGCAGGTAACTGAATAGCTTTTTTAAATTCAGTAGGCTGATGCAAAACAGGAAGCCGGCATTGTTGTGATTGAAGCATAGCACTTACAAGTATATTGTGCAAACGATCAAACCGAAATTTTTCTTTTTCGGTGCGTTCACAGAGCAAGGGAAATATTTCGTTGACACCGATTTCTGTGGCTTTTTCCAGAAACCATTCAAAACGTGAAGTATTTTTTATCAGGGATATGGCAATACTGACTTTCTGTGCTGTAGATTCTTCTTTAATTACAGACTTTACCGACACTAAACAATGCCTACGATCGGCATTTACAATAAGAGCTTCTGCCCTGTTACCCTTGCCATCTGTTAGTGATAATATATCTTCCTTACTTTTCCGTAATACCTGCACTACATGTTTTGAGGTATCCTCATCCAGGGTTATGTTACCAGTTAGTAGTTGAGGAGTATAGAAATAGGGAACTGCCATTATTATAAATAAACAAGCCTTGTAATGAAGGGCTCATGACTGAGATGTTTCTATCAAAATGGATCTTCCTCATCCTGCAGGTCATTCATTTTACTGCCTGTCTGTATAAACATCCTGGCACCACTCCCATCAGCCCCGGCTACAGGCTTCCAGCTTCCGGGCAAAGTGGGGCCGCCAAAACTTTCTCCGCCATCGTCTTCAATAAATTTCTGAATATGCAACAAAGCCCGCAGCTTAATAGTATCAAGCGAACCATTACGGTGTTTTGCAATACGTACGTGGGTTTCTCCCCTGTAGCTTTCGCCCATTTCATTTTGTGGTACATCATAATATTCGGGGCGATACAGGAACATCACCATGTCTGCATCCTGTTCTATAGCACCGGATTCACGCAGGTCACTCAACTGAGGCATTTTATTACCTTCTTTCCTTTTTTCCACCTCGCGGCTTAATTGGGACAAGGCAATAATAGGGATGTTCAATTCTTTGGCAAGTGATTTCAGGCTTCGTGAAATATTGCTAATTTCCTGTTCGCGGTTCCCATTGCGGTTTTCACCTGTTCCGCTCATCAACTGGAGGTAATCAATGACGATCATACCAATGTTGCCAGTATTTTTTAAACGACGGCATTTTGCCCGTAATTCAAAAATATTTAAAGCAGGCGTATCATCAATAAATATGGGAGCCTGCGATAGCTTTTGTATACCTCTGGCATATAATTGTTTCATCTCATGTTCTTCCAGCTTACCTCTTGATATTTTTTCCAGCCAGATTTCACTTTCTGAAGAAAGAATACGCTGCACCAATTGACCAGCACTCATCTCCAGGGAAAAAAAAGCTACCGGGGTAGGCTTGGAAGAATGAAGGGCTGCATTGCGTGCCAGGTTAAGGGCAAACGCAGTTTTACCCACAGATGGTCGTGCAGCAAGTATAATAAGGTCAGTATTTTGCCATCCATAGGTAACCCTGTCGAGTGTAGCAAAGCCGCTTGGAACACCGGAAACATCTTCATTTTTATGCCGCAGGTCTTCAATCCGCTGAATTGTTTTTATCAATACAGAATCTATGGTTTCATAATTATTCCGCAGGTGTTGGCTTGTAACGTCATAGATCTTTGTCTCTGCCTGGTCAAGGAGGTCAAACACATCAGTGCTGTCTTCGTAGGCATCACCGATAATTTCTCCGCTAATGCGGATGAGTTCACGCTGGATAAACTTTTGAAGTATAATCCTGGAATGGGCTTCAATATTAGCTGATGAAACTACAGCATTGGTCAGTTTGGTGACGTAATAGGGTCCACCAACTATATCAAGCTCTTCACTGCTGCGCAACTCCTCCACCACAGTTAAAATATCAATAGGCTGGCTTTTATTAGCCAGGCTCTTCATTGCCTTGAATATACGCTGATGAGCATCTAGGTAAAAACATTCAGGTTTTAAAATTTCTACTACAAGGTCAAAAGCTGCTTTTTCCAGCATAATAGCACCCAACACTGCTTCCTCCAGGTCTTTAGCCTGTGGTGGTACCTTGCCATACATCATAGTACTTAAATCAGGCGGGCTCTTTCTTCTCGTTTTCCTGTCGCGATTGAGATTAGTTAAATCCATTCTTGGTTTTGATAATAGCGTTATTTACTAAAAAATTTTATCAATGACTTTTGGTTAGAAAATCCGTTTTTGTATTAAATATTTATGATGAAACTGTTATCCGAATATTATCTCAAAAGTCAGTTGAGCGAATTAAAGTAGAAAACTGCGTTGTCCAAAATAATAATCAATGCACACCTTATCAACTTGCCAATTCACAATAATTGCTGGTTCTTCACAAATTTGTATCTATTTCCACATCAATTTAAGATTAATACACAAAATCTGTTAAAAAATAATAGTCCTATTTTGTTTGGCCATACCCTTTCACTTACAGTATAGGCTTTCAGCCAAATTTTCATATTTTCTCTGGCGGTGATCATTCATAAATCGTATGTGAAACAACGTTTTTAGCGGGAATGTGCATATATAACATTCTGTAATTTTCAATTGGAATAAGCTTTTTGTCTTTATCAACACCAGATAAATAAGCGCCCATCACATGAAACAGATTATAGGCTTGATTCCTGAGGTTTTGTGGATAAAAAATATGAATAACTATATCTAATCTTCAACAAAGAAGAGATTTCAATCCCTTTATTTACTATAAAGTTCAGAAAGTCAGATTCCATATTTTTAGCTTATAAAATAAGCCTATTTTAAACTGTAGAATTTATTCACATTATAATTTCTTTATGAATGAACTCATTTAGGGTATCAAAT
>MWVW01000231.1_pt1 | contig 13215 bp, 9 predicted proteins | sample 1047191 | NCBI WGS metagenome assembly MWVW01 (sample SAMN06349985, study PRJNA376086) | soil metagenome | isolation source: MtG22-5 sample Antarctic (ecotone) | place: Antarctica
GTAATACAGACAATGGAGAGATTAGGGGGCGTTGCAACTTTAGGTCAACTTAATCAGGAAGTTTTTAAAATCAAAGATTGCGCCTGGGGAACAAAAACTCCCTTTGCAACTATTAGAAGAATTGTACAGCAAAATCCTGAAATTTATAAAATAAAACCGGGCTTGTATGGATTACTTCAGAATAAAAAACAAATAGAAACTCGTGGAATTATCGCTGAAACCGAAAGAAATAAAAACTCAAAAGAAGTTATAGAATTTAACCATAGCTACTATCAGGGCTTGCTACTAACAATTGGAAGATTAAAACATTTTGATACGTTTATTCCACATCAAGATAAAAACAAAAAATTCATTGATGTTAAGCTATCAGATTTAAAAACTTTAGAAGAACTGCCAAAATTTTCTTATCCTAATTTAATTCAGCGAAGTTCAACAATAGATGTTATTTGGTTTAATGACCGAAAGATGCCCAATTCTTTTTTTGAAGTAGAACATTCAACGGATATTCAAAATTCGCTCTTAAAATTTAATGATCTTCAGGATTTTTTTGTTAGAATGATAATAGTAGCAGATAAAACTCGAAGGACAGAATATGAAAAAAAAATAAAATATTCTTCTTTCAAAGAAATTCAGGAAAGACTAAAGTTTTTGGATTATGAAGCTCTTAATAAACAATACGAAACTTTATTAGAGCATCAGAAATTTGATGTTTTGGTCTAATTGCGTTAGGGATTGAAGTGGAAAGCCCGCAACGAAGCGTTAGCCATGTGCGTCAGCGTGAGGACTTGGAACGGAAAGCCCGACCCGCAGGGGAACGCCCAATAAATCAATAAGCAAAAGTTTGCTGTGGAGATAACAAGATATTTTCCGACTGATATAAAACGTTACATAGAACCTTTTCTTGGAAGCGGTGCAATCCTTGCGACTGTTGCCCCTAACAATGGTTTAGGATCTGATACTTTCAAACCATTAATTGAGATTTGGCAGAAATTAGCAACCGATCCAAAAGGGTTGCTTGATTGGTATGCACAACGAAGAAATAGAATTGGCAAAGAAACTAAAGAAGAAGTTTATCAAAGTGTCTTAGCCGCATACAATAAAAATCCTAACGGAGCAGATTTTGTTTTTCTAACGAGGTCATGTTATGGTGGTATTGTAAGATTTAGAAAAGCTGATGGTTATATGTCAACACCTTGCGGTGTCCATGTTCCAATACCTGTTGAAAGTTTTGCTGTTCGTATTAAAGATTGGAAGTCAAGATTAAAAAATGTGTCCTTTGAACATTTAGATTACAAAGAAGCCTTTGCACAAGCAAAGGAAGGTGATTTGATTTATTGTGATCCTCCTTATTCACATAGTCAAGGCATTTTGTATGGGGCACAAGATTTTCGTCTTGGAGATTTGTTGAAAGAAATTGATAAAGTCAAATCAAAAGGTGTCCGTGTTGCTTTGAGCATTGATGGAAATAAAAAGTCGGGTAATTACTTATGTGATTTGCCTATTCCTGATGGACTTTTTGAGAATGAAATATTTGTTGATTGTGGTCGGTCAATGTTGCGTCGTTTTCAATTAGAAGGTCAAACCTTGGAAGATGAAAACGTGTCTGACCGTCTGTTGCTTACTTATTAAACGGAATGTTGCCTAAGGGTTGCGTACAACGTTCGAGTATTTGAGAAGGCAGGGAATTCATTGAACATCCAGCCCGGTACAAATGCTCAGTTGAAAATTAAGTCTCCTCGAAATTTTCACAGCATTCAGTTACAGTTAAATATATTAACCGTGAAACCCCGAGGCAGCAAGCACTTTAAATTATTGTAAAGGTTGACATCAAATTTAAATGCTCAGCAAACATCGGGGTTTCATTTCCGCAAATTATTAATTATGGATTCCATTTTATGGAAATGAAAACCCCGCTGGGACAGTAACTCAGGGTAACTTCACCATGATGCCATGAAATAACAATGCTGGTAAACAAAAGATTTTTCTTCCCTAAAATAACGATCAGCATTTTTCCAACGCTTGCAAAATATCATTTAGAATATCATCTGCATATTCTAACCCGACAGAAATACGAATGAGCCCGGGAGTAATATTCACTTCCTGTCTTTCTTCTTCGGTAAGTTTGCCATGTGTAGTGCTTGCGGGGTGAGAGGCAATACTTCTTGTGTCACCTAAATTAGCAGTAACAGATAGCATTTGCAGATTGTTCAAAAAATTTCTACCGCTCTCCAGGCCGCCTTTCAATTCAAAACAAACTATACCGCCCCCATTTTTCATTTGCTTAAGTGCAATATTATATTGCGGATGACTTTTTAAATATGGATATTTTAACCATGATATCTTAGGATGATTTTCCAATGCAGTTGCAATTTGCAATGCATTCTTTGCATGACGTTCCATGCGTACATCCAGGGTTTCTAAACTCTTGCTTAGCACCCATGCATTAAATGGCGATAAGGCAGGGCCTGTGTTACGGGCAAATAAATAAATGTCCTGTATCAATTCTTTCTTACCAACTATTATACCTCCTAATACTCTTCCCTGTCCATCAATCCACTTGGTTGCAGAATGTAAAACAAGGTGTGCGCCATAATCAACCGGTCGTTGGTTTAATGGGGTTGCAAAACAATTATCAACATTTAAAATAAGATCATGTTTTTTTGCCATTGCACCCACAAACTCCAGATCAACAATATCAAGCCCAGGATTTGTGGGCGTTTCCAGGTATATCATTTTTGTATTAGGCTTAATAGCGGCTTCCCATTCTTCTTGTTTATCTGCACTTACATAGCTGCATTCAATACCATAGTTTGGTAAATATTTATTTATGATATTATGGGTGCTTCCAAAAACGGCATTACACGATAAAAGGTGATCCCCTTTTTTTAATAACGCCATAAAAGCGGCAAATACTGCACTCATTCCTGTTGCAGTGGCTACACCTGCCTCCGCTCCTTCCAGCATAACCATTTTATCAATAAATTCATTTACGCTGGGATTGCTAAAACGGCTGTAAATATTGTCATTGGTTTCATCTGCAAAAGCAGCTCTCATATCTTCTGCGTTATCAAAACAAAAGCTGCTTGTTAAGAATAATGGAGTAGAATGCTCGCCTTCATTGGTACGCTCTGTTTGTAATCTTATCGCCTTTGTAACAGGATGTAGTTTCATAATCAGTATTAATTGTATGCAAAAAATCTTTTATTATCTATTCATAATTACTTTCCATGTAATCTTAACCAATAATTTTTTGCAAAGGTATCAATAGAAAAGTTTTTATGCGGCTATAATAATCAAAAAACATCCAACGCTTTCAATAAAATTCGGATACTCCATATTATAACTAATGCCCCTACAGAAATAAACATGGCCTTAAGTGGCAGCTTTCCTGAAAGCCTTGCAGCTATTGGTGCTGCAGCAACACCGCCTATTATTAATCCTACTATAACCTGCCAATGACTAAGACCTATCAGTGTGAAAAATGTTAAAGCGCTTGCCAGGGTAACAAAAAATTCAGTAACACTTACTGTCCCGATCACATATTTAGGCGTCCGGCCTTTTGATATAAGAGTACTGGTAACCAAAGGCCCCCAACCACCTCCGCCAAAGGAATCTAAAAATCCACCGGCACCCGCCAACCATCCCACCCGTTTTACTTTCGTGGCTGCTTTGTTTTTTTTGAATGCATTTAATAAAATTCTTAATCCTAAAAATAAAGTATAAGAAGCCAATATAGGCCGGATATACCCCGCATGCTCAGTTCCGAATTTAGATAACAGCCATGCTCCCATAATTGCACCTATTATGCCGGGTATCAATAATGCCTTGAATAATTTTTTATTTACATTACCGAATTTATAATGGCTATATCCGGAGGCAGCACTGGAAAACATTTCTGCTGTATGAATGCTGCCGCTTATAGCAGGAAGATTTATTCCAATTGATAAAAGAAAAGTAGTACAGGTAACACCATAACCCATACCCAGAGCCCCGTCTATAAGTTGTGCTACGAAACCTGCTATTATCATAATGTAAAAATCCCTATCAAGATTGCGGGTAATATTTGCAAAACTATTCTGCAGATCATCAAAAGGAATGTATGACAATACAATGTGTCCTAATAACATAAAAAAGAAAGCAAGCACGGAATACGTAGCAATCCTGCGCCAACGCTTTTCTCCTGCAAAAGTTTCCGAGCCATTATTTATATAAAGTACTTTTGTTAACTTATTAAGCTTATTTACTTTAGTTGCAAAATCTCCTTTCATTTTACTTCTTATCACTTCCATATTATCTAATACTTCATCAAGTTCTGACGGTAATAAATCATTAAACGTTTCTTTTAAACGTTTGGCAATGGTTGGAGATTTTCCATTAGTTGATATAGCAATTTTGAGATTGCCTTTTTTAACAATGGAGCCAAGATAAAAATCACATAATTCAGGTTTGTCGGCTACATTAACCAGTTTCCCTTTTATACGTGCACCAATAGTGATCTGCTCACTGGTTTGTGGATTGCCCACTGCAATTATTATTACATCCGCATTATCAAGATCAGAAGCCTCATAGGCTCTTTCAACCAATGTTACATTTTGATGGTGTAAAGCTGCCTTACGGGTAGGTTCGGCGAACTCAACAGCTACCATTGTAATTTGTGTGGCAGGTGAATTTTGTAACACTGTATGCAATTTTTCCAAAGCAACCTTCCCCCCTCCTATTATAAGCAGCCGAAGATTTTCAAGCTTTAAAAAAACGGGGAACAAGTCATTACTCGTTTTAATTGCTATATTTTCTTTTTTATCTATCACACATAATTTTTTTATACCCGGAATGATTTATTATGATATCTTAAAAATATTTTCTGAAAGAATAGTCACCAAATTTTTCAGCGCCGTTTCTTTCTTTTTTAAAGTCAGCAAACAATTCATCAAGGCTGTTTAAAATTTCAGGTTCTTCCAGACTTTCTTTATAAATTTTATTTAAGCGGCTCCCTTCATGATCTCCTCCTAAATGCAAATTGTATTTGCCAGGCGATGTTCCTACAAAACCTATCTCTGCAATGTATGATCTGGCACAACCATTGGGGCAGCCGGTCATACGTATAATAATGTCTTCATTACCTAACTGATATTTCGCAAGCAAAGTTTCTATTTTAGTAAGAAGTGAAGGCATGTACCGCTGTGCTTCTGCCAGGGCCAGCGGGCATGTTGGCAATGCTACACAGGCCATAGCATTTTTACGAACAGGAGATGCTTGATGAGTATGCTCAATAATTTTATATTTCTTTAATATTTGATCAATTAATTCTTTATCTTTTTCATTTATATCACTGATGATGACATTTTGATTGGCTGTAAATCTAAAAATTGCTTTGCCTGTTTTTGCCACAGCAAGCAAGGCTGATTTTAATGCAATATTCTCATCGTCCAACAGCCTGCCGTTCTCAACGAAAACTGTATAATACCACAAGCCTTCATGGTTTTGGTACCATCCATAATAATCACAACGACTGTTAAAGTTATAAGGTTTTGCTTCTTCAAGTTTAAAGCCAGCACGCTTTTCAACTTCTTGTTTAAACCCATCTACACCTAACCTGTCAACGGTATATTTTAATCTTGCTAATTTTCTATCAGTCCGGTTTCCATAATCTCTTTGTACAGTAAGTATCTCGTAAATTGCTTTAAGCGTTTTTTCTTCAGTATCTGTAAAACCTATCACTGTTGCCAGCCTTGCATAGGTTTCAGGATTGCCGTGTGTAGTTGATAAGCCGCCTCCTATTGCAATGTTGAAACCTTTTAATGTATCATTCTCAATGATGGCAATCAATCCAATATCATTTCCAAAAACATCAACATCATTATTGGGAGGAATTGTAATTGCAATTTTAAATTTTCGCGGCATATAACTCTCCCGGTACAAAGGATCTTCTTCTTCTTTTTTATCTAATACTTTTTTTTCATCAAGCCATATCTCGTACCATGCTCTTGTCTTTGGCATTAGCATCGTGCTTATCTTATCTGCATAAGCAAATATTTCTGAATGAATATTTGATTGCTTTGGATGGGCGCTGCATAGTACATTACGGTTAATATCGCCACAAGTAGCAATTGAATCAAGTTTTGCCGCATTAAAAGCTTTAATGGTTGGTTTTATTTTTGATTTTAAAATTCCATGCAGCTGAACTGTTTGCCGTGTAGTTATTTTGATTACGCCGGTAGAATTTTCACCGGCAATTTCATCCATAGCTATCCATTGGTCAGCAGTTAATAAGCCTCCCGGCAAACGAAGCCGGATCATAAAACTGTATAAGCGGTCCAGTTTTTTTTCAGCTCTTTCTTCACGGCGATCACGGTCATCCTGCTGGTACATGCCATGAAATTTTATCAATGATTGATCATCTTCACGAATAGCTCCTGTGATTTCATCCTGCAAACTTTCAGTAATAGTTCCACGAAGACCATTACTTTCTGTTTTTATCTTTTCTATCGGTGAGGCCTCATCCTCCCTTCCTCTCCGATAGAGAGGGCGATCGGTCATTGAATCTTTATTTTGCTTTTCTACTGGCATATCATTATTTAATCTTCCATCATAAAAGAGCTTTCAAAGCCTCCCTTTAGGGAGGTTTGGAGGGTTAATACACATCCTTAACATATCTGCCATCTTCTTTCATATCATCAAGATATTTAACTGCATCTTCCCTGGACCGCTCACCAAACTGTTCTATTATTTGCAATAATGCATGTTCAACGTCAACACTCATTGGCTCTTTTGCGCCACACACATACACATAGCTTCCCGCATTCAACCATTCAAAAAATTCAGCTCCATGCTGTGACATTTTATGCTGTACATAAATTTTCTCCTGTTGATCTCTTGAAAAGGCTGTATTTACTTTTGTAAGAGAACCTGTCTCAAACCAGTTCTGTATTTCGGTTTGGTAAAAAAAATCAGTGGTAAAATGTTGTTCCCCAAAAAATAGCCAGTTCTTTCCTGTTGCGCCTGTTGCATCTCTTTCTGCAATAAAAGAACGGAATGGCGCTATGCCTGTTCCAGGTCCAATCATGATTATATTTTTATCCTCTTCAGGCAAACGGAACTGGTTATTTGGATGTACGTAAAATTTCAGTTTATCATCTGCATTAAATTGAGATAAAAACTCAGATGCAAGTCCGTATTTAGTTTCCTTATTTATTGCAAAAGAGTTTTTTGCAACAGTTATATGCACTTCGCCTGCATGAGCTTCCGGTGAAGAGGCAATAGAATATAATCTTGGAGTGATAGGTTCTAAAATTTTAATAACCTCTAAGAATTCTCCAGCATTTTTTACAGGATAATTTTTCAGCAATAGTAGCAGGTCAATTCTTTGTATAGGAATATCTTTTTTTACTATAGAGGCATAATGTTTTACAAAACGTTCGGGCAGGTAAACGATATTCAATTTTTTATAAAGCAGCTCATATACAGAAACTAATTCCTCTTTATAATTAATATTCGTTGTTGCATCAATACCTGTTAATGTAATGATCTCCTCAACAATTGCTTTATCATTTTCCGGGATAATGCCAATAGAATCACCAGGCTGATAGCTAACATCTTCTGCAGCAATTTCAATATGATAAGTTTCTTTTGCAGAACCTGTATCATTAAGATTGATATGCGACAGCAATGTGCCTGCATAATTTTTTTTGCCTTTTGATTTTTTTATAATAGCTGGTGGAGGAGCTGTTGTGCTATCTTCATTTAATGATCTGAATATATTTGAGAACCATTCTTCTGCTTCTGCATCAAAATCGATATCACATTTTTGTAAAGGCGCAATACGTTTTCCCCCGAGCTTATTCAGTTGCTCATCTACATCTTCACCAGCTTTGCAAAACAAAGGATACGAAGTATCGCCTAAAGCAAGCACACTATATTTTAATTTATCCAGCTTAAATCCATTTTGATGAACATGTTCATAGAATCTTTTTGCAGCAGCAGGCGGTTCTCCATCTCCGTGAGTACTGATAACAGCTAAAAAATATTCTTCTTTGGAAAGATCATTCAGCCGGTATTGCTCCATGCTCTGCACCTTAGCATGAATGCCCTGCTTCTTTGCTTTTGCAGCAAACTCGGTAGCCAGTTTTTTTGAATTACCTGTTTCTGTTCCGTATGCAATCGTGATTTTATTCACGCCACTATTTTTCTGAATTTCTTCTTTTACATTTTGTGTTAATACAATACCATTCAAGTATCCATTCATCCATATAAGCTCTTCGCTTGTTGAATTGCTAATGAGATTGAGTAATGTTTTTAATTTATGCTCTGCTAACATGTTTTTCTTTTTGATTGTCAGCAATAGGAATTACAGGGCTAGTGATAGGCTTAAAATAATATTCACTACTGTTGCTGTTGGCAAGCCATGCAAATTGTTTTTGCAGTGATACTACTTTTCCGATGATCACTAATGAAGGAGAAATAAAAGTGTGGCCTTTTAATGTTTCTTCATATTTATATAAATTACTGATGTGCACTTTTTGAAAAGGTGTTGTAGCCTGTTCAATTACTGCAAGCAGTTTATCTGCAGCTATATTTTTCTCTTTTAGCTTATTAACAACATTCTCCAATGTTTCAGAGGACATATAAAAAACCAATGTATCATTTGTGTTGGCTAATTCTTGCCAATATTCTTCTGTTAAAACATCTGATTTATAATAAGTAAGAAACCGAACAGCAGTAGCATAACCTCTTGCAGTTAGCGGAATACCTGCATATGCAGCTGCTCCGAAAGCAGCAGTTACACCAGGAACAATCTCATAAGGAATATTATGGGCAACAAGCGTTTCCAGCTCATCCATTATATTGGAGAATATAGAAACATCACCCCCTTTTAAACGCACAACTAATTTTCCCTTCAATGCATGCTCAACTAACAACTGATTAATGGTTTGCTGTGGCGTAGAAACTCCTCGCTTACATTGTTTACCAACATGAATAACCTCTGCATTTTTGCTCACATACATATCCAATATTTCTTCACTCACCAAACGATCAGTAAGAACTATATCAGCCTGTTGCAGCCATTGTATAGCTTTCATAGTGATCAATTCAGGATCACCGGGACCCGCGCCTGCCAGTATTACTTTTCCTTTTTCAAACATAATCTACTAAATTAGTAGGGTAAAAGATCAAAAAAAACTATTGAATCATACATGCCCCCACCGTAACACAACTTGTTTCATCAATTAAAATCGCTCCCCCATTCTCTCTCAATTTTTTATAAGAATCAAATGCAACAGGAGATGCTGTTTTTATTGTTGCTTTAATAATATCATTCAGTTCGGCTTTTTTAGGAGCATACTCTTTCTGCAAAGTGTTTACGTTTAATTTATAATCGATCTCTTTAACTACACTTCTCACCACTTTACTGTTGATCTGCAAAAAATATTTATTACCCGCAACTAAAGGTTTATTACCCATCCAGCACAACAGCACATCAAATTCCTGTTCAATTGCCGGTGGATGATCACGATGAACGATCATGTCTCCACGACTCACATCTATATCATCTTCGAGATGTAGTACTACACTTTGTGGAGCAAACGCTTCATTGATCTCTTTGCCACCGATCTCAATTGCTTTGATTGAACTTTCTAATCCGGATGGCTGAACAATTATTTTATCCCCTTTGCGATAAATTCCACTGATTATCTTACCGGCATAGCCCCTGTAATCGTGTAATTCAGTTACTTGCGGACGAATAACATATTGTACGCTGAATCTTGCATCTGTAAGATTTATGTCAGATTCGAGCTCAATATTTTCCAAATGATGTAATAAAGATTCACCTTCATACCACGAAAAATTTTCAGATCTTTCCACAATATTATCCCCGTTTAATGCACTTATAGGAATATATTTTACATCTTTTAGTGCCAGAGATTTAGCTACTTCTTCAAAATCAATTACAATATTGTTGTAAACATCTTCAGAATAATCTACCAAATCCATCTTGTTAATAGCAACCACCACATGCGGAATATTAAGCAAAGAAGTAATAATAGAATGGCGACGTGTTTGCTCTACAACTCCGTTTCTTGCATCTACCAGAATAATTGCCATCTCTGAATTAGATGCACCTGTAACCATATTACGTGTGTACTGAATATGCCCTGGTGCATCCGCAATAATAAATTTACGTTTAGGTGTAGAAAAATATTTATAAGCAACATCAATGGTAATTCCCTGTTCTCTTTCTGCACGCAAACCATCGGTAAGCAATGCAAGATCAATCTCACCTTCTTCTTTATTCTTACTTTGTTTTTCAATAGCCAGCAGCTGATCAATCAAAATAGATTTACTGTCATACAATAAACGGCCAATCAAAGTACTCTTTCCATCGTCAACGCTTCCTGCAGTAATAAATCTTAGAATGTCCATAATTTTTTTTAACCCCTTTATAATTTGTCGTGAGACGTGAAACGGCAGACGTGAAAATCTCACGTTTCACCTTTCACATTTCACGATTAAAAGTATCCACTCTTTTTCCTGTCTTCCATCGCTGCTTCTGAAACCTTATCATCAATTCTTGTTTCGCCTCTTTCACTTGTTTTGGTTGCAATAATTTCATTAATGATCTCATCAATACCCGTGGCATTTGATTCTACGGCTGCTGTACATGTCATATCCCCTACTGTTCTGTATCGTACTTTTCTTTTTAATATTATATCGCTTTCTGCCAGTTTAATATATTCAGATACCGCCACCAATTGACCTTCGTGTTCCAGTACCTCTCTTTCATGTGAGAAATAAATGGATGGCAGTTCAATTTTTTCGCTGCGTATATAATTCCAAACATCAAGTTCTGTCCAGTTGCTGATAGGAAATGCACGAACATTTTCTCCTTTGTGTATTTTACCATTGTATGTATTCCATAATTCCGGTCGCTGAAGCTTTGGATTCCATTGTCCAAACTCATCTCTTACAGAAAATATTCTTTCTTTGGCTCTTGCTTTTTCTTCATCTCTTCTTGCACCGCCTATAAGTGCATCAAATTTGAATTCTTCTATAATATCAAGCAGGGTATAGGTTTGCAGGGCATTTCGGCTGGCGAATTTTCCTTGCTGTTCAGTAAGATTTTTTTCTTTAATCGTATCTTCCACTTTGCGAACGATAAGCTTTTCGCCAATTTTTTTTACGAGATCATCTCTAAAGTTTAGTGCTTCAGGAAAGTTATGACCGGTATCAATATGCACTAAAGGGAATGGAAATTTTCCTGGCCTAAATGCTTTTAGTGCAAGGTGTACCAATGTGATCGAATCCTTTCCCCCAGAGAACAGTAATGCCGGCCGCTCGAATTGGCCTGCCACTTCACGCATAATATGAATAGCTTCTGATTCCAGCTGTCCTAAATAATCTAAATGATATTTACTCATCTTATTTTTTAATCTTTCTAAGTATTAATCAACAACATGAACATGTAACCCGCATTCTTTTTTATCACTATCTTCCCACCACCACCGGCCTGCCCTGAAATCTTCACCCGGCTTTATGGCCCTTGTACAGGGAGCACATCCAATGCTTACAAAACCTTTATCATGTAATGGATTATAAGGTATTTTATTTTTGCTGATATAGTCTTTTACTTCATCAAAAGTCCAGTTAAGAAGTGGATGGTATTTTATAACGTTATTAGTTTCATCCCATTCAACCTGTGGTATATCATGCCTATCAGATGAATGTTCTGCACGAAGACCTGTTATCCATAAAGCATTGCCTTTTAAAGCTCTTTTTAATGGTTCTACTTTTCTTATATAACAACAACCTTTTCTGTTCTCAACTGATTCATAAAAAGAATCAGGCCCTTTTTCTGCAACAAATTTTTCAATCAATGAATGATCGGGGTAGAATGCTTTAATATGAGTGTTGTATCTTTCATTTGTAGCATTCCAGACAGAATAAGTTTCGGGAAAAAGCCTTCCTGTATCTAATGTAAAAATCCGGATAGGAAGAGAGGCACTTAATATTTTATGAGTTATTATCTGGTCTTCATAGCTAAAGCTTGTAGAAAAGATAACTTCCTCCTTAAACTTTTCTACAACATATTTCAGCATCTCTTCTATGCTTAAGGTTTGGGCTTTTGCCCTGAAATCTTCACCCGGCTTTATGGCCCTTGTACAGGGAGCACATCCAATGCTTACAAAACCTTTATCATGTAATGGATTATAAGGTATTTTATTTTTGCTGATATAGTCTTTTACTTCATCAAAAGTCCAGTTAAGAAGTGGATGGTATTTTATAACGTTATTAGTTTCATCCCATTCAACCTGTGGTATATCATGCCTATCAGATGAATGTTCTGCACGAAGACCTGTTATCCATAAAGCATTGCCTTTTAAAGCTCTTTTTAATGGTTCTACTTTTCTTATATAACAACAACCTTTTCTGTTCTCAACTGATTCATAAAAAGAATCAGGCCCTTTTTCTGCAACAAATTTTTCAATCAATGAATGATCGGGGTAGAATGCTTTAATATGAGTGTTGTATCTTTCATTTGTAGCATTCCAGACAGAATAAGTTTCGGGAAAAAGCCTTCCTGTATCTAATGTAAAAATCCGGATAGGAAGAGAGGCACTTAATATTTTATGAGTTATTATCTGGTCTTCATAGCTAAAGCTTGTAGAAAAGATAACTTCCTCCTTAAACTTTTCTACAACATATTTCAGCATCTCTTCTATGCTTAAGGTTTGGGCTTTATCTGCTACTTTGGAGACCGGCTTTTTCAAAAAATCAAACATGAAAGGGTATTTTTGTCCACTGGAATAAAAAAAATCAAAAAAAATTACGGATAAAAAAACAGCAAGTATCAGCAATAGCACATCGTAAAACAGCAATTGCAAACAGAGGTTATTGCAAAAAATTTTTTCATCTGAATATCAATTTATTAGTCTACTACAAAAGTAGGGTATCAATTTTATAAACAACACATTAAAAAGTCATAAAATTATATTGGTATTCGCTTGGGCATTGTAATTACCTTAATGTAAAACCCTTGCTTATCCTGCATTTTAAATGATATGTATGTTGTTGTCCACTGTAATATGAGTATAGATTTAATTTCAGCCTGCAATATTTTAAAGATACTTTAGAAACATAGGCAACTTTATGCCAAAAGATTATTATGGTATATATTTTACAATAAATTATGGCAAAAGGATTATACTCTTCTCAATTTGA
>MWVW01000232.1_pt1 | contig 13203 bp, 14 predicted proteins | sample 1047191 | NCBI WGS metagenome assembly MWVW01 (sample SAMN06349985, study PRJNA376086) | soil metagenome | isolation source: MtG22-5 sample Antarctic (ecotone) | place: Antarctica
GAGTACCCCGCAAAATTGAATGTTGGAGATAATTTAAAAGACGGGCACATGGAACTGGAAACCGAAACCAAAGGCATGAAGCAATCAATGGTAATGGATATTACCAACCGTAAAGTGGAGGGTAAAGAAAAAGTAACAACTGCTGCAGGATCATGGGAGTGTTATAAAATTACGAGTAATACAAAAATGAAAATAAAAACAATGGGTATTGGCGTACCTATGAATATGGATGTTACAGAATGGTTTGCACCGGGCTTTGGTGTGGTAAAAACCTTATCAAAATATGGTGAAACGGCTATTACATCTATTAGATAAACAGAAAAGCTTATTTTGTTGTTGGTGGCCCGTGTTTTAATTGCTATTCACAAAAATTATTTTGTATGAGAGTATCTGATATTTTAAAGTCCAAGGAGCAGAAAGTATATTCCGTTACCGGAGATATAACCGTATATGACGCATTAAAAATAATGGGTGAAAAAAATATAGGCGCTTTACTGGTAATTGAAGATCATAAATTAACAGGGATTATTTCCGAAAGGGATTATGCCAGAAAAATTATATTAAAAGGAAAATCATCCCATGATACATTGGTGAAAGAAATAATGACTGAGAAAGTAATAACTGTATTACCGGAAGATGATATTGAAACCTGCATGCAATTAATGAGTGGACGTAAAATAAGGCACTTACCTGTTTTAAAAGATGATAAGGTACTTGGGGTTGTCTCCATTACTGATGTAGTTACGGCAATTATTGAATTGCAAAAGAATACAATAACACAACTTGAAAATTATATTTCCCATTAAATAATTACTTACTTTTCTATACTCTATATCCTGTAAATAATCGTCTTCTTATTCAATTTAAGGTGATATAATCCCTCGTTCTGGCTTTGTATTTGCGGTTAGTGGGGTAAAAATAATTATGCTTACCCTTTCAGGATATATTTTGTTTTTATTTACCTGTCTTATTATAAATACTCCGGGAAGATTTACAAAAAAAACACCTATTCCGGTAGAGCACATTAAGCAATTATACGATACCTCCAAACTCTCCCGAAACGATTTGTTATTTGATTCACTTAAACTGGGCAAGCAGGGATTGGGAAGAAGGGCTTATGAATATGCAATGCTTGGGTATAATGTTTTAAAAGCAAAAGGTAAACTATCCAATGATAGAATTTTATCAATTGCTGATATGAGTTTACCTTCTGGTAAAAAGAGGTTGTTTATAATTGATGTAAAAAATTTTAAACTTTTATTTGTTACCTATGTAGCACATGGCAGAAATACCGGGTTGGATAAATCACTATATTTCTCTAATGAGCCTGAAAGTAATAAAAGCAGTGTGGGTTTTTATACTACGATTTCAACTTATTCCGGTAAACATGGGTATTCTATGCGGCTTCAGGGGCACGAGATAGGATTTAACAGTAATGCTCTGGAACGGGATATTGTTGTGCATAGTGCCGATTATGTTGGCGAAAGTGTGGTAAAAAGTCAGGGATATGTTGGAAGGAGTCTTGGTTGCCCTGCCCTGGCTCCGGCAATTTATAAACAGATAATTGATAAAATAAAACACGGAACCTGTTTGTTTATTTATGGTAATGACAGCCGATATATTATTAATTCAAAATTTTTAAAGCGCCCGTTAAAGTTGGAGAGTGGTAGGTAACTATATAGATCAAGCCTTTAATGGTTTCCAGGAAATTTAATTATTTGCCATATACTTTTTTACCTCCAACAAATGTCATTATAACTTTGGTATTTAAAATTTCATTTTCTGCAACCTTCATGAGATCTTTATCAAGAATAATAAAATCTGCTTTTTTACCTACCTCAATACTGCCAACTTCTTTTTCAAGAAAGCCTGCTTTTGCTGCCCAGATGGTCATCCCTCTAATAGCTTCTTCCCGTGTTAATGCATTTTCTGTTTGAAATCCATTGGAAGGAAAACCTTTGGCATCTTTTCGAATAACTGCTGCCAAAAATGTTTTAAACGGACTTATATCTTCTACAGGAAAGTCAGTGCCTAAGGGTATCCAGCCATTTTGTTGTAGTAATTGTTTAAAAGCATAAGCTCCTTTCACTCGTTCCTGTCCCAATCTTTCTTCAGCCCAATACATATCACTTGTGCCATGTGTGGGTTGTACCGAAGGAATAACACTTGCACTTCCAAATAAATTAAAATCATTTTTATTTATTACCTGGGCATGTTCAATTCTCCAGCGCTTATCGTTTTTTCCTTTTAATGCCCTGTTATAAATGTTTAATATTTCACGGTTTGCAGAATCTCCAATGGCATGTGTACACATCTGAAAATCTGTATTTGCAAAAACTTTAGCTATGCTGTCGTAATGATTTTTTTGGCTTAACAGAAACCCATACCAAAGAGGCCTGTCGCTGTAAGGTTGCAATAAACATGCACCACGGCTACCCAAAGCTCCATCAGCATAAAATTTAAAACCTTTTACAAATAATCTGTCTGTTTTATATGGGCCGGTTTTTAAGTAACGTGAAAAGTTAGATGGGTTATCACTTAACATTACATACAATCTGATATTGATTCTACCTGCTTTTTGTAACTCATCAATTTTATCTACGTCCGTATACATTAAGCCGCAATCTGTAATAGTTGTTAATCCAATAGCAAAACAATTTTTCTCTGCTGTTGTAAGCCATTTAATGTAATCTTCCTTTGTTGTTTTAGGCACCTTTCTTTCTACAAGTTCTCTTGCATTATCTACTAATATCCCCGTAAGCCTGCCATTTTTTGTTTCCACTTCGCCACCAATTAATTTTTGACCAGGTTTAATATCAGCCAGGTCCAACGCTTTTTGATTCACAATGGCAGCATGTCCATCAACCCTTATAAGCAAAACAGGCTTATCAGGAAACAACTCATTTAGTTTTTCATTCGTTGGAAAAGATTTGCCTGGAAATTTATTTTGATCCCAGCCTCTTCCCCTTATCCATGTTTCATTCGGATGCTCATCAGAAAATTTTTTTACCCGTTCAATAATTTCCTCCCAGCTGTTTGCCCCAAAAAGCTCTACCTGATAAAGTGATTGACCATAACCTACAAAATGTGCATGTGCATCAATAAAGCCGGGGTAAATGGCTTTACCTCTTGCATTCACAATTTCTTTTGCAGAATATTTTTTTAATATATGGGTACTATTACCAATTTCGACAATTTTCCCTTTGCTCACAACAAAAGCCTGTACTGTATCAAATTCATTATTTACTGTGTATACTGTACCATTATAAATGATAGTATCCGCATACGTCTTCTTTTGAGGATCATGACTAAAAGCGAATAATAATAATATTAAAAGAGGGACTATAAAAAATTTCATATGTACTTTTTACAAAAAAATAAAGTTAACATGCCGGTTTAAATAACTGACAAATGTTAACTTAAGAATGTATTAGGGTGAATTAGCTTCCTAATTTGCTTTTTAAAAAGCTTTCTATCATACCGCAACCAACAAACATAGGTTTGGAATCAATTGTAATATCTAATTCATTTCCTACAACTGTATACGATCCTCTTATGGTTCCCATAACACTAACTTCAAAATTTCCATAAGATTCATCTCCGGTAAACGTTCCGCCTTGTCCTTCAACAGCATTTTGCGCCCTATTTAGTACCTGCTCTGCTGAGCCGGAAAATGGGATTTTAAATTTACATGCCATAATAAATAGTTTTAAACATCAGCTTCAGGTAAAACTTCATCCAGTTTATTATCTTTTACGAATTTATCCCTTGCTTCTGTAAATTCTTCCTGTACTGCTGTAACTTCAATAAGTGCCTGATCAATTTTCTCATGAATATCGGGCAGTCTTTTATCCAGAAGTGAATTCCCCAGGTTAATATTTTCAGCTTCTAACTGGGCAATTTTTTTAAGCAATGATGTCTGGCTGTTGGTTATATCTTCCAGCTCACGCAGCATTTTATCCATCATGTGCATTTTTTCTACTTTATCCATAAAAATATTTTGGTTAGATGAACAGCGAAAATAATGCCTAAGTGTTACATGCCATTAAAAGAAAAAGTGCCAGGGACTGGAATCGAACCAGCACATCCCTGCGAACGGCAGACCTGCCTGCCGGCAGGCAGGTTTTGAGTCTGCTGCGTCTACCAGTAATGTATTAAGAAGAATATAATTTTTTTAAAAATTCTTTTCCTACTCCGGATTTCAAATAAATTTCTCTATTTCTTGCTTCTGTTCTTGTTAAAAACGTTTCTTTTAGAATCAATATGAATGGTTTGTATGGCTTGGTTGTTTTATTTTTCCCGGTTTGATGTTGATCAACTCTTCTGTTAAAGTTTCCAGTTAAGCCCACATAAATATAATTTCTATTAATACTCTTTATAGCATATACATAATATATAATATTATTAAAGCAGTCCCGGAAATTGAATTGAGCCTCCACATCCTGGCAAAGAGCAAAACTATGGGCTAGAGCATTTATTTAATATATCAGAAGCCAAAAAAAAGTGCCCGGAACAGGAATCGAACCTGCACATCCTTGCGAACGGCAGATTTTGAGTCTGCTGCGTCTACCAATTCCGCCATCCGGGCCTATCCCGATAGCTATCGGGAGGGAGCAATATTACGTATTCCCTCTAATCTCTCCAAAATGCGTTTCAGGTACTTCTTTTTAAAATAGTAATCTTTTACCTGAAGCAATTGTTCGTTTGTAGTTCTGTCTTCATTGTAATATTCTATAATATTTTGAACCTCATCATATAAATGTTTTTCCAATTGGCTGATCTTCGTTTCTGTTTCTTCTACAGATGAATCATCAATTTCCGTCAATGACTCATTGAGCTCCATCATTTCAACTAAAAATTCAGGAGGCAATTGATATTTTTCCTCTTCTTCCAGTAACTCTTTTAATTGCAAAACATATTTAATTGTTTCGTCATCATTTTGAAAAGTTTTATATGCACTATTTATCAATGAAGATTTTTCAAGCATATCGGCCTGTTCTTCTTTACTTTCAGTGGAAAAAAAATCAGGGTGATATTTTTTTTGCAGTTGAATATACTTATCCTGCAAATATTTTTTATCTGCCTGCAAGCTTACAGGCATCTCAAACAATTCAAAATAATTCATTTAGTAAAGGTAGAGATGATTAAATGTAAAATGTAAATTGCCGTTATTAAAATTTATGATGCTAAAAATCGGAGTGATAAGGGAGGAAAAAGTGCCTGCAGATAACAGGGTAACATTTACACCGTCTCAGTGTAAATGGGCACAAAAAAATTTTACTGATATCCAGATCATTGTGCAGCACAGTGAACATCGCTGTTTTAGTGACAGGGAATATAAAATGGCAGGCATTGAGATCAGAGAAAACATTTCTGATTGTGATATATTTCTGGGCATAAAAGAAGTGCCTGTAGAAATGCTTATTCCCGAAAAAACTTATTTTATTTTTTCGCATACAAAAAAATTACAGCCACATAACAGGAAATTAATAAAAGGAATTGTCAAGAATAAAATTACCCTTATTGATTATGAATGTATGGAGCATGATGACGGAACAAGGATTTTAGGATTTGGGTTTTTTGCGGGCATTGTAGGTGCCCATAATGGGATGATGGCATATGGACACCGCACAGGTAGTTTCCATCTCGACAGGGTTAATTCACAAAAAGATTTTCGACATCTTATACATACCTATTTTGGATTAAAACTTCCGGATATAAAGATTGCTGTAACAGGGAGTGGCAGAGTAGCACACGGTGTATTGGAGGTTATGAATTTAATGGGTATTTATGAAACTGAGCCTGATCTTTTTGCGAGTAAAAAATTTTCGTATCCTGTATATGTGCATTTAAAGGGCGCTGACCTGTATGTAAATAAGAAAACAGGTAAATATAACAGGCAGGAATTTCATTCGAATCCAAAAAAATATAAATGCCTTTTCAATAATTATATTTCATCCACAGACATTTTAATGAACGGGGTTTATTGGGAAAAGGATATTCCAAGATTATTTGAGTTGAAAGATCTTCGGAGTAATAAATTCAACATACAAAGTATTGCAGATATATCTGATGACCGCAATGGCTCTGTACCATGTAACATTGGTGATTCCACAATAGAAGAACCGGTTTATGGGGTTGATAAAAATAATTTTCATAGAACCGCACCTTATCTGAAAAGCTCTGTAGATGTAATGGCGGTAAGCAATCTCCCAAATGAATTGCCCAGGGATGCATCCAGATATTTTGGGGAACAGCTTATTAAATATGTTTTAAAAGATATAGTAAATGGCACCTCAAAAATATTAGAAGGGGCAACAATTGTAAAAAATGGAAAGCTTACAAAGCCATTTGAATACATGAAAGAATATGCAGAAAATAGTTTGTAGTTAGTAGTTTATTGTTAGCGGGTCTTTATAATTTTAAGTAATATTCTTTTAGCAGTCCAATGAATTCCTGTGTGTAATTTCCACTGTTGCCTTTAATACTTACTTCTTTTATTACAATATCTGATTTAGCATTGCTAAAAAACAAAATTCCCCTGAAGAAATTATGCAATGATGTTTGCCTTACTAATATTTTTTCAGTCAGAATGAAATTGTTCTTTGCTGCAATATTTTCAAAGTATTGTATCCTATAATAGGGTAAAAGAATTGCGAAACAACCGGTTACTGCAAGATTATTTCTAATTACCTGAATAAGATCCTTTAGGGTTAACCCTTCATCATGTTTTGCAAGATTTTTATTTTTTTCATTTGATATTAATTCATTTTCATAAAAGGGCGGGTTGCTTATTATAAGATCATATTTTTTATCTTTAACAAATTGTTTTACATCAGCATGAAAAATATTCAAACGACTGTTCCATTTAGATGCAGCAAAATTTTCTTTAGCCTGCTGATAAGCATTTTCTTCAATTTCTACAGCATCAATCTCGGCATTTAAATTCCTTTGTGCATACATTAAAGATAATAGTCCCGTTCCTGTACCAATGTCCAGCACCGTGCGTATTTCTCCACCTTTGGTAGCAGCAGGTAGTGTGCTTCCAAACAGGCATGCATCGGTGCATACCTTCATGCTGCACTTGTCCTGGTGAATTATAAACTCTTTAAATTGGAAATAATTATTCGGCATCAAACAATTTTACATCGCATCTTCTAAGGTATCTTTGCAAATTAATTTTTTGTATTGAATAAGCAACAAGTGTTATATCAGGATCTCGGGACAGTAGATTACAAATCGGTGTGGGATTATCAGGAAGAACTGGTAGAACAGAATCGTAAAATAAAATCAGAATTAAGAAAAGTTGCCAGCCATGAGCCATCAGCTATAGGTAATAAATTATATGCTATAAACCGTAAACTACTAACTACAAACTATCTTCTTTTTTGTGAACATCCCCCTGTTTATACTTTAGGCAAAAGTGGCAGCATGAAAAATGTATTATTAAGTGAGAAAGAGATGGAGAAAAAAGAAATTGAATTTTTTAAAACTAACAGGGGAGGAGATATTACTTTTCATGGACTACAGCAAATTGTTGGATATCCTATTTTAGATCTTGAAAATTTTTATACTGATATAGGAAAATATTTAAGAGAGCTGGAAGAGGTTATAATAAAAACGATTGGTGATTATGGCATAAAGGGAGAAAGAATTAAAGGCGAAACTGGAGTATGGATAGAGCCGGGAATAATTGGAAGAGAAAGAAAAATATGTGCCATGGGTATACGTTGCAGCAGGTGGATAACCATGCATGGCTTTGCATTAAATGTTAATACTGACCTCAGTTATTTTGATAATATTATTCCCTGCGGAATACCAAATAAACAGGTAACATCCATAGAGAAAGAATTATACAGAAAGGTATCTGTTGAAGAAGTAAAACAAAAATTAAAGAAGTATTTTTCAGCAATATTTAATGTCCAGATCATTTAGATGGATTTTTACCCTGCTCATTTATGTTTAATGGCAGCTTTACATCTTTAGGTATATATATTTTATGTTTTTCAATTAAAACGCCGTTTTCATACAACTCAAAATCGAAAATACCGGCATGTATAAAGTTTACTTTCTCTATAGTTAAGTAAGGTTCTGTTATTTTATTTAATTCAAATACAAGGGCCCCGTTTTCTTCAAAAAATTTGATATAATATTTTTTCTTTGGAACACCGGGGAGAGATATAATAATATTATTATCCTTACCTGTATATACAAATCTGGAGGAAACGAACCATGTATTTACTGCGCTTTGCTGAAATTCTTTAATATCAGGAAGTACTTTAGTAGTATCCTTTACCGGGCGATAAGGTTTTGTAAATATGTAAGTGCCTCCTTCAAATGAAAGAAATAAGCGGTAATACATATTTGCTGATACCGGCTTTGCATCAATTAATCCATTTGTTTTATTTGCAACATCAAGTACACTTCCAATGGTAGAAAAATTTTTACTGCTGTCAAATGATCGTTGAATATTTATAGTCGTAAGGGTTACAAACGGATTTGTCCAGGAAATGAGGATATTATTACTGATATTAATTACCGATATTTTTGGCAACGTATCCTGGGCAAATAATTGTAGAGGCAGGAAAAAAATAAAATAAAGAATAAAAAGTTTCTGCATGGTATTGGATAATAGCGACCGGGATTGAATTGTAAAATAAAGATATAAATAAAAAATAAATGAGTGTTAATACAAATCAAAACTTCAAGGTACCAGCAGGCAAAGATAAGTTCCCCTGTAAGCCACCTGTATGGATACAAAGAATTTTACTGCCTTGGGGGAAATAATTTTTTCTAATCAAATCAAAAATGGCAAACATCATTTTGGCGGTATAAACAAAATCCGTTGGTATTGCAAATTCCTCATAAAACTTATTCATGAATAACAAAAGTTCATCAGTTTTTTTCGCAAATCCACCAAAATGGCAATCACTAATTAATGAATAATTCTGTTGTTCAGGGCTATCAAGTAAAAATAAAAGCCTGCTTTCAATATCTGATATGTTTTTAAGCGAATTAAAGCCAATTACTTTTTGTGATGGAAGCGAAGATTTAATTACTCCTGCCAATGTAGTAGCTGTGCCTATCGGACAACAAACATGTGTAAAGTTAAGACCGCTATAAAAATGTTGCATTAGCGCAGCACCTTTTACGCCCTCTTTACTGTATCCGCCTTCAGGAATTAATACATATTCCCCAAATTTAGCTGTAATCTTTTTTAAAAAATCTTTGTCATATTTTTTTCTATATTTTTCACGGCTGATAAATTCTAACTGCATTCCTTTCTCTTTACAAAACAATAATGTATGCGAAAGAACCTTAGGCTCTTCACCATTAACAATGCCGAAACACCGTACTTTAAATAAGTTACACATACTTGCTGCTGCAGCTAAATGGTTAGAGTATGCGCCTCCAAAAGTGACTATGTTTTTTTGGTTAACAATTGCTGATTCAATAAAATAATAGAGTTTAAATAATTTATTACCCGAAATTTCCGAATGAATTTTATCAAGCCTTAAGATTGAAAGCGAAATTTGGTTTTCTGTTATAAGTTTATTTTCGATTTTATCAATTTCAACATTTATTTTTTTTAGGTCATACAGCTCATTCATAATTAATATATGGCATAAAAGTTTCTTGGTTAATTTCGCAACGTAAGTAAATGATTTACATGTTAAAGTTAAACATATGCAGCCAACCCTTTTAATACTAGCCGCGGGAATGGCAAGTAGGTATGGAAGTATGAAGCAAATACAATCTTTTGGTCCCGGCGGAGAAACTATTATGGAGTATTCTATTTATGATGCTATTCGTGCAGGATTTGGTAAAGTTGTCTTTATTATTCGTAAAGATTTTGAGGAAAACTTTAAAAAGATTTTTGAACCAAAATTGAATGGAAGAATTAATACTGAGTATGTTGACCAGGACTTAACAGATTTTACAGATGGATTTGAAATACCTAAAGAACGAATAAAACCATGGGGCACTGCACATGCGGTATTGTGTGCGAAAGAAATAATTAAGGAACCCTTTGCAGTTATAAATGCTGATGATTTTTATGGAAGAGATGCCTTTGAAAAGGCAGCAGCTTTTTTAACTTCCGAAGTGAGCCCAGAAAAACATTGCATTATTGGATATGAATTAGCAAAAACTCTTTCTGAGAATGGTACCGTTAGTCGCGGGGTGTGTGAAGTGAATGAAAAAAATGAATTAGTTAGTATTAATGAGCGAACAAAAATCTATAAAGAAGGTGATAAAATAGTTTATGAAGACAATGAAGGTAAACATGAAGTGCCGGAAAATTCTAAAGCGAGTATGAATTTTTGGGGGTTTGATTCATCTATTTTTTCTTTTATTGAAAACTTATTTCGGAATTTTTTGCGGGAAAAGATTCAGGATCCCAAAGCAGAATTTTTTATTCCAATAATCGGGGATGCATTTATTAAAAGTAAAAAAGGAACAATTAAGGTCACTCCTACTTCAGCGCAATGGTTTGGAGTAACATATAAAGAAGATTCTCCAACAGTTAAGAAGGACCTACAGGCCTTAGTTGATGCCGGTGAATACCCCTCTTCTTTGTGGCAATAAATAAAATATGGATAAGAGATTATCTCCTTATATCAATAATTAATTAAGCCGAGTAGAACTTTTTCCCCATTGAAAATTACTTTACCTCCCAGAGAGCCGGATATTTGTCTTTTTTAAATCATAAAAACTACTGGCATAGTTTTTATGATTTTAATTTAAAATTAAATTATAATTATTATGACTACAACAAATGATAAACTAGTAGAGGTTTTAAATGACCTTATTGAGATCAATAACGATAGAGTTGTTGGTTATGAGAAAGCAGCTGATGAAACTAAATCGGAAGATATAGATTTACAGGCGACATTTCATAAAATGGCTGATGAAAGCCGGAAGTATAAATCAGAGTTGGTTGAAGAAGTTACAAGGCTTGGTGGCGAGCCTTCTACGGGCACAACCAACAGCGGTAAACTTTATAGAGTATGGATGGATGCCAAAGCTATTTTTACAGGCAAAGACAGACAAGCCATATTGGAAAACTGTGAATTTGGAGAAGATGCTGCTCAGAAAGCGTATAAAATGGCTCTGGCATCTGATGCTGAAATTCCGTCAGAGACACGGCAGTTAATAACAGATCAGCAGGCTTCATTAAAAAATTCTCATGATATTATTAAGAAATACAGGGATGCTCATAAAAACAGGTAAGTTAATGCTATGCAGCTTTTTAATTGCCCAACAATTTTTTGTTGGGTTTTTATTTTTTAAAAGTATCTTACCTTTTTTTTACATCTATGTTACTTTCTTAAAAAATTCACATTAGTTACTGACAGTAAAAAAATATTTTCCTCTTTAAACAAAAATCTTTTAAAAAAATTATTTTGGTAAGAGACTTGCAGAAATGTAAAAACAAATTACTTTTGTGTAAAATAATAATATAAGAATTATCTTAGACTTTATGAGAAAAAAGTATAAATTTGTTAAATCTTTATATATTTACTAATCAATTGTTAATCAAAATTATCTTCTATGTGTAACATTTTTAAAAAGCCTATCGCTTTAACTGCCATATTCCTGGCCATTTCAATATCGGTTTGTGCGCAAACGTATACCGATACAATTAAACCCTTTTCAGGTTCTGCAGCTTTTAGAAAATTTTCTTTTGGCATTAATGCTGGGGCAACATATCCAGCTGTAGCAACAGGTGGTACAAATGATTATACTAATCCTGAAGTTAGTTTAGGATATGGGGCCAATCTTAAATATCAAATGACACATTGGTTAGCTCTGCAACTAGATTTTTTAAGAGGTAATATAACCGGTAATAATGAAGCGCCATTCGGAGACGAAACACTGCCTAAACCAAGATCATTTGAAACTGAACTGCATTATGCAGGTAGCTTAAATGGTGTAATTACTTTTGGTAACATCAATTGGTTAAGTGTAAGAAATAGAGTTGTTCCATATGTTTCTGCAGGTGCGGGTTTTGCCAGCTTTGATGTAACATTTAATCCAACAAGCAATGGCGAGCCGAATCAACCTTATGTTCCAATTAACGATAAAAATCCTATGAGAGAATATTTTGTGCAGGCTGCAGCAGGTTTAAAATTTTCAATTTCAAGGTCCATGAATTTAGATCTTGGTTACCGCATGCATTATATAGATGGCGATAATTTTGATGGTATGGTTTTTTTTAGACCACCGTTAAATCCAAGTCATAAACTACATAAAGATAAGTTTGCTTATGGATTTCTTGGGTTAGAATTTGTTTTAGGAAATAAAGCAAAGCCACAGCTTATGTTTGATAATCCTGCTTCAAGAATGAACAGTGATTTACAAAATCAAATAGATGTATTAAGAACTCAGATAAATTTAGCCAACTCTGATACTGACGGCGATGGGGTAGCTGATATTTTTGATAAAGAGCCAAATACTCCGGCAGGTTGTCCTGTAGATACGCATGGTGTCACCAGAGATACTGATGGTGACGGTGTTCCTGATTGCAGAGATAAACAATTGATCACTCCAACTGAATGTCAACCTGTTGATGCTGATGGTGTAGGTAAATGCCCTCCACCTGAGTGCTGCACTACAATGCAAAGAACTGACTCGGCTTCTGCATGTAACATAAGTGATTTGCCTAGTCTTTCTTTAAGAGGAAACTCTAGTACTTTAAGCGCTGATGCCAAAGCTATTCTTGCTTCAGCAGCCAGCAGATTAAAAGAGAGCCCTGCATGTACTATTACAGTTACAGGTTATCCTTCAGCTTCTAAAGCTTCTCAGGCAGTTTGTAACAGGAGAGCTGAGGCTGTAAGAACATACTTAATGAACAATGAAGGTATTAGTGCAGATAGGCTAAGTGTTAGTTGTGAAGTGGGGGGTGGTGATGCTAATACAATTGATTTAAAAGTAAGATAATAATATAGTCTTTATTAAAACCCTTCCCATAAGGAAGGGTTTTTTTTATGTAATGTCCGGAAATTTAAAAGCAGCTAATTAGTGTAAATCCATTTCACAGAAATTTTTATAAGTTTCTCTAATTCATTGCTGGTTTTTTCAAACGGATGCCTGGTATTAAATGTATGTGTTGCATTCGGAATAATGTGTAGGCGTGCATCCGGATTAGATTCTTTTATCCATGAAAAAAGAGTTTCGGCATGTTCAATCGGCACAGCTTCA
>MWVW01000233.1_pt1 | contig 13200 bp, 7 predicted proteins | sample 1047191 | NCBI WGS metagenome assembly MWVW01 (sample SAMN06349985, study PRJNA376086) | soil metagenome | isolation source: MtG22-5 sample Antarctic (ecotone) | place: Antarctica
GATTAGCTATACCCTCCCAGAATCAAAACGCACAAAAGCAAAGTTGCTCAAGATGGATGAGGAACAAGCTGAACTATATCAAATTATATACAAAAATTTTTAGGGTGTTGCAATACTGAAAACAGGAGAAGTTACAATGTGTTATTTAATGGCGAAGTATTTTAATTTTCTTTGCCGCCGCCAACACGGTTCTGTTCATCATTGGCACCGCCTGTTTTTCTCTTTGGAGCACCATTTATTTTGCCTTTGTTAAAGCGATAGGTAAATCCAAGGTTGACTGCACGGTTATCTCCTCTCTCCTGGAATGCTGCATCAACATTGCCATATTTAGTTGTGCCCCTGAATTTTTGGGTGTAAAAAATATCGCGGATGTTTAATCTGAGTGTTCCTTTGTTTTTGAATACTTGTTGACTAAAACCAGCGGACACCATACCCATTGACTTTGCTTTAATAACGCCTTCCACTCCTGCTGTTCTGAAAAAACCACTGATTTCGGCACTCAGTGTTTTTGAAATTTTAAATTGCTGCGATCCGTTTAGCATTAGCATAGTAGCATCAACAGTAACCAGCGTACTATCCACTATTCCGCTAAAACGATTATTCGATACATTAACATATAAATTATTCGTCCACCATTTTGTTATAGGGCTTCCAATATTAACGGCAATTCCGTACTGGCGTTGATTAGCTATATTAGATTGTTTTACAAACGTTTCTTTCCTCTCTGTATTCTGTTCTATCACCTGTTGAATAATATCTGTGGTACGGGTATAATTTAAAGTAGTGGTTAAAAAGTTTTTATGCGTATGGCTTAACTCTATATTATGGCTAAACTGTGGCTTTAGATTGGGGTTTCCCTGTTGGTAAGTATATCGATCTAAATATTCTATGAAAGGATTTAGGCTTTCATAATTTGGGCGGCGTATTCTCCTTCCATAATTTAATACTACCTGGTTTTTATCATTTACAACATATTGTAGGTAAGCAGTTGGGAATAATTGAGTGTATGGCCTGTTAAACGTTTCGCCTGTAGTTATTTGCCTGCCTTTTGAAACGGTATTCTCCAATCTTAAACCAAACTGCGCATTTATTTTTTTGCTTAACGGAGCACTTAAATTTACATATGCCGCATTAATATTTTCTTCGTAGAGAAAATGATTGCTGCGATTGTTATCATGCACAAGTGTTCCATTACTTACTGTATCATATAGTGCATTATTATCGGTTTTTACAAAACTGCTTTTTAAACCTGCTTCAAAGCGGGCCCCTTTTTTCAAAGGGTGTAAATAGTCAATCTTACCGCTTAGTATTTGTATATCCTGGGGTAAATTTCCATAAAGTGTATCGCCCTTTGCATTAGTGTTGCCTGCTGCATCAAAATAATAATTAGATAATGATTGCCCGGTGTTTGCATCATAGTTTATGTAATCAATGTCAGCAGTTAACTCTTTCCCGGCAGTATCGAGCAGTTGACGAAAGTTCAGATTGGTGCTGAAATTTTTAAAGCTTTCTTCAGCTATAGACAAAGCTTTCGTTTGGCTTTGCAGAACACCCGGCGGAGTGTAAATAAGGGTTGTATTGCGGTTGGTAAATGTTCCGGGGTTGGATAAACCGCCCACAACAAAACCAAAACTTGTCTTTTTAGACGCAAAATAATCTAAGCCCATTTTTGCGTTGAATGAATTGAAATCATTTATCATCCGGGCTTCCTGGTCAAAAAAAGATATTACTTCCTTTGAATTTCTGTTACGAAAATTTCGTTGAATATCCAGTTCCTGTTCTCTCATCCGGTAGTTGTGACTGAGATTTGTAAACAGATTTATTTTAGAATTCCTGTAGTTAAAGTTAACTGCCTCGTTAAATCTTGAATGTTTGCCTCGTCCATACCCAATTGTAACAGTTCCGTTATAACCATCCTGCTTATTCTTTTTTGTTTTGATATTAATAATACCTGCATTTCCTGCCGCATCATATTTTGCAGGAGGATTAGTCATAATCTCTATTTGATCTAATTGGTTAGCATTCATATTACGCAGTAAATTGGCTAAATCAGTACCACCCAAATGTGTAGGACGGCCATCCACTAACACCATTACTCCTGCTTTACCTTTTAAGCTTATATTACCATCCTTATCAACCGTAATTCCAGGAGATTTTTCTAATACTTCTAAAGCGCTGCTACCAACATTAGTCACAGAGGCTTCTACATTGACAATCGTGCGATCAATTTTTTGTTCGATTAATGGCTTTTTAGAATTAACCGTTACCCCTGCAATTAATTTGGCCTGGGGAATAAGCTCAATGGTTTTTAAATTAACGGTAGTATTTTGATCATTAATTTCAAAAGTTTCAGAGAAGCCCTTTGAATGTCCAACTGCTGTAACTGAAACCATATACCGGCCTTCGGTAATTCCATCAAACTCAAAACGGCCGGTTTTATTTGCTGTTGAAAATTTTACAACAGATGAATCTTTAGTTTTTAATAAGGAAATGGTAGCTGCTTCAAGGGTTTTTAGATTGCCGTCTATTACATTCCCTGTTATTTTTCCTGCCTTGGTTTGTGCATGGCTAACAGAAGTAATAGAAGTTAACACAACTGTTAGCAGAGTCAAAATTTGTTTCATTTTTGTTTTTATTAGTACTTGTTTATAATTATTACAACGTAAAAGTAGGTACTATGCAATCTAAAGTACATTGTTTTATATTAAACGGCTTTATTTAAGGATAATTGGCAATTTTTATGACATAGGTGTGACGCAGGAGCTTTACCAAGGTTACAAAACCTAATGTTATTTGGACAAATGGTAAAAACCTTCCTACTAACGGAAATCAATAAGTGAAGCTAAAGTGGCATGCAGGAGAAGTCAAGAAGGAATGTGTGAACTATGCAATATTCTGAGTGAACTGTTGGATACAATTGAAACTCTGGTTTTGAGGCAAATTCTGGAACGCGAATTATACGAATTGGAACGAATTAATTAAGCTAATCATCGAAAATTAACCACCTAACCTTAATTTAAATAATGTTCACAAAAATTAAATGCGGATTCGTGGGGTGCATTCCAAATTGTCGCTGGCTGGTGTCTCCACCAGCCAGGGCAGGCCGCCGTGGTCGGTGTCCTCACCGACCACAACAGCGAATTTACAAATTATTGGCGGCGACAATTTAGAATGCACCCGATTCGTGTAATTCGTTTTAATTAGTGTTATTAAATTTCAGAACCCAAATTCCGATCTTATAAAATCATAATAGGTATTACCTGATTGTATCCTTGAGAAAGTTTTATCGTTCATAATAAAAATAAAACGGCCGTTAAAATGTTTATGAAGTTCTTTGATCCTGGTTTTATTAATTATAAATGATTTCTGAATGCGAATAAACTCCGGCGGAAATTTTTCAACTAATTTATTTAAAGGAATATCAGTAAGATATTTGACGCCGGCATCTGTAAAAATTTTTACATACTTATCATCTGCTTCGAGATAAGCAATGGTTTCAAAAGGAATTAATATGATCTTCTCTCCTATTTTGACCGGAAAAGCTGTCTGTGTTTTTTTTACATGAATTTTTTCAACCAGTTTATTTAAACTCTCCAGGTCATATTTTGCAGAACGATTTCCCAAGGTTTGCAATTTTAGTATGCTTGCCTGAAATCTTTCCTCACGTATAGGTTTTAATAAATAGTCGATCGCCATTTCTTCAAATGCTTTTATGGCATATTGATCATAAGCCGTGGTAAAAATTATTGATGGCTGGCATTGAATATTTTGCAGCACGTCAAATCCGTTCATATCCTGCAAATGAATATCAAGAAAAATCAAATCAGGCTTTCTATCATTAATCATTTGAATAGCTGAGGCGCCATTATCTGCCTCCCCCGCAAGATGGAGAAAATCCTTATACTCTTCCATCATGCGCACTATTGTTCTGCGGGCAGCAGGTTCATCATCAATGATCAATACCTTCCAAATTAATTCCATGCTTAACTAATTTCTTTATAATAATTAAAATATGTTTCTCCGGATTATTTAAAAAGGCAAGCTCATATTGGTTGGGATAAATTAATTCCAGCTTTTCCATTACATTCTTCATTCCAAAGCCGGGTGTCAGGTCTTCAGTAAACGAAGGGCCGTTATCGTAAATCTTTATTTGCAATGCATGATCATAAAGTTTCGTTTCAATTTTTATTATGCAACAAGAGGATGTTTTCTTTAATCCATGTTTTACCGCATTTTCAACAAGTGGTTGTAATAAAAATTGGGGTATTAAATATTTTTCTGTGCCAGGCTGAACAAGGCTTTCATAAGATAATTTATCTTCAAAACGGATCTTTTCAATGTTTAGATAAGTAATTGCTATTCTTACCTCATCTTCTACCGTACAGTAAATACTGTCTGATTTATCAATATTGTAGCGAAATAGATCAGATAAGGCAAGGGTCATTTCCCTCCCTTTTTTCCCATCTGTAATTGATAAATCTGCAATAGAATTTAGTGCATTATATAAAAAATGCGGATTGATCTTTGACTGTAATGCTTCTAATTTGTCTTTTACCCGAAGCCCATTTAACTTAATGATTTCCAATTCCAATATTTTTTCCTTCTGTTCTTTCTCCCGGTTTACATAATTAATAATAAGATTAATACTTGCAACAATGCTGCTGAAATAAAAACTCCAGGCCATAGACCATTTAAAATTCTTTGTACTGTAATGATTAAAATAATAATTAATTGGCAGGATAATGATAATGGTGGGTGTGATAATAGATATCAGAATAAGCAGTTGATGAAAAAGAAAGGGTTGATTTTTTAAATAAGAATTTTTTGTTACTAAATAAGCTATATTATAAACTACCATTGAAAAAAGACCTGCAATAAGCGAATAAATAAAAACCGTATTCAACCAGCCCGTTTGCCTGAGCATTATCTGAAAATCGGGAAAGATGGGTGCTAACCCCCAGTGAAGGCTTTCAATAATAAGAAGAGCCACCAGGTTTCGCCGCAAAGTATTATTTGAAATAAAACGTCTGAAAATTGTCTTGGCATTAAATAGCAAAAAAATGCCAATTCCCATGAAAATGAAACTGCTTAATAGCTGATATACAATATAAGATTTTTCCAAACTAATTATTTTACTGTAAAATAGCTTACAAAGACTGGGGCATCAACTTCAAATTCGCAAACTTGAAATTTTATACCGTAAACCGGGTAAGATTTGATTAAAGCATGATTATGTGTATTTATATTGCAATAAACTTTTTGCATGCTAATTGATTTCAGGTCTGATACGGTGACTAAACCAACACCTGCAATGCTTAAAGCTATGATGGAAGCGCGGGTTGGGGATGATGTTTTTGAAGAAGATCCATCTGTAAACGAACTGGAAAAAATAGCCGCAGATATGTTTGGGATGGAGGCTGCAATTTATTGCCCTTCAGGTACCATGACTAATCAAATTGCGATTAAATGCCATACCCAACCCGGTGATGAAGTGATCTGCGAAACTTCATCTCACGTTTATCAGTATGAAGGTGGAGGGATTGCTTTTAATGCCGGTGCTTCTGTTAAATTATTAACTGGCAACAGGGGAAGAATAACAGCTACGCAGGTTTTGGAATCTATTAATGCAGATGATGTGCACAAAGCACATACAAGCCTTGTTTGCCTGGAAAATACTTCGAACAGAGGAGGAGGAAGTTGTTATGAAATGGAAGAAATAAAAAAAATCCGCCAGGTCTGTGATGAAAAAAACCTGCAATTACATTTAGATGGTGCAAGACTTTTTAATGCATTGGTAGCAAAGAATCAATCCGCAGAGGAATATGGAAAACTATTTCACAGTATTTCGATTTGTTTAAGTAAAAGTCTTGGTTGTCCCGTTGGCAGTCTTTTATTAAGCACAAAATATCTTATAAAAAAAGCCCGCCGCATTAGAAAAGTTTTTGGAGGAGGTATGCGGCAAGCCGGCTTTATAGCTGCTGCAGGAATTTATGCTTTGCGAAATAATATCAACCGTCTTGTACAGGATCACGAACATGCAAAGCAAATAGCAGATGCATTATTAGAAAAAAATTATGTTCTTGACGTATTACCGGTTCAAACTAATATTATCATTTTTAATGTAAAGCCGCCGCTTACTTCGAAAATGTTTGTTACGAAATTAAAAGAAGAAAACATTTTAGGTTATGCCATCTCCCCTACGCAAGTGAGGCTGGTTACTCACTTAGATATTACAGCAGAAATGGTGCAGAAAACAATTAATGCGATTCAAAAATCAGACTATGTTCCCACGAATTAACCCCTCAACAACTGCCGCCTGGAAAAAACTTGAACAACATGCAACAATGATGAAGCAGGTCCACATGAAGGAACTGTTTCAACAGGACCCTGGACGTTTTAAAAAACTTGCCTTTTGTTTTAATGACCTGGTTGTGGATGTATCTAAGAATATTATTACTGATGAAACCGTAAAATTACTAATACAACTAGCCAATGAATGCCAATTACGACAAGCGATTGATGCAATGTTTGAGGGAGATTTTATTAATGAAACAGAAAACCGTTCCGTATTACACATGGCGCTGCGCAATTTTTCTGGGAAACCTATTTACACAGCGGGGAAAAATGTAATGGAAGATGTGCAGAGAGTGCAGCAACAGATGAAAACTTTTTGCAACAAGGTTCATAACAGTGAATGGAAAGGTTATTCCGGCAAAAAAATAAAATATATTGTCAACATTGGCATTGGTGGAAGTGATTTGGGACCGGTAATGGTGACAGAAGCGTTAAAACTATACTGGAAAGATGGCATTCAATCTTTTTTTGTTTCTAATGTGGATGCAACACATATAGCGGAAACTTTAAAAAAAATTACGCCCGACGAAACGCTTTTTCTTATTGCTTCAAAAACATTTACTACACAGGAAACCATGACGAATGCTCATACCGCAAGGCAATGGTTTTTAGAATCTGCTAAAAATTCAACACATGTTTCCAAACATTTTATTGCTTTGTCAACAAATGAAAAAGAGGTGATTGCCTTTGGGATTGCGAAAGAAAATATGTTCCAGTTTTGGGATTGGGTGGGTGGACGTTATTCTTTGTGGAGCGCCATAGGCTTGTCTATTGCATTAACTATTGGCTATGATAATTATGAAGAATTATTAAAAGGCGCTAATGCCATGGACAAGTATTTTGCAGAAACAGATTTTGAAAAAAACATTTCTGTTTTGCTTGCATTAATAAGTTTGTGGTATATCAATTTTTTTGGTGCGCAAACAGAAGCCATTCTTCCCTATGATCAATACCTGCATCGCTTTGCGGCTTATTTTCAACAGGGCAATATGGAAAGTAACGGTAAGAGTATTGACAGGAATGCAGAGCCGGTTTCTTATTCAACAGGTCCTGTCATTTGGGGTGAGCCGGGCACAAATGGCCAACATGCATTTTACCAGTTAATTCACCAGGGAACACCTTTAATACCTTGTGATTTTATTGCACCGACTCAATCTCATAATCCCATTGGCGATCATCACGTAAAATTGTTGTCAAATTTCTTTGCACAAACGGAGGCGTTAATGAATGGGAAAACAGAGGAAGAAGTGGAAGATGAATTATTGAAATCCGGAAAGAGCCCTGATGAAATTGCCAAGCTGGCCCCATATAAAATCTTTGGCGGAAACAGGCCAACCAATTCTATCCTGGTAAAAAAAATAACGCCTTTTTCATTGGGCGAATTAATAGCTTTATATGAACATAAAATATTTGTGCAGGGAGTAATATGGAATATTTACAGCTTTGATCAGTGGGGAGTAGAATTGGGAAAACAATTAGCTAACAATATCTTACCTGAACTACAGAACGAAGAAGTAGTTACATCACATGATGCATCTACTAATGGGCTTATAAACGCTTTTAAGAAGATGAAATAACGCTTGAACATTAAATCTTAAAGTATCTAAAAGTAAAAAGCTGATCAAATGATCAGCCTTTTACTTTTGGAAGAAGTCATTGTTTCACAAGTTTTTTACTATAAACCTGCTCATCAACTATTGCTTTTAAAACGTAGGTGCCTGCACTTAAATCAGGAGGAATATTCCAGCGTATTTGGCCTGAAGTATTAGCAAAAACCTTTTCCGAAATTATTGCACCGTTGATAGTACTGAGTTGCAGTTTAGCCACAGTTGCTGCTTTTGCAAAACGAACATCTATATAATCTTTGAACGGATTGTTTACCACCCATATATTTTGTATGGCGGTATTATTCCTGATCAAAACGATATTACTCAACTTATTTTTCCCGTCTAAATCGTTCATGCGTAAACGATAATAGTTGAGTGGGCTTAATTGCAGATCGCGGAAAGAATAATCTCTCTTGTTGCTGCTATTACCGGCAGCATTTACAGAACCGATCTTATAATAACTCACACCATCGATAGATTTTTCAATCTCAAAATTTTTTGAATTTTGTTCCGAACTTGTGCTCCATTCAAGCAGAACCAGGTTATCACCAAGCTTACCCTTAAAATCTATGAGTGTTACCGGCAGTACAACATTATCATCTACTAAGAAAAATTTAGAAAAGCCTGTGAACGTTGCTATAAATATATACCCTGTACCAAAAGCACTAAAAGCGGTTGTAGCCGTAGTTGTATTTCCGGGATTTGCTTCAGCCAATGTTGCTGCTGTGGTTTTAGCAATTTTTAAACTGGCGGGCGCCTTGCCGTCAAGTTCTGCGGCTGTAAAATACAAACCTATTGTATAAGTGGCACCAGGGTTGGTAGCAGGCATAATATCAAATACTTTTTGAGAACGTTGGCCGCTGTAGAATGAGTGCCATGAGGTACCTGTTTCAAAAATGGTTGAGCTAACGCAACCTAAGTTGGCAGATACTCCTGTGATACTATTGATAATGCTACCGGATGCTGTATAAAAATAATAGGTTCCATTAGTAGCAAGATATTCTGTCCTATTATTACCTGTAATTGTTGCAATACTTATTCCGGCAAGCGTACCTCTTAAAGTTATATCAGGCCTTATGTTCGCCCCGGAAACATTTGTAAATGCAGCAGTCAATGAACATCCGGCCCCTGTAGCTGCCCTGTTCCAGATACCTTGAATATTGGCAGTACTATTAGTAGAAACAAAATCGCCGGTTCCTGATGCCGCTGCATTATCATAACAAATCTCAACCAATAAATTTGATGAGCCATCCCAATTAAATTCATTTGTTGTAAAATTGAATGTGTTAACACCAACTATTGTTGAATAGTTACCTGTATAAAAAACAGTAGCCCCTGTTTCGAAAGCTACAGGACTAAAAGTAGTATTAACGGTATGCTTTAAAGAAATAGTAAGCCCCGTATATGGTAGTGTACTTGTTTTTGTTAAAACATTAAACGACAAAGCTGTAATATTTCCCGGTGTAATACCGGCAGAAGCAAGCTCTGAAGCGAAATAAATATACTGGCTCCTTGCTTTTTGAAAGTTACTTCGAAACGGTTGGATATACCCATTTCCATAATCACCGCTTCCTATTGTAACTGAACCAGTGCCGGAAGGCGTTGGTGCAATGTCATTACTATTAATACTTACATTATGAGTTTGAAAACTTGTACCGATCTGGGCATTGGTAATTCCGGATATTGAATAATTTAATGTAAAAGATTCAACGTTTTCTATTTCTGCGTCATCATATATTCTTATTGTTATTTCCTGTGGGGTAGTTAAACCGTTTGCAAAGACAAATGAATTGACTGGTGATGAAAAATTACCGTTTGTTGTAAAATCATAATCTACACCTTGTGTGGCAGAAGCACCTGCCAATACATTAACTGTTATAGTTGCAACACCAATGGGTGCAGTTGCAATGGTCATATTTATTGAATAATCTTTATAGTTCCTGCATCCGGCTATTGTAGCTTCCGTCTGTTCGGTCAACACAGAAATGCCTGTAGAAAAATTAACATCCGGAGTAGTGACAGCCGGTATAGCAGCTGTAAATAACCCACGACCATGGCTGGCTGCGGATAGCACACCGGTTGCCTGAGCATATTGCAGCATATCCACTCTTACATTTGCAAAGCCAGCATTTGTAGGCGTCCAATCGGTTGTTGCTCCATTTAAATTATCTGTACTCCATACACCCAGTTCTGTAGCAACTAATGCCCAATCATTATTGCGCGGGTCAAACATGGCCCAACGTATCGGCATATCTGGTAAATTGCCCTCTACTGCTGTCCATGACGGAGAAGTTTGTGTGGCATTGACAGATTCAAATACACTCGTAATGCCATAATTACTATAAGTAATTAACAGATGATCCTCATTAGAAGGATCAATAGCGATGCTGGATACAGTTGAAAGAGGTGTTGCAGCCCGAATAATCGTTCCAGGTATTGAACTACCAACATTAGCATTATCTACCCGGACTACTGAACCATTATTTAACCCAAAATATACCCGGTTTGCAGTTTGCGGAGAAACCACAACATGGCGAACGGAGGCAGCGCCAAAATTTGTAACTGTTACACTTGCTGATGTTCCATTCGTTGCCGGATTAAGCCAACGGAAAAAACTTCCTGCGGTATTTCCGGCGTACAAAATATTGGCGGTATTATCATAATCCGTTGGATTTATAAAACTTCCATTATTATTTTTTGCTCGCTGTATAAAACTTGCGCCTCCGTCTGTTGAAACAAAGTAATTATTAAAAACGTAAGAAGTGATCTGGATGTTTGGTTCATCCTGATCAATATGACAAAAACCGCCATCTCCGCCGGTTACTTCTGTAGTATTGTTCAAACCCGCAGCAATAAATTGCTGTGTCCCGTTATCCTGTGATCCTGCTAAAAAATAGTTTGCATTTGTAGGATGATTGGCTGCAGCATAAAACTGGGTTACGTTATAACCATCGTTTTGTTCAAGAAATGCAGGCGTACTTGTATTGGCCGTTGCTGTATAAAAAATACCACCATCACAACCAATAATAAGGTTGGTGCTGCTTCCCGGTACATATTTGATCTCATGAATATCGGCATGTACATAAGGAAGTACTGATCCCCGCCAATCAGAAACCCTTGTCCAGGTGGTTCCATTATTAATTGATTTATAAAGATCGATAGCTCCGATATATAGCGTACTGGCATCTAGCGGATCTACAGTAGCAATAAGGTCGTACCATGCTTGTCCACGGGTAAAAGGTTGAACTCCATCAGAATATAAAGGAACTGTTCTTGATGTCCAAGTATTGGTTAATGCATCATATTGTTTTATACGTGTTACATCATTAGTCCCAGCTCTTTCAAAAACTCCATAAACTACATTTGCATCATTTGGCGCACAAGCAAGTTCAATGCGTTCATATAAAGCAGTTGGCGCAGCAGGTATTGCATTTGTAGTAGAATCAGGAGTAATTTCTGCCCAGGTACCAACATTGCCTGTATTAAGGCCATGTGTAATAAAAGATGAACGGTAAATGCGTCCATTTTGTGAATGACCAATAGATGCATACATATCACCATTAGCAGCCAGTTCTAAATCTGAACCACGTACACCAGGCCCTAATACAGGGCTTCCTAAAACCTGCACCCAGGTAACGCCACCATCTATAGACTTTTGAACACCGACTGCATGTATAGCAAGTCTATTGCGAAGAGTTGCGTATAAATTACCATTCGCATCAATTAAAAGATCCTGAACATATACAAAGTTAGCGGTTGACAAAAGCCTGTTCCATGTTACTCCTGCATCAGTGGTTTTCCAAATTCCTAATCCCTCTATTGCATCTGCATTAAACCATCCTTCGCCGGTGCCAACATACATTGTATTTGTAACAGTTGGATCCTGAGCAAATGCGGTAATGGCAAGATTGTCGAAAAAATCGTTCACTTTGGTCCATACAGGAGTTGTAATAGAAATATCCGGGGTGTTCCACAAGCCCCCACCGACTCCTCCTGTCCAAACTTTTTTATAACCGTTCGCTGCATCTCCAAGGTCAAACCACGAAATGCGGCTTCTCCCTGCTACATTATTCGGACCTCTTTCTGTCCAGCTTATTCCCGGCACCGAAGCTAAAGTCGTTGTGGTTTGCGACAACTTTTTATCTTTTGCCCGACGTGCCTGCATGAGGCGTTCACGAGGCACGAAGCCAAGTGCCGGATCTTTAGTCATATCAAACTCCTGTTGAATCGCAAGATCAATCCTATCTTTTTTGGGAATTTTTTTAACAAGCTCTGTAGGATTTTCTGACTTCCCAACTTTGATAGTTGGGTTTATAAAAAGAAGAACGAAGCAGCTTACTGATACACATATCAGCAATAAAGGAAGAAGCAAATTTTTTTTCATAAAACAATTTGAAATGGTAGAAGAAAGGTATTAATTTATAAGATTCAAAAATCTTGTATCAAAAAGTTTTTCAAGAAAGAAAGATCAAACCGTATAATGCTGACACTGACCCGGTAAGATGCTGGATTTTTTTGTTTTTTATAGTTATGGCGAATATAACCGTCCACTTAAATTATTAAGGCTAAGTTGAAGGTTTACAGTAATGCAGGTTTTTATGAAGAAGGGTTATTGTGTGATTTCAGCTTGAATTTCAACTTCTTTATCAATTACCCACTGGAAAGGTTGACCATTTTTTTTTCCTTCTAAAATAATTTTATAGCTATAGGTAAGAGAATTTTTATTACCCGCGGAGGTTAATAGAAGTTTCCATAAAGTATTTCCTTTAGCAGGTTTTAAAATAATATTTTTTCCACTGATCTTTTCTTGTCCTAATTCGACATGCGGCTGTTCGACAGGAAAAATAGATACATTAAAAATTCTATTTCTGTACAATACAATGTCAATTGGCGGTGGCAATTTTCCCTTCCATTCAACAAAAATAAATCGAACTGTATCTATGCCTGGTTTTATCTCATTACCCTTTTCATCTACTTGTATATTACCGGGGATTGATTCTTTAAAAAATGCATACCCTTTTTGCATGTCATGAAGGGATTGGGCACAGGACGTAAAGATCAAAACCCCGACAAAACATCCAATTAATAACAAAGGCTTCATATTATAAAGAGTACATTTTTCATTATAATTCAAAGTTAGCTGACGCATGGCAAGCATTCATAATTATCTATAGTTTACAATAGAGTAGGAAGGTAGCCATTAGTTGACTACCTGTCCTCTCACACCACCGTGCGTACC
>MWVW01000105.1_pt2 | contig 13184 bp, 8 predicted proteins | sample 1047191 | NCBI WGS metagenome assembly MWVW01 (sample SAMN06349985, study PRJNA376086) | soil metagenome | isolation source: MtG22-5 sample Antarctic (ecotone) | place: Antarctica
GGGCCTGGCAGTGGCTTTATTAATACTGACCATTATTTTAGGTACCGGACCCGAAGGGAGTGGCGTAAAAGTAAACCTGTTCGGTTTTCAGCCAAGCGAAGTAGTGAAGTTTTTTATCATTGTTTTTTTGGCTGGCTTTTTTGCTGCAAATGAAAAGTTTATTTCAGAATATGCTACTATGCAAAGGCGATGGTCTTTTTTCTCTTTTGCATTGATTGCTATTCTTATTTCCATATTACTGTTTCTGATGCTGGGTGACCTTGGGCCTGCTATTGTTGTTTGTTTCACTTTTATTATTCTTTTTTCATTTTCACGGGGTGATTTTTTTTATATGGTAGGGGCAGTCATAATCTTCGTTTTAGCCAATTGGGTGTTTAAAAATATATGGCTTGCGGCAGGTGTTACACTTTTATTACTACTGCTCACCATATTCTTTATTCGAAAACAATCCAGTGAATCGGCTATAATGGCTTTGGTGGTTATCGGAGGATTTATGCTTCTCGATCAGATCCCTTTTTTAGATCAGCTTTTTCCGGGTCCTGTACAGCGTTTAACAGATCGTAAATCAATATGGCTTGATAAATGGAATAATGAAGTTTTCGGGGGCGACCAGATTGCTAATGGGATATGGGCCATGTCTTCCGGTGGTATATCAGGGCAAGGTGTAGGAGAGGGTTTCGCAAAAACAATTCCTGAAGCACATACCGACATGATCCTGCCGTCGATAGGCGAAGAATTTGGTTGGGCAGGCATTGTTTGTATTTTCATCCTTTTCCTTATTTTTTTGCATCGCTCCGTGATCATAGGACGGCAGACGGGTACACCATTTTTATTTTATTTATGTGCAGGTATCGGTATTGGCACATTTGTACAATTCCTTTTGATTGCCGGTGGTTCTATCGGTGCCCTACCACTATCAGGAGTTTCTCTTCCCTACGTAAGCTATGGAGGATCATCTTTGATCTGCAATATGATCGCTGCCGGATTCCTTTTATCCGCTTCATTGGTGCAGGGCAGTGAGGTACAAATGAAATACATTGCACGCCAGCAGGATAAAAACCTCGTACCTGCCTTAGCTGCAGCATTGATCGGTCTTGTATTATTAACCGTCAATATTTCAAAATACTTATTCAATAATAAAAAATGGGTAGTGCAACCGGCACTTGTAGCAGACAGGAGCGGTGTACGCATGTTTAGTTATAATCCACGCATAGCCATATTGATGAATAAATTAGAAGCGGGTACTTTATATGACCGTAAAGGCAAGATCTTAGCTACCAGCAAATTCGGCCTGATTAGACAACAACAGGATTCATTATTGGCCGCGGGGGTGCAAAAATATAAACTTGATTCAGTTGAGCACAAGCGACAGGATCGTTTTTATCCTTTTGCAGAACAAATGTTTTTTTGGACAGGCGATGCGAATACCGGTGTATTCATGGGTGGTACGAATGGCTATTTTGCAGAGTATGAACATGGTGCGGAATTAAGGGGATTTAAAACGCCTGCTGTAGCCTATAATGTAACTGCTACACGTTTTCGTGAAGACCGTTTTTTACCTCAGACAGCAAAGGAAATGACAGTGAGCAAACGCGATTACAGTGTACTGGCTCCATTGCTTTTGGCCGGCATCAACAGCCGTGAGGTAGAAGACTTTAAACAACAGAACAGGGACGTGCAATTAAGCATGGATGCAGCTTTGCAGGTCAGCATTCAGCTTTCATTAGCAATGGACGACTCATTAAAAGACAATCGTGTATCTGTTGTAAGTTTTCGGGGGCGACCAGATTGCTAATGGGATATGGGCCATGTCTTCCGGTGGTATATCAGGGCAAGGTGTAGGAGAGGGTTTCGCAAAAACAATTCCTGAAGCACATACCGACATGATCCTGCCGTCGATAGGCGAAGAATTTGGTTGGGCAGGCATTGTTTGTATTTTCATCCTTTTCCTTATTTTTTTGCATCGCTCCGTGATCATAGGACGGCAGACGGGTACACCATTTTTATTTTATTTATGTGCAGGTATCGGTATTGGCACATTTGTACAATTCCTTTTGATTGCCGGTGGTTCTATCGGTGCCCTACCACTATCAGGAGTTTCTCTTCCCTACGTAAGCTATGGAGGATCATCTTTGATCTGCAATATGATCGCTGCCGGATTCCTTTTATCCGCTTCATTGGTGCAGGGCAGTGAGGTACAAATGAAATACATTGCACGCCAGCAGGATAAAAACCTCGTACCTGCCTTAGCTGCAGCATTGATCGGTCTTGTATTATTAACCGTCAATATTTCAAAATACTTATTCAATAATAAAAAATGGGTAGTGCAACCGGCACTTGTAGCAGACAGGAGCGGTGTACGCATGTTTAGTTATAATCCACGCATAGCCATATTGATGAATAAATTAGAAGCGGGTACTTTATATGACCGTAAAGGCAAGATCTTAGCTACCAGCAAATTCGGCCTGATTAGACAACAACAGGATTCATTATTGGCCGCGGGGGTGCAAAAATATAAACTTGATTCAGTTGAGCACAAGCGACAGGATCGTTTTTATCCTTTTGCAGAACAAATGTTTTTTTGGACAGGCGATGCGAATACCGGTGTATTCATGGGTGGTACGAATGGCTATTTTGCAGAGTATGAACATGGTGCGGAATTAAGGGGATTTAAAACGCCTGCTGTAGCCTATAATGTAACTGCTACACGTTTTCGTGAAGACCGTTTTTTACCTCAGACAGCAAAGGAAATGACAGTGAGCAAACGCGATTACAGTGTACTGGCTCCATTGCTTTTGGCCGGCATCAACAGCCGTGAGGTAGAAGACTTTAAACAACAGAACAGGGACGTGCAATTAAGCATGGATGCAGCTTTGCAGGTCAGCATTCAGCTTTCATTAGCAATGGACGACTCATTAAAAGACAATCGTGTATCTGTTGTCATTATCGAAGATTCTACAGGCGATGTGCTTAGTTCTGCTTCTTATCCACTCCCTAATATTAATGACTGGGAAAAGCTCACCATGACTACGACCCAACAAAACAAACTGGCCGGATGGAATGTAAATACCGATTTAGGTTTTACATATGCTACGCAGCCGGGCTCTGCCGCGAAGGTATTGACTACACTGGCAGCATTTAATAAGCTCGGGATAGCTGCTGCAGAAAAAACAATTTTAATACGTCCCCAGGATCTTATTCGTATCAAAAGCGCAGAACCTGATGAGGCAGGGAATATTAGTCTTGAAAGGGCACTTGTGAAATCAAACAATTCATTTTTTATCCGGCTTGCAAATGAAGAGCAATTACAGGAAGAAATGGGAACGCTCTACCTGAAATCAGGGATGTTTCTAAAGGGTGTTGGCGGTTATTATTATGAAAAGCAACCAGGTAATGAACAGCAGGAAGATAAATGGAGAAAACTTTGGCGTAATACTGAATTCCGCAGCCTTAGAAGTTATAATAAAAATGATATTCGGCGTACGAGGGGACGGGGTATATCCGGCATGGCATGGGGGCAGGGAGAACTTATTGCTACGCCTGCATCAATAGCAAGGCTGGCTGCAAGTGTAGCTAATAAAGGGGTATTAATTCCTCACCGGTTTGTCCTGAAAGTAAGTGATTCAGTTTTAGCAGTAAAACCAGGAATAGCTTTAGCCAGGGATTCACAGTACGCAAGATTAATTACAGGTTTTATGAAAGCACAAAGTGCCAACAAAGTGAAAGACCTCAATATTGCAGTAGCTGGAAAAACAGGAACACCCGAACGTATTTGGAAAGGAGAGCGGATAAATGACGGGTGGTATGTATTCTTTGCACCAAAACAAAAAGGTGATGGCCATATTGTTGTTTGCGTACGGATTGAGGCTGCTAAAGGATCAAGTGAGGCTGTGAAACTGGCAGGCAAGCATATAATTCCAAAACTTATGGAGAGGGGATATATCAAAAGCTTCGATGAAAATGCTAATGTGCTCAAATCTAAAACAGCGGTTCGCAATACTATTGATCCGGCAATCCGGAAACCAGTCACCAGGGTTGTTGATAGTTTAGAATGAACTGTGTATAACTTTAGGATGAGCCATAATTTAAGTTTATGCTATTATTTTTATAAAAAGTGTTTTTCTAAACATTGGAAGCGTTGAAAGAAAAATAAAGGTGCAACCACATTCGTTAAAAATTGGACTATTTATTGGATTATAATTATTAAAGGCAATCAAACCTGAAATATTTCAAAAGAAAAAATAAATGTTGGATCTATTCAAAAAAAGTACCCGCGAAGCTTCCCCTGATGTCAAAACGCTTCGCAACAATTTATTGCTTTATATAAAGGATGAATTAAAAAAATCTGAAGGAGGAGAAGGAAATAATATAAAAGGACTTCATTTATTTGTGAATTGCAATGCGGAAGAAAAACATATGTATGAATCTGCACTTTATTTCGAAGAAGAAAACCGATTCAAAAATGAAGAAGTACAAAAAATTGCGGACGATTTCGCGATCGATCTTCCTGCTAACTGGACTATGGAAATCAGTTTTGAAGATACCTTGCCGCCCGATGCTAAAAAATTCGAAAATCTCCAGGCAGCTCTTTTGATTCTAACGCGAAAAAGATTAGCACAGCAAGTCACTACAGCTTATTTAAAAGTCCGCATTGGGAAGGCAGAAAAAGAAATTTATACTTTAAATTCTACAAAGGGAAAAGTTTGTATAGGAAGAGAAAAAAAAGTGCAGACAGCTGATGGCTTCTACCGGGAGAATACTATTGCCTTTCCTGAAAGCAGTGATGAAAGCAATAAATTTATCAGTCGCCAACATGCACATATTGAATATGATGGGGAAGCAGGAAATTTTTTACTTTACGCTGATGAAGGTGGCGTACCCCCCCGTAATAAAATAAAAATCAGAGCTGCAAATAACCCCAATCCTATTAAATTATATACTACACAGATAGGACATCCACTACAGGAAGGTGATCAGATACTTTTGGGGGAATCAGCTCTCCTGGAATTTACTTACTCACCGGACGAAAATATTGAATAAAAAAATGGGCAGGGTTTTCACCATTACGGAAGGATTGGAGAACATGGGTGCTTTGAAGACGGGCGGTCAGGGTTCGGTGTATAAAGCACGCAGGCTTGGTGAGGTGATCACTGCAGTAAAGATACTGCCCACACCGATACATACTGAATCAGCCGATGACAAGAATTTCCGTTCTTTTCAAAACGAGGTAGACAAGCTGCGCAAGGTCAACGAACATCCCAGTCCCAATGTGGTTCGCATACTCTCTTCGGGCATCACCGACAGCGGTTCCTTTCCTTTTATAGAGATGGAGTTTATAGAAGGTCCTGACCTGGAGGAGCTGCTCAAGCCTCCCCACGACGGGGTGTTTTCGGTAAAGGAAGTGATCAGGGTGGCAGAGCACCTCTCGGCTGCCCTTGCGCACTGCCACTCGGTGGAGGTAAAGCATGGAGACATCAAGAGCAATAACGTAAAGTTCAACGTGCATTCGGGCAATTATGTGCTGCTGGACTTTGGTCTTGCCGTGATGTCGGATGAACAAAGGCGTACCTCTCTTCGCCATGCAGGCGCCATAGAGTTCATGGCACCGGAGCAAAACCAAGGCAGGATGCTTTTCCAGACCGATGTCTATTCCTTTGGCGTGATCATCTATGAGTTGCTGGCAGGCAGGGTGCCTTTCCCGCTGCACGACAGGGGTGAGACGGCAAGAAATGAAGTAATGGTGGCGCACATGGAAGCCCAGGTACCCGATGTGCTGCAGTTAAGAAAACAGCACATACCCCCTGGCTGGAGCGCAGAGCGAAAGGCAAGGGAAAACCAGGTGCCGCAATGGCTGACAGATATGATTCAAAAATGCCTGCAGAAAGACCCTCAGGCTAGATTCAATGACGGGAAAGAAGTGTATGAATATGTACTCCTTAACAGTACATTGAGCACTGCAAAAAATGAAGTAAGTGGTGAAAGTCTGAATGCCTTACAAGAGGAAAATGCAAATTTATTAGCTGAAAAAGAACAACTGCAACAATCGGTAAAACAATACCAGGAGCGCCTTGAAAAAATAGATTATGAATTGAAAATGCTTCACGCCGATCTGGCAACAAAAAATAAGGAGCTGGTGAATGGCAGGAAAGATTCATCCTACTTCAATACATACAACAGTGTGCCGGTGAATAAAGGAGTTTCCAAAAATGCTTTTATAGCTCTTTTATTGCTCACAACAGGCTTAGGTGTATTTGCTGCTTATTCTATTTTTCAAAAAAGCGATCGTAATAAAACACTTACAGATCAATCTATGACTATGTCTGAAGATTCTGCAGCTGCAAATGACAGCATGGTCACAGGCGCAGTAATGAAACAACCGGCAGAAAAAAGAAAAACAAAAGATACTGCTGAAAATGTTTTGGAGGAAGAAGGATCTCCAAAAGAACCGGAAGAAGAGAAGCCCTCAGATCCGATGAATTTTGATACTGCCTCTGCCACACCCAAAACTAATGAAGACACCACCACCAGTATTGAAAAAAATTTAGGATCTTACAGGTTAGCAGTAGATAAGGCCTATTTTCATAATAGCCCCGATGAGAGCACACGCAGAAATGCTTTTATTGTACATTGGAATAATGTTGTATTAAATGCATTGGATGAAAGAGATGGTTTTGTATATATTGTATTTACCAATCACCTGGGACAAACATCGCGGGGTTGGATACGCAAAGCCGATCTGAAACAGGTAGGTGGCTGATTTATTTTCCACCCAATTTATACTATCCTACGATCGGGCTATTTAAAAGCTTGATTAAATCAATTGCACACTGCGCTCAACAAATGCGGTAAGATCAGCACCTTTCAACATTCCCTGGGATAATAATGCCAGATCAAATGCTTGTTTGGCAAGCTGGTTTTGCTCTTCTTCATTGTCTGCTTTCAAAATCTTTTCTACCAGTTTGTGATTTCCATTTACTGAAACTTTATAAGTATCAGGCAAAGAGCCATAGAAGTTCATGCCGCCACCTCCCATACGGGCCATATCTTTCATGCGTCGCATCCATTCTTCCATAGTAATGGTTACAGGCAATGCTTCATTATGCAGTGCTTCTACCTCCACCTGCATATTGGTATTATTGATTGCTTTTTCAAAGATTTCTTTCAATTTTTTTGTTTCGTCTTCTGTCAAACTATGGTTTAGTGTGTCCTCTTTTACAATTAATTTATCTATCACATCGGCATCTACACGTTTGATTGTAGTTTTTTCAAGCTTTGTTTCCAGGCTTTGAATAAAGTGATTATCAATAGGCGAATTCATCACCAGAACATCATAATTTTTCTTTTCTGCAGTCTGTATATAACTATGCTGTCTTTCAGGGTCTATAGTATATAAGTAATTGACTGTACCATTTTTATCAGTTTGAAAATCTTTTACTTTCACGTTGTATTCTTCCAAGGTAAAATGCTCGTTTTTGGTATTCGTCAATAGCAGGAAGTCTTTTGCTTTTTCATAAAACTTCTCATCACTTATAGCCCCATATTTTACAAATAACCCGATGTCGCTCCATTTATCTTCATATCCTTTCCTGTCTTTTCGGAATAGTTCACCAAGTTTATCTGCAACTTTCCGGGTAATGTAAGAGTTGATCTTTTTCACATTACTGTCAGCCTGCAAAAAGGACCTGCTTACATTGAGCGGAATGTCAGGTGAATCTATTACGCCATGCAGCAACATCAGGAATTCAGGTACGATGTCTTTTACTTCATCGGTTATAAATACCTGCCGGCTGAAAAGCTTAATCTTATTGCGTTGAACTTCAAAATCGTTCTTAAGTTTTGGAAAATAAAGTACACCTGTCAGATGAAAAGGGTAGTCAACATTTAAATGAATCCAAAATAAGGGCTCTTCAGAAAAAGGATATAACTCACGATAAAAATTCAGGTAATCTTCATCTTTAAGATCAACGGGTTGCTTTGTCCAGATGGGTTGTGTATTATTAATAATATTGGGTACCTCAATAGTTTTGTATTTAATTTCACCCTTATCATCTTTACCATCTTCAACCGATTCGCTGCGAGTGCCAAACTGGATGGGAACGGGAAGAAATTTGGCATATTTATTCAATATTTCCTGCAGCCTGTGCTTTTGTAGAAATTCTTCACTTTCACTGTTGATGTAAAGTATTACATCCGTTCCTCTTTCTGTACGGTTCCCTTCCGTTATTTCAAATTCTGTACTGCCATCACAAACCCATCGGGCAGGTTCAGCATCTTGCTGGTACGATAAAGTTTGAATTTCTACTTTATCAGCTACCATAAAGGAGGAATAAAACCCAAGCCCGAATCGACCAATGATCTCATTGGCATCTTTAGCCTCCTTGAATTTCTCCAGGAACTCAGTGACACCTGAAAAAGCGATCTGGTTAATATATTTCTTGATTTCCTCTGCAGTCATACCAATGCCCTTGTCGGAAATAGTGATGGTTTTAGCTGCTTCATCGACTGAAATTTCTACTTTCAGATCTCCCAGGTCTTTGTTGTATTGACCCAAAGTGCCCATGCGTTTGATCTTTTGTGTGGCATCTACTGCATTGCTCACGAGCTCTCTTAAAAAAATCTCGTTATCAGAATATAAAAACTTTTTAATGATGGGAAATATATTCTCTGTATGAATGGAAATGCTCCCTTTCTCCTGTACCATGATAAAATATATAGGTTTGAAAAATTAGTTAGTTCAACGCAAGATAACAAGGGTTATACCACAGAAGTTAAATTGCCAGATTGACAGAATTTTTCTTCATGTATTATTATTCACAAACATTAATCATAACGACCTTATCTTTTCTTTTCACCAGAATGTTTAATTTCCCGCAAATCTGGTTGGACAATGGCTACATTACTGACAAATATTGCTTCGCTGGTGAATGCAAGGGCCACCCATTCCCTGCTAAGGGGAAAAGAATTAGCCCATTTGCCTTGTATTGATAACGCTTATTTGATAATAGAAGGAGCGGAGATTGCAGAATACGGCTCAATGCCTGATTTGAAATATGATGAGAAGGCATTTGCTTTTCACTTCAATGCAAAAGGCCGTTTCGTTTTGCCCTCATGGTGCGATAGTCATACACACCTGGTATTTGCAGGCAGCAGGGAAAATGAATTTGTAGATAAGATAAAAGGGCTTTCTTACGCCGAGATTGCTGCTATGGGGGGAGGAATATTATCATCGGCTAAAAAAGTCCATGATATATCTGAAGATGATTTGTTCCTGCAATCTTACGAGAGGTTGCAGCAAGTGATGAAATCAGGTACAGGAGCTATTGAAATTAAAAGCGGATATGGATTAACTGTGGAAGGAGAACTTAAAATGCTTCGTGTAATACAGCGGTTAAAGTGTGCAACAAACATCTCCATAAAAGTTAGTTTTTTAGGAGCGCATGCTGTGCCTGCTGAATATAAGAACAACAAAGAAGGATACATAAACCTGATTACAGATGAAATGCTGCCCGAAATAGCGAAGGAGGCATTAGCAGATTATATTGACGTTTTTTGTGACCAGGGTTTTTTTACTCCTGAAGAAACAGAACATATATGTAAGGCAGGAATGCAATTGGGATTGAAACCAAAAATTCATGCCAACCAATTAGCTGTTTCAGGAGGTGTACAGACCGGGATAAAACTTGGTGCTTTGTCCGTAGACCATTTAGAGCAAATGGATAATGCAGCCATAAAGGCCTTGGCCCATTCATCTACTATTGGAACGTTACTACCAACCGCTGCTTTTTTCCTGCGTATGCCCTATCAGCCGGCCCGTAGCCTTATTGATGCCGGTTGTGCCATTGCACTGGCCTCCGATTACAACCCGGGTTCATCACCATCAGGCAATATGAATTTTGTGATAGCTATCAGTTGCATTCAAATGCGCATGCTGCCTGAAGAGGCCATTAATGCTGCAACCATTAATGGCGCTTATGCTATGGAGCTGGAAGCTGATGTAGGAACCATTACTCCAGGTAAAAAAGCAAATCTTATACTTACAAGGCCTATTCCTTCTTTAGCTTACCTTCCTTATTCCTTTGGTACAGACCTTATAGAAAAAGTAATGCTGGCTGGTGAGTGGCTTTAACTTCAATTTTATTTTCATAAACTATGCAGGTACCTCATTTTAAATTTTACACGAAGGCTGATATATTATCGCTTACCAGGTTGAGACGATTTGAAACTAAACTGGGTGAAAGGCTTCAAACTTTGGAAGGAGATAATCTTTCTGATGCTTTACTAAAATTAAATGCGGCCTACGTGGTTTTTGGTATACCTGAAGATATTGGTGTACAGGCCAATTCAGGAAAAGCCGGCACCAGCACGGCCTGGTTGTCTTTCGTTCAATCATTTTTGAATATTCAAAGTAATGATTTTTTAAATGGTGATGATGTGGCTCTTATTGGCCATTTTGATTTTGGTGACCTTCAGTTTCTTATTGACAAGCATGCTTATGGACCCCAGGAAAAACTTGAGGCCTACCGTCATGCCGTACATGTTATAGATGAGGAAGTTGAAAAGCTGGTTAAAGCCATTACAGTCAGTGGAAAAACACCCATCGCCATCGGGGGAGGTCATAATAATGCATATCCTTTGATAAAAGGTGCGGCTAAAGGCCTTCACCAATTACAAAAAATTTCTTTGCCTCAAATTAATTGTATCAATCTCGATGCGCATGCAGATTACCGTCCTGCTGAAGGCAGGCACAGTGGTAATGCATTTCGTTATGCTGAAGACGATGGCTTCTTACAGAAATATTGCATTGTCGGCATACAGGAAAATTACCTGCAGCAAAACGTGTGGATAGATATTGTCAATAATCCTTTCATTGACTGCATCACTTTTGAAGATATTTTTATCCACGAGAAACGATCATTTCTGCAAGCTGTATCTCACGCCATTGAATTTACAAATGATAATTATGCCGGGATTGAAATGGACCTGGATGCAGTGGAAAATGTACTCAGCAGTGCGCTGACACCAACGGGTATTTCAACTATCCAGGCAAGACAATATATGAATCTTTGTGCGGCACATGCCAGGGCAGCTTACCTGCATATCTGCGAAGGCGCAGTACGAATGTCTACTAATAATACAGATGAATCTACCGGCAAACTCATTTCCTCACTTGTCAGCGATTTTATAAAAATGAACAGCGCTAATTAAAAATTAATTTGAATGATTTCCTATCACTTTGGGACATTGCAATATTCAATTTCTTTTTAATGGCCAATGCAGTTGTATGCTTATTTTGCTTTATCAAAGACTGGTGCAGTCCATAAAGTGACCATATGTTATTTTTATTTTGATTTAAATCTCTTCTAAAGCTTTCTTCTGCTTTTTGCCATTGTTTTGCAACTAAATAGGCTGTTCCCAAATATTGCTTTGGATTTAGCATCCAGTCCCGTGGTTCTGAATAGACCATCTTTTCATCAAGTTCTACCGCTTGTTTTAGGTGGATGATTGCTTCCCGGGTTTTATTCTCTTTTAAATATATCGTACCTGCCAATAACTTTTTTGCACATTTGGCTGCTTCAATAATGGGAGAAAAATTTTCAATAGGAACCAGCAAGCTGGAATCATTTAAATATGGGACCATACTTTTTTCTTCATCCCAGGCTTCCTTTACTTTACCGGTATTTGCCAATGCCATTCCTCTTGAAAAATGATATAAAATATTAGCATAAGCATGATGACCAGCGGGTTTTGGCAATTCCAATATTTGTGGCCATTTACTAAAATGAACAAAAGTCAATGTAGGTGTATTGTACCAGTATTGTATGAAGTTGCCAAAGGGTGCAGGCATCGACAGCATGGCAGTATCAAAAGAATTTTTTAAATCGTTGGAAGTTTGTAAAGTAGTGGTATAATTACCAGCCATAAGGCTGCAATTAATTTGCATATGCTGGTTATGAAATTGGTACAAAAACGAATTTTCAGTCACAGCAGGAAATAATTTTTTGTATTCATTGAATTTCATAACAGATGCTGCATTAATAGCAATTCCCTTAACAAAATGACCGGTTCTCAGGTAAATATGTGAAGGCATATGTACCATATGTGAAAGCCCGGGGGTTAACCGGCCTAGCTTATCTGCACTTGGTAGCGCTTTAGCCGCATAATGTGATGCTTCCATCACATGAATATAATAATGGTTGGCTCCAGGGTGATCCGGGCTTTTTTTTATAGTTTCTTCCAACACTTTTCTTATGTGTGGTGTCCATGGTTTATAAGTACTATCGTTGTTCCAGAAGTCCCAGGGGTGTTCAATCATAAGACCTTCAGCATATAAAGCAGCAACATCAACGTTATCAGGAAATTGCTTGTATATTTTTTGCATAGCTGCGGAATAAGCTTTATTCAGCTCTTTTTTATTATAAACAGAATCTTCAGTATATCTGTCCTGCATTGCCTTAATCAAAAGTTTTCCTAAAGGTGTTGCATTATCAATCAATGAATAAGCTTGCTTTGTTGCTTCGTTTGCCATTGGAGGTATTACATAACCCATGTCATTGATATTAGGTCCATAAGACAATGCAACAGCCCACCATATCATGGGGTTTTTTGCATCAAACTTTGCTGCCTTATTGAAAGAAGCCCTGGATTCTATACTGTGAAAACCATAATACATATTTATGCCCTGGTTAAAATAAAACTGGGCGCTGTCGCTGTCTGTCTGAATTTTCCATTTATAATTGCCGGCGCCGGGCATCGGTGGAATTTCCATGTCGTCCAATGCAGATTCAATTTGCTCCCACGAAGGATTACACTTTACAATGGATTTTGATTTCAGAGCAACCAGGTCAGTTTTTGTAGTTGTTTGCTTTGTGGCGAAAGCGTAGATAATAAATGCCGTCAGCAATGCTGAAATAGAAAGAAAGACCTGTTTCATGAGCAATTAATTAGTATTAAAAAGGTACAATAATTAACCGGAAGCTGTCAAAAAAAAAATTCTATTCTAAAAGTTACCACAGGAGTAATTTTTTTTAAAAATGAATAAATTAGGGGGAGAGATTTTCCTCTAGCAGCATCATTTTCTCAAAAGCCTTCTCATATTCAGTTGTGCAAAGTCTGGCTTCTTCTATAATAGTTTTGTAATCTGTTTCTACTTTTTTGAACTGCTCCGGTTTATTATATGTTTCGGG
>MWVW01000234.1_pt1 | contig 13183 bp, 14 predicted proteins | sample 1047191 | NCBI WGS metagenome assembly MWVW01 (sample SAMN06349985, study PRJNA376086) | soil metagenome | isolation source: MtG22-5 sample Antarctic (ecotone) | place: Antarctica
GAGTATTTACTTATTATTTTCTTTATTCAAAAAAAAATAAGCCGGGCGATGAAACACCAAAACCGGCGCCGGTTACAGTTAGTAAGTATAGTGCCGGTTTCAACAGATCTATCAGTGAAGTTTTAGATGCTTATTATAGTCTTACAGAATCGCTCGTGAAATGGGATAATGCCGGCATTAATGCAAAAGCGGCAACACTAAAAGCAAAAGTTGATAAAATTCAATTTGATGAGATAAAACAGGATACGATCATTCACCAGACAGCCGTAAGTTATGTAGAAGGTTTTAATGCTGACCTGGGAATACTGGTTGAAAATCCGGATATCACTGCCAAACGTCATGCTTTTCATACTTTTTCTCAAAATTTCTATGACCTGTTAAGGACAGTAAAATACGATGGCGGGGCAGTTTTTTTACAGGAATGTCCCATGGCTTTTAATGACACAGAACCCGGTATTTGGTTAAGCAATGAAACGGAGATCCGCAATCCGTATCTCGGCACACAACATCCCAAATATAAAAGTGGAATGATCAACTGCGGAGAAACAAAAGACAGTTTAACCTTCAGGGCCCAATAAATTGTAATGCGATTTTTAATTCTGGTACCATTTATTTTATTGCAAATCGCGTCTTTGGCTCAAATCAGGCATACCATCAGTGGCTATGTGAAAGACAACGCCACCGGGGAAACAATTATTGGAGCTACCATATCCATAAATGGTTTGTCCAGATCTGTTGCGACTAATCAATACGGATATTATTCTATCACATTAGAACAGGGAGAATATACGCTGACAACTTCTCATGTATCTTATTTTGCGAGTCCTAAAATGCTTTCATTAAATGGAAATGAAGTATTGGATATAATGTTGACCTCCAAAGAAGCTGCAATGAATGAAGTAGTGGTTTATAGCCGCAGAAAAGATGCAAATGTGAAGAATGCGCAGATGGGTAAGATTGATCTTTCTATCAAACAGGTGAAAAGTATTCCTGCATTTATGGGAGAAGTTGATATTTTAAAGACAATACAATTACTACCAGGCGTACGAAATGCCGGTGAAGGTAATGCAGGCTTTTATGTGCGGGGTGGTGGCCCGGATCAAAACCTTATTATGTTGGATGATGCTGTTGTGTACAACACCGGCCATCTGTTCGGTTTTTTTTCCATTTTCAATTCAGATGCCATTAAGCATGCTAGTTTAATTAAAGGAGGAATGCCACCACAGTATGGTGGACGCCTTTCTTCTGTGCTCGATATTGCCATGAAAGATGGAAACAGCAATGAAACCGGTGCCGAGGGTGGTATCGGTCTTATTGCCTCCCGGTTATCTGTAGAGGGACCGTTAATAAAAAACAAAGCATCTTTCATTATTTCGGGCCGCAGAACTTATATTGATGCAGTGGCTAAGCCTTTCATCAAAAAAGAAAGTGATTTTTATGGTTCCGGATATTATTTCTATGATCTCAATGCAAAGGTAAATTACCGGTTTTCGGAAAAAGACCGGATTTTTTTGAGCGGTTATTTTGGCAGGGATGTTTTTAGATTTGCCAATGCAAAGAGATCGTTCCGTGCAGACATTCCATGGGGAAATTCAACCGCTACTTTAAGATGGAACCATGTTTTTGGCCCCAAGTTGTTTGCCAATACTACGCTTGTATACAATGATTATAAATTCAAATTCGCTGCTGCACAAAATAATTTTGAAATTTCTTTGGCCTCAGGAATTAGAGACGGCAATGCAAAAATTGATTTCGATTATTATCCTGTACCGCAGCATAAAATTAAATTTGGCGCTCAATCTACCATTCACAAATTCGTTCCGAACGTAGTGTCGGGCAGACAGGATTCAGTTATATTCAATCCAAGCAATGAAGACACTAAATTCGCCCTCGAAAATGCACTTTACCTGCAGGATGACTGGGAAATCAGCGATAAATTAAAAATCAATTACGGACTTAGATGGAGTTCTTTTTCGCAAATTGGCCCTTACTCAAAATACATCAGGGATGAAGACCAAAATAAAATAGATAGTATTGTTTATAAAAATTTTCAAACAATCAAAAATTATAATGGAATAGAACCAAGGTTAACACTGCGTTATTCCATCAATGAATCTTCGTCAATAAAAGGATCAGTGACACGTAATTTGCAATTTATTCACCTGGTAAGTAATGCGGGAACTACTTTGCCCACCGATCTTTGGGTGCCCAGTACGTTTAGAGTAGCGCCTCAGAAGAGCTGGTTATATGCAGCTGGCTTTTTCAAGAACTTCAACAATAATGAATACGAGACTTCAATAGAGGTTTATTACAAAAGCATGCAAAACCAGATCGAATATAAGGAGGGTTATACACCGTCTTTGAAAGATCCGGAGGAAGAATTTGTTTTTGGAAAAGGATGGAGCTACGGCACAGAATTATTTATCAATAAAGTACGTGGAAAATTTACAGGATGGGTGGGATATACTTTATCATGGACATGGAGAAAATTCCCATTTCTTAATGAAAGCATTAAGTTTCCTGCCAAATATGACCGCAGGCACGATTTATCTCTGGTAGGCACATATGAATTAAATGCCCGCTGGAAGTTAGGTGGTGTATTTGTGTATGGTACGGGAAACGCTACTTCATTACCAATCGGATTTTATATTATAGAGGGAGTGCTCACACAGGAGTTCAGTAAAATAAATCAATACCGCCTGGCACCTTATCACCGGTTGGATCTGTCTGCGACTTTTACACCTAAAACAAAAAAGCAAAAGAAAATACAAAGCTCCTGGGTATTCGGTATTTATAATGTATACAGCCGCCTTAACCCTTATTTTGTCTATTTTGACCAGAGTGGTAATCCATACGACGGCAGCCTGACGGTGGAAGCACGACAGGTTTCATTATTTCCTATACTGCCATCCGTGACCTGGAACTTTAAATTTTGATCCCAATTATTTCTTGTTCGATAAAAGTATTGTATACATTCATTCAAATAACTGAAATGCATTTACTAAAACCTCAAAAACTTTTTTTCCTTTGCTTTTTTATTTTTCTGCAATCTTTTGCCTGGAGCGCCACCACACCTGTTGATCCTGCACCCAACAAAAAAGTTACTGCGACCGCTCTACAGGATATCAGGAATTACAGCAATAAACAATTGGAAAAAATGATTGGCCGAAAATTATTATTGAAAGAAAAAGTTGTGTTATACACTTACCGTCTTGTACATCCGATAGATGATCCGAAAGAGAAAGCAAATTCAAATGCCCGGACAGGATTGGTGATGTCTATTTTAGGTATATTGGTATTGCCTGTTATATTATCTATTGTGGGACTTATATTGTCGCGAAAGGCGTTGGCTGTTGAACGGAAAACGCCGGGTACCCTGACCAAAAAGACCAAATCCCAGGCAACAACAGGAGTTATATTGGGGATTATAGGCATCCTACTTGGTCTATTGTTCATCTTATTGATCGTAGCGTTATCAGGCTTTTATGGGTAAGGCAATTAAAAATTTTTCAATGTTTTATGCGGATTCTGATCATAGACAAAACGCACTTTGGCACTTTTTATTTCTGTGGAAGAAAGGTACAGGCGATACCGCTTTACACCCGCTGTTACCATTAACAAGGCCGTATTAGGGGGAATCTTACCCAAATTTTCTGCTATCATTTCTATTTCCTGGAAACTATGTTCCAGATCAATTTTGATATACGCTGTGGTAGGTTTAGCAGTCAACCTTTCATGTGAAATAATAATTTTTTTATTTACAAATACTGAAATAGTATCGTCATCAATTTCAGCATTATCATAAAAGTCAAGCCGGATAATACCTGTATCCACTTCTATTTCAGGAATTTCTTTGAATGCTGATTCTTTTACCCGCGACAATACCAATTTCCCTGGCTGGCAGTCCAACGCTGTATTCATTACTTTTCCATTCCATTGTCCACTCAGTATTTCTTTATCTCCATTTTTACTATACCACAATTCATAATTTTTGATACAGGGTGTACAGTCAGCCGGAATTTTGAATATCTGCACCGGACCTTCTTTCAACGACAATTTTTTGAGGGCACGATCAAAACTGCCTTTGAATTTTTTTTTAACGTAATTAGTTACATCTGAATAATGATACGAAGCACCGATCGTACTGTCCACCAAAATATTGACCTGCAATTCGATATAGTATACCGGAAAGCAGCCACCCAACTGTTGGGTCAATGTTCCTTTCCATATGCCATTGAGGTCCTGGCAGAAAGTGAATGAAATAAACAGAATTGAAATAATTATCGATAAGTATAATCTTTTCACTGAAGATTGAAAATAAACTGATTTAAGATAAGGAAAGAAAAATGTAGATGAACGGTTTAGGAAGCTGGTTGATAACGAAACCTTACCATTGCATTTTTTTGTTCTGTAGAAGTTATACGTACTTCATATCGTTTATCCCCGTCGTGCACTATCATTAAAGAAGTATTTGGCGGAATGGTTCCCAGATTGTCAGCAACCATTACAAGTACATGTTCGGGTTTGTCCTCTTCCATTTTAATGGTAATCACCAAAGGCGAAGCCGTCAGTCGTTTACCCGATAAAATGATCTTATTATCCAAATACACTGAAATGGTATCACCATCAATCTCTCCATTATCATATAGCTTAACAATGATCTCATCATTTCTGACAGTAAATGTTTTTACCAGTTCATTTTCACGTGACCTTGTCTGTGCCGGCAGTGAAAATGTTTTGTGCGTTATTTTTTTTGGCACTGTGCGGACAATAACCGTATCAGTTTTTTTAATTTCATTGGTTTTGCTTTTTTGTGGCACTTCTTTATTTGCAGTAGTGGTTGTTTTTTTGGCAGCGGCATTTGTTTTTGGAGGAGCAGTTGCTTTTTTTACAGGGGCCGTGCTTTTTGTGGTGCTTTTATTTAAAGGTGTGGTTGTCTTTGCGATTGGCTTGTCAGAGGGAGTTTTCTTTTTAACTACTGGCTTCTCTCTCAAAAAAGGTTCTACATAAAAATCCGATTCTTCCACCCGCCTCAGAAAAACACGGCCACCGCCACAATCGCCCCATACTCCATTGTTTTTAGGATTGAGGCGGTCCTCAGATTTTCCTACATAACTACCTTCCAGAAACTCTTCTTTTCCTGATTTTGCATAAGAAAATTTATAATTCATCAGGCAAGTGCCACCGCCTCCAAGATTGCGCACTTCTGTTGTTCTCAACTCCTGAATTTGAAAAGATTTATTTTTTACATCAAAGTTTCCCGACATCGTGGCCTTGCCATAAAAACGTTTGTCAAGATAAGAATAGGAAACACCCGACACAGAAAGTGATTTATTTTGATCAACCTGGAACTCCAGCCGGTATTCATCACCTGTTTCAGTAATGAAATATCCCCGCCAGATACCTGTTACATTTTGTGCGGAAAGCCGGTACCAACTAAGAAAAATAGTACACGTCAGTACTACCCTGATTATAATGATTCCCATTATGCGTGAAATTAGATATTAACTATTGTCGCTTAGAACACTACTGTAGAAAGAGTTTGTTAATTTTGCCGCTCTTTATGGTAGAACAAAAGATAACAATAACATTCCCGGATGGCGCAGAAAGAGAGTATATAAAAGGAACTACAGCATTGGATATTGCTAAATCAATTTCGGAAGGACTTGCTAAAAAAGTACTGGCGGCTGAAATAAACGGACAGGTATGGGATGCTACCAGTCCAGTTGATAATAGCAGTTCATTAAAATTATTAACCTGGGAAGACAATAATGGAAAAAACACATTCTGGCATTCTTCAGCACACCTTATGGCAGAAGCAATTGAACATATTTTCCCCGGAGTAAAATTTTGGGTTGGTCCACCTGTTGATAATGGTTTTTATTACGACGTTGATCTTGGCGATCGTTCTATTTCCGAAGAAGACATGAGGAAGGTGGAAGTGAAAATGGCAGAACTTGCTAAACAAAATAATTCGTACATCCGTAAAGAAATTTCCAAGCCGGAGGCCGTGCAATATTTTGCAGAAAAAGGAGATGAATACAAGCTTGATTTATTACAGGGATTGTATGATGGTGAAATTACATTTTATACCCAGGGTCAGTTTACAGACCTCTGTCGCGGGCCTCATATTCCACATACAGGATATATCAAAGCGGTAAAACTTACAAATATTGCAGGCGCTTACTGGAAAGGCGATGAAAAAAATAAACAGCTTACCCGCATTTACGGCGTTTCGTTCCCATCCCAAAAGCAATTAGATGAATACCTGATCATGTTGGAGGAAGCAAAAAAACGTGATCACAGGAAGTTGGGTAAGGAACTCGGCATTTTCACAATGGATGATGATGTAGGACAAGGGTTGATCTTGTGGTTACCTAATGGCACTGTCATTATAGAAGAATTGGAAAAACTTGCTAAAGAAACTGAATCGGAAGGTGGCTATAAAAGAGTAGTAACGCCACATATTGCTAAGGAAAGTATGTATTTAACGAGTGGCCACTTGCCTTATTATGCCGATAGTATGTACCCCCCGATGGAGATGGAAGGAGAGAAGTATTATCTCCGCGCCATGAATTGTCCGCATCATCATAAAATCTATGCAGCATTGCCAAAAAGCTATCGTGATCTGCCTTACCGTATTGCTGAATACGGGACTGTTTACCGGTATGAGCAAAGCGGTGAGTTATTTGGATTGATGCGGGTACGTTGCCTTCATATGAACGATGCACATATTTATTGCACCCGTGAACAGTTTGCAGATGAATTCAGGGCGGTGAATGAAATGTACCTGAAGTATTTTAACATTTTCGGAGTAGATAAATATGTGATGCGTCTTTCACTACACTCACCGGAGAAGCTGGGAGTGAAGTATGTAAATGAGCCTGAGCTGTGGAAGGACACAGAAGAGATGGTAAGAAAGGTATTGATTGAGTCAAACATTCCCTATGTAGAAGTTCAGGATGAGGCTGCGTTTTACGGACCAAAGATTGATGTTCAGATTTACAGTGTAATCGGCCGTGAGTTTACTTTGGCTACCAACCAGGTTGATTTTTCGCAGGGCAGAAGCTTTAAGCTTGAGTACACCACTGAAGATAATAAAACGGAAACACCACTGATTATACACCGGGCACCACTCGGCACTCATGAACGTTTCATTGGATTTTTATTAGAGCACTATGCAGGAAAACTTCCTCTATGGCTGGCACCAGTGCAGGTAAAAATTCTTCCTATCTCAGATAAGTTTGTGGATTATGCGAAAACAGTTTTAGATCAATTGAAAAAATTGGATATTCGTGCGGAAATTGATGACCGGAGCGAAAAAATAGGTAAGAAAATAAGGGATACAGAATTAATGCGTGTACCTTATATGCTTGTGATTGGAGAAAAAGAAGTTTCGCAAAATCAGGTTGCTGTACGAAGGCAGGGCAAAGGAGATATGGGTGCAAAGGGGGTAAATGAATTTGTGAAGGAAATTGCTGCTGAAATAAAAGAAAGGAGAGGGGAATAATATCTAATTAAAAATTCAAATCGGCAATAATTTTTTTAAAATCAAAAATCAAAATTGAAAACGGTACTGTTGATAGTCAACAGAAAGTATAAGTGTGCGACGCAACAAAGTTGAAATAAGCTGCGAAGCCCGGTCAATAATTATTCATATAAAAAATGTAAATGGCTTTACCAAACAAAGGTTTTAACAGGGGTGGTTTCAGGGGAAGATTTCCCGTACGCAGAGAGGCAGAACACAGGATAAATCATCACATAAGAGTACCCCAGGTTCGTTTAGTGGGAGATAACGTTACGATTGGAATATATCCTACTCAGGATGCACAAAAAATGGCACAGGAACAGGGACTGGACCTTGTCGAAATTTCACCTCAGGTAGATCCGCCGGTTTGTAAAATCATTGACTACAATAAGTTTTTGTACGATAAGAAGAAGAAAGAAAAGGAGATGAAAGCAAAGGCGAAAACAACGGAGATGAAAGAGATCCGTTTTACGCCTAATACTGATGATCATGATTTTGATTTCAAATCAAAACATGCCGAAAATTTTTTGAAAGATGGCAACAAAGTAAAAGCTTATGTACAATTCAAGGGTAGGGCCATCCAGTTTAAAGATAGGGGTGAATTGTTGCTTTTGAAATTTGCTGAGAGGTTGGCAGATTTTGGTTCATTGGAAAGTATGCCAAAGCTCGAAGGCAAAAGAATGCTCGCTATTTTCACTCCAAAAGGAAAGAAAAAGGCTGAGCCCAAAAACGCCTGATTATTAAAATAAACAATACTGTGATCCTGCCTGATAGGTGGGATTTTTATTTTTATATTATGAAAATAGATCACATAAGAACATTTTGTAAAACCTTGCCTGCAGTTACTGAGGATATGAAATGGGATAACGATCTTGTGTTTTCGGTGGGAAGCAAAATGTTTTGTGTAGCTGCACTGGAGCCGCCACTCAGTTGTTCATTCAAAGTGGCTGATGAAGAGTTTGAAGAATTATGCATTCACGATGGCTTTTTGCCTGCACCATATTTAGCCAGGGCTAAATGGATATTGGTAACAAATAGCCCAAAACTGAATAGAGTCGAATGGGAAAACTTATCAAACAGTGTTATGGATCTGGTGAAAGCAAAACTGACGAATAAACTTAAACAGCAACTGGGAATTATTGTATAAGAAAAGACGAAACCAACAGATCATAATTAAGAATTTAATAATCGTTTAAACCAGGAATTTCTATACCTTTGCGACCCGTTTGAAAAAACGGATATTGCTTAAAGAGGCTCCATAAGTGTTTCCCGGTGGAGACCGCCTCAAAGGCTCAATTTAAACAGCATTTACAAATGCCAAAGGTTAAGACCAACTCAAGTGCAAAAAAGCGCTTCAAGGTTACGGGCACGGGAAAGATAACGCATCAGAAATCTTTTAAGCGGCACATACTTACAAAAAAATCTAAAAAGCGTAAACGTAATCTCAGGAAAGACGGTGAAGTGTCAAAAGCGAATATGTTTTTTGTAAGAAGATTACTTGGGCTTAAATAGCCCATTCTGCCCATAGCAGCATTTAAATTATTTTTTTAAATTTTTAATTAATTAAGATATGCCTCGTTCCGTTAATGCAGTAGCTTCAAGAGCACGCCGCAAAAGAATATTAAAACAAGCCAAAGGTTTCTATGGCAAACGAAAAAATGTATATACAGTTGCCAAAAACATTGTAGAAAAAGGAATGACCTATAGCTATGTAGGTCGCAAACTGAAAAAAAGAGAATACCGTCGTCTTTGGATAGCCCGTATCAATGCAGCCGTTCGTGAACAGGGATTGACGTATTCCCAGTTTATCGGTTTATTGAATACAAAAGGCATCAGCCTTGATCGGAAAATTTTGGCTGATCTTGCAATGAACAATCCGGAAAGCTTTAAAGCATTAATAGACCAGGTCAAATAATCGATCAGATATATATATAGTAGCCGTCTCGTTTACAATCGGGACGGCTTTATTTTGCATAAACTTCTACATTTGTAATTCACAAGCATGGCAACCGAACCAACCCATACATTTAGATGAACAATACTTACCTCGGACTCGTTAAACAAACTTTCAATTTTCCTCAGGAAGGCCTGGAAGTAAAAGAAGGATATCTCCACTTCAATGGCCTGGACATAAAGGCGCTGATAGATAAATATGGAACTCCTTTGAAATTATCTTATCTGCCAAAAATCGGTATGCAGATCAATAAAGCAAAAGAGATGTTTGCAAAGGCCATAAAAAAACATAAGTATGAAGGCAAATATTATTATTGTTATTGCACAAAAAGCTCTCATTTTAGATTTGTGGTAGAAGAAGCATTGCTACACGGCATACACCTCGAAACTTCTTATGCTTATGACCTGGAGATAGTTAAAAAATTATGCGAGAAAAAAAAGATCAATAAAGACATTTATATTATTTGCAATGGATTTAAACAAAAAGGGTATACAAGGAGAATAGCTGGACTTCTCAATTCCGGCTTTAAAAATGTGATTCCTATACTTGATAACAAAGAAGAGCTGAATGCTTATAAAAGATCAGTTAAGGGGCCATTTAAACTTGGTATTCGAGTAGCAGCAGAAGAAGAACCTACATTTCCATTTTATACTTCCCGCCTTGGTATCCGGCCAAAGGATATTCTGGAATTTTATGTAGATCATATCGAAGGTTATGAAAATAAGTTTCAGCTTAAAATGCTTCATATTTTTTTAAACAAAGGGATAAAAGACGATATATATTATTGGTCGGAACTGAATAAGATCATTAATTTATATTGCCAGTTAAAAAAGATTTGCCCTGAGTTGGATTCCATCAACATTGGCGGCGGTTTTCCTATAAAACACTCGCTTGGCTTTGAATACGACTATCAGTTTATGATCACTGAAATTGTGGGCAACATAAAAGCAGCATGTAAGAGAAATAAAGTACCGATGCCCGATATTTTCACGGAATTCGGAAGCTATACAGTAGGGGAAAGCATGGCACATATTTATAGTGTGATAGGACAAAAAGCACAAAATGACAGGGAAATGTGGTATATGATTGATTCATCTTTTATCACCACCCTGCCGGATACATGGGGCATAGGAGAACGCTTTTTAATGTTGCCTATTAATAAGTGGGATCAGGAACCACAACGTGTAGTACTTGGTGGCATTACCTGCGATAGCCATGACTATTATGATTCAGAAGAGCACATCAATGAAGTTTTTCTACCCAGGATTAATGGTGATGAACCGCTTTACGTAGGATTCTTTCACACAGGTGCTTACCAGGATCAGATCAGCGGCTACGGTGGCATCAAACACTGCCTGATCCCTTCACCTAAGCATGTGATCATTGAAAAAGATAAAAACGGAAAGCTTGTGGATTGGCTATATGCCAAAGAACAATCTGCACAAAGTATGCTGAAATTATTGGGGTATATTAAATAAAAAACCCGCCCAGCAATTTGCAAGACGGGTTAATTCATTTTTAAGCGGGTCGTTAATTATTCTTTTTTACCAAGTATTCGCCTTCTGGCATCATCTTCTTTAGCTCTGCGTTGTTCATCAGTAACAGTCGGCCTGCTTTCGTTACGGTTATAGCGGTCGCGGTTGTCAGAATAACCATAATTGTTTCCATAATATCCACTATTATTATACCTTCTGTCATAGCCATAACTGTTTAACTGAGAATAGGAATTGGAAGGGTATACATAAAAATACCTGCCCGTATACATATCTCTTACAAGTATTGGAGCATTACTTCCATAATAATAAGACTCATTCATCATTGAACGTCTGGACGAGGATGGTCCTTCATTATAGCCGTCAGTTGTTTCATATAGTGTAGTACAGCCAACGCCTGCAAAAATCAGGAAAGCTAATACTGCCATTGATAAATATTTAGTGCTTTTCATTGTTTAATTGTTTTACTTTATTATGATTGTTTTACTTTATTATGCAAATACATCTCCAAATAATCTTAAAAAAATGTTCATGAAACCGGTCTTTCTTTTTTTAACATTTATAAGCATGACTGCATTGGCACAAACAGGAGAAGATAGTGCCAAAGCAACTATTTTAAACATGTTCAATGGCATGCGAAACGCTGATACAGCTTTGTTGCGTTCTGCATTTGCACCAGCAGCCCTACTGCAAACTATAATAAAAAATAAAGAAGGCGTGGTATCGGTACGAACTGAAAATTTATCAGATTTTATAGGTTTTATAGGTAAACCCCATAAGGCGGTTTATGACGAACAAATCAAATTTGAAATGATAAAGATTGATGATGACCTGGCTGTTGTGTGGACTCCTTATAAATTTTACCTGGGTGAGAAATTTAGCCATTGTGGTGTTAATTCTTTTCAAATGGTCCGCATAAATGGTATATGGAAAATTCAATACCTTATTGATACACGGAGGAAAGATCGCTGCGACTAAGAAAAAATAACCCTCCGTGGAAACGGAGGGTATAAACCAAAACCAACTGCTTATGAGAAAAAGTTCTAAATATTTATTGTACAGAAATCTTTGTTGCCGGAGCTATGACTTGCTGTTTCTTCGGAAGGTTTAAAGCCAATACACCATTAACATATTCTCCTGATATCCTTTCTCAGTCAATTAATTCATCTATTAAAAAAGATCGTTTAAAGCCCCGGTACATGTATTCATTAAGATGATATTTTTCATCTGTTTCATCGTTAGTTTTATTTTTCTTTTCTGCTGATATAGTCAGCAATGTTTTATCCAGATCAATTACAAAATCTTCTTTTACAAAACCTGGTGCAATTATCTCAAGTAAATAAGCCTTTGTTGTCTCTTTGATATTCACCGGAATTTTGAATTTTTCAGAATTCGGGTTTTCATTAAATGAAGAGGGCAATTCATGAAAAAAGTCATCCATGAAATTGTTAAAAACCTGGGAAGGACCTGGTTTTAATTTTAATACTGTCCTATTTAATATTTTTAGTTAAGAAAATTGTACTGTTTTTCCAAACTACATACCATATAAAAAAATTCGTATTTTATGTGTCAGAAATGTCGGTGTTTAAACTTCGATAGCGACATAATTTCCTTTAAACCATCATTTTAGACCTACCAATGTTTCCTTACCTTTGTACGCAAACAAAAAATATTATGTATCCCATAGAAATAGTACAACCGATGAAGGAGGAACTAACCGAGAATGGATTTTCAGAACTGATGTCTCCTTCCGAGGTAGAAACTCAGTTAAAAAAAGAAGGTACGACCCTGGTCATGATAAATTCAGTTTGCGGCTGCTCAGCGGGCACTGCCAGACCTGGTGTATTGATGGCAGTAGCCAATGCCACTAAAAAACCTGATTTTTTAGCTACATCTTTTGCCGGTTTTGATACTGAGGCAGTGCAGGCTCTGCGTCAACATATGATGCCTTACCCTCCATCTTCTCCTGCTATAGCTTTGTTTAAAAATGGCGAACTGGTACATTTTATAGAGCGTCACCAGATTGAAGGTCGTCCTGCTCAGGTTATCGCCAGCAATCTCATCAGTGCCTTTGACCAATATTGTAATTAATCAGGTTAAGTTTTTAAAGCCGGTATTGGAAGTTTAAAGCTTTTATACTGCACTTTAAAACTTATTATTTTTGATAGTAAAACTTTCCTCTGCTTATGTATCCCAACCTTTTTTATG
>MWVW01000235.1_pt1 | contig 13149 bp, 13 predicted proteins | sample 1047191 | NCBI WGS metagenome assembly MWVW01 (sample SAMN06349985, study PRJNA376086) | soil metagenome | isolation source: MtG22-5 sample Antarctic (ecotone) | place: Antarctica
TTATCATTTTTAAGTGTATCATCTTCATACAGGCTTAGCTTATTTTTAAGCGCAATAATCTCCTGCTCCATATTTTTCATCTTGTTTAATAAATAAGTAATGGCCTCAATTCCTTCAAGGTTTATATCAAGGTCGTAATGCAGGCGAACTAGTTTTTCTACGTTTTTTAAATGATCATGATCAATAAAAGAATGCTCATCAATAGTGATAATTTCAATAAGGTCATGCTCCTGTAAGGAGTTAATGAAAGAATATTCTACCTTATAGTGTGTACAGAAATCTTCAGTTGATATTAATTTTTCCGGCATACAAAAAATTTTAATCCCCCTAGTTATCGGGAAGTTTTTGCTAATTCTTTAAATAATTCCGTTTGCTTCTCGGTTAAATTTGTTGGGATATTTACAGAGAATGTGATGAACAGGTCTCCAAACTCTCCTTCTTTTTTATAAATGGGAAAACCTTTTCGTTTCAATCTTATTTTTGTTCCGTTCTGCGTTTCAGGATTTACTTTTAATTTCACTTTGCCGCTTAATGTATCAATAGTTATCTCTCCTCCTAAAACAGCTGTATACAGATCTATTTCTGCAGTTGTATAAAGATCATTTCCCATGCGCTTAAAGGTGGTATTATTTGTAATGGAGAATGTTATATACAGATCTCCGTTTGGGCCGCCGTTAACCCCCGGTGCGCCATACCCCTTTAGCCGTAACTGTTGTCCATTCTCAATTCCGGCGGGAATGGTGATGCGAACATTCTTGTTATTAATTGTAATAGTTTGCTGGTGCGTTTTATAAGCATCAGAAAGGGTAAGCTGTAATTCTGCATTGTAATCCTGTCCACGAAATTTTGTTTGCCTGTTTCTGCTTCCGGATTGCTGCCCGCCAAACATGGATGCAAAAAAATCAGAAAAATCATCTTCGCCAAAACCACCTGAAAAAGTTTGCCCTCCCGGGTATGAATGCTGTCGCTGCGATTGCCTGTGTTTTTCAAACTCATCAGCATGCTTCCAATCCTTTCCGTATTGATCATACTTCTTACGCTTATCAGGATCGCTCAGAACTTCATTGGCTTCATTTATCTGCTGAAATTTTTTGTGAGCTTCTTTATCATTTGGGTTAATGTCAGGATGGTGCTTGCGTGCCAGCTTGCGGTAAGCATTTTTGATTTCATCTGCTGTTGCATTCTTATTTACTCCTAACACTTTATAATAATCAACGTAGTCCATTGTGTTTAATCTTCAGGCTAAGTTAAAAGATTTCCGTAATTTTCTTTTCAAAGCCAAACTATTCATGCCTCAATCCCGACAATTAGCTGCTATTATGTTCACTGATATTGAGGGTTATACTGCTATTATGCAGCAGGATGAGAAAAAAGCAATAGCATTTAAGGACCGGCATAGGGAAGTTATACAACAGGAACATGAAAAATTTAATGGTCGGGTTATTCAGTATTATGGGGATGGTACGCTTAGTATCTTTCAAAGTGTTATACAGGCTGTACAATGTGCTTTAACGATGCAGCAAATATTTTGTGGAGAACCTTGTATCCCTGTAAAGATGGGTGTGCACGTTGGCGATATTATTATTAATGACGGACATATTTTTGGGGATGGCGTAAATCTTGCATCACGCATTGAATCTTTAGGAGTTGCAGGAAGTGTATTGATCTCCGATAAAGTAAATAATGAACTTCACAATCACCGCCAATTGAAGACTCTTTCAATGGGTACCTATCAATTTAAAAATATTGAACGGGAAGTAGAAGTATTTGCTCTTGATGATGAGGGATTGGTGAAACCCATTCCTAATTCCTTAAAAGGGAAAACAGAAGAAAAAAAAATACCGCCTGTGCTTACATCCCTCCCCAAAAAAAGTATTGCAGTATTACCTTTTGTAAATATGAGTAATGATCCCGAACAGGAATATTTCAGCGATGGGATGTCAGAAGAAATACTTAATTGTTTATCACATTTAAATGATCTTAAAGTTGCAGGACGAACTTCCTCTTTCCAGTTTAAAAAGAAAAACATTGACTTACGTGTGTTGGGGCAAAAACTTGGGGTAAGCACGGTGTTGGAAGGAAGCGTACGCAAACAGGGCAACAGGCTTCGTGTCACTGCTCAGCTGATAAATGTTGAAGATGGTTTTCATTTATGGTCTGAAAGATTTGACCGGGACATGGATGATATTTTCGCCATTCAGGATGAGATTGCAATGGCAATAACAGAAAAATTAAAAATTACTTTACTTGAAAAGGAAAAAGCTATCATTACTGCCACCTCAACAGAAAATAAAGAAGCGTATGACCTCTATTTAAAAGGACGATTTTATTGGAACAAGAGAGGACCCGGATTAAAAAAAGGGCTTGATTATTTTCTGAAGGCTGCCGAATTGGATCCAGAATTTTCTCTTGCACATGCAGGCATAGCTGATACTTATGCATTATTTGCATTTTATTCCATTTTACCGCCTCATGTGGTAGTACCTAAAGCAAGAGAAGCTGCAGAAAAGGCTATCCTTCTAAACCCTGCACGCATAGAACCTTATTCGGTACTGGCTTATATAACTACATTTTACGACTGGAACTGGACAGAAGCAAAAAAACAATTTGAAAAAACTATTTCAATTAATCCCGGTTATGCTCCTGCCCACTATTGGTATAGTAATTATATTAGCTGGGTAGAAAAGGATTTTGTTCATTCTGCTGAAGAGGCTTTAAAAGCAATTGAATTAGAACCACTAATATCCCATTCACATAATACATTAAGTTCAGTATATGTATGTTCTAAAGAATTTGAAAAGGCCTGTACGTCAAGTGAAACAGCTATCGAATTAGATGCCAGTTCTTTTCTTGCTTATACCAGCCTGAGTATGGGATTATACGGATTAGGAAAATATGAAGAGGCGATTGAAGCTATCAAACTTGCTGTTAGCGTTTCCGGACGGCATCAATATTCATTATTTATGCTAAGCTGGGTTTATTCTAAACTCGACAATATATCTGAAGCCCAAAAAATACTGGATGAATTAAAAGTGCGCTCAGATACAGAGTTTATTTCCACACTGTCTTTATCAGTGGCAGCTTATTCTTCTAAACAATACGATGAGGCATTTAAATTTTTAGAAAAGGCATTTGAAGAAAAAGCAAGTTTACTACCAAGTATAGATGTGTATCCGTTTTTTTCATTTTTACATACCGATACCCGCTTTCAGCCATTTCTCAAAAGAATGAATTTTCCAAAATGAAAGCTATAAAATAAAGGTTTATCTTTCTTTAACATCTATAATTTCCACACATTCGTAAGTTTACGTAAAGTTTTTATATGCGATTTTTACAAACGCTGTTATTTGGAACAGCAATGCTTCTCACTTTCTCTTCCTGTGCGCAAAAAGCAAAAAAGCAGAGCACTACCTCTAAAAATATTTCTTCTAAAAAAGATCTTTCCAGATACAGCCAGGCAACTTTTGCAGCCGGATGCTTCTGGCATGAAGAAGCAATTTTTGAAAGTGTAAAAGGCGTTCAGGAAGCCATATCTGGTTATTCCGGCGGTAACATTAAAAATCCTACATATGAAAACCATGGCGAAGGAGCAAAAAGCCATGCCGAAACGGTGAATGTTTATTATGATTCATCTGTAATTACATATCCCACATTATTAAAAATATATTTTGCAGCACAAGATCCTACTTCTCCAAATGGACAGGCACCAGACTTTGGACCTCAATATAGGTCAGTACTTTTTTACAGGAATAATACAGAAAAGCAATTGGCAGAAAATTACATGAAACAACTGAGTGCATCCGGTAAATATAAAAAGCCATTGGCAGTACAGGTTGTGCCGTTTACAAAATTCTGGGAAGCTGAAGACTATCACCAGGATTATATAAAACACAATCCCAACCAGGGATATGTCAGGGCCGTTTCAATTCCTGAGATAAAAAAATTTCAAAAGGAGTACCCGCAATTAATTAAGGCAGGCTATGTTTATTAAGCTCCCGCTTTAGAATTTTTTATATATTTTTTTTCAAAGTAAATTACTGATAACAGAAAGGTAATTACAGAAGCAGCAACAGCAACCCGCGGAATAATATTATTATATGATAGTTTTTTTATGTTGTTGCCTTTAGCTGGTTTGTCATGGTTTATTTTCTGTACCCGTACCTTATTGCTTAATGAAGCTTCCAGCAGCCACAAATTTCCGGCATCGTCAAAAACACCTCCTGTTGGCATCCACCCTTTCTCTGAATAATAATAATCTTTTACTTCTCCGTTTTGAAAAATGCGTTGCACTTTTTTAAAATCAGTATTGGCTACATAAAGATTATGTTGTTTATCTGACCACAGGCCAAACAAGGCGTTATGACTTCCAGGCTTTTTACCAAGGCCTTTTGCAATTAAACGAACATTATCGATTGAATCTATGCAATAAATGTCATCCAGCTTTACAAAATAAAGTGTGTTACCCATTAGGTGCATCCATTGCACCTGTTTAAAATCCCCGGTAGCTAACACTACTTTCTTTTTTGTACCTGATTTTATAATTTTATCATCTTTACCAAGTTGTATCCAATACATATTTCCGGCATCATCATGTACAAATGAAAAGTTTTCAATGTAAAAGCCTTTTGTATGTTTAATTATCGTATCAAGTTTTCCTGTTGAGCTTAATTTCCAAACGTAATGACTCCATTGATTCGTTGCTTCTCCGGAATACATAGAATGCTGCCCATACAAATTATCCTGTTTATCCATATACAACTCATGTGTATGAACATTTTTCACCGCAATTGTTTTTCTTCCGTTGGCAGATATTTTTAATACATGTTCCAGGTTAGTATAATAAATATTACCCTTGCTGTCTTTTACTATTCCAATACCGGGATGAGCAAAACCAGAGCCGGCAGAAAGGCAAAGAAGAAAAAAAATATATTTCATTATGAGATATTGTAAAGTTTTTGTAAAATGTTTTTAAGGGTTTCATTATCGTATTGAATATTAATCCATTTATCAGTAATTACTCTTTTCTTATATACAAATACAGTATTTTTTGCTTCAGGGTTAATCTTATATAATTTGCAGCTTTCATCTTTGGGAGATGCAACCCATACCATAGCTACTTTTCTAAGATTTTCCGCTTCACACCATTCTTTAATTTTTCCTTGGAGAATTTTTTGCCCTGTAATGCTATTTTCCCTGTACGAAGGATTCATATAAACCATAAATACCCGGAGTTTTTTCTCACCCCGCTGTTGCATTTCAGATTCCAGTCCTTTTACAAATCCCTTCATAGCATCAAGACTGGTATGGTTAAACCATACCATAATTCCCTGTCCATAACCATATTTGCACATTGGGCATGTTGTTTTTCCTTTATCAGCACCTGAAAGATGCAGCGGATCAAATGCCGGGCAATTACTGCCAATTGTTAATCCTGATTTTATATTAGTGTTTAAAGAACTTACCGGATAATCATCTACATGTAAACCAAGTACAATATTTCTTTTAGCTTTCCATATCCCGTTTACATTTTTTAATCTGATAATTCCGTCTCCACCGCGATTCTGTTGTCTCTCTCTTTTTTCCTTTGTTAAGAGCGGGTCGTCATCAAACTGGAAATCATCAATATAATATTCATTTTTATCAGGCTCCTTAATGGTAAGATGAATATGTGCAGGCTCTGTTCTGCCTGGATATGCAACCGGTTTCAGTGTATAAATTATATACTCACCTTTTTCATTTGTTTTAAGCCAACCTCTTAAATATCCATGACGTTTACCCCATCCGGTTTCATTTCCCTTTCGTGGATAATTCCCTGTTTGATCTGTATGATAGAAATAAATTACAATATCTTTTGCAGGCGTTTTCCCATCCCTGTGATATACAATGCCACTGATCATTAATTTTGCTCCCTGTTCATTAAAATCAGGTAAAGTAGCTATGTGAGATAGCTTATTAAAATCAACCGGGCTTTCATAAATAGCTTCACAGCCTTCACAAGAGCCGCCAACACGTTGTTTGAATGAATTGTTTTTTTGATTTGTATTTTGAGAGCATCCGGTAAGGCTTCCAAAAGCAATGAGAAATATTAAAATAATCGGTTTCATTAATAAAGTTTTATGTTTCATACATCAAAGAGACTCTTTCAGCGATTGTTAAAAAAAATATTTACATAAAGGGATAAAGTTTCTTGACGACTTACATGGTTTTTATTTAATGCATTACATCAAGTAAAAGAAGTTGTACGTGTAAGTGAATTTGCCGTGTACCTTTAGTAAGTTTATTTTGAATATGCAACAATCTTTTTTCTACCGCTATAAGCTACATCATTTGCTCTTTTGGCTTATGCTGTTTGGCGCATGGTTTTATTTCCGCTACCAGGATTTTTCTACTATAAATAAGGCGCTTTTAATTACATTCATTAAAGTGCTTGATCTTGCCCTGATGGTTTATATAACTAATTATATTTTAATTCCGAAGCTTCTTTATAAAAAGCAATATTTATTTTTTGGCCTGCTATTTTTTGTCATGATCTCGGTAAGCAGTTTATTTAAAATTTATGTCATAGGCCAGATTCTTTACCCCGCAGGCACTTTTATTTTATTTGATAATAATATTAAAGTGCGGATTTACGATAATGTTATCCCGCATTTTTTATTAGTAAGCACAGGGGCGGCTTTCAAGCTCTTATTAGACTATGCAAACGCACAAAGAAGATTGGGAGAAATGGCAAAGGAAAAGGCCGAGACCGAACTTACCTTTTTAAAATCACAGATGAACCCTCACTTTTTGTTTAATGCACTCAATTCAGTTTATTTTCTTATAGATAAAAGTAATATTGAAGCAAGAGAGGCATTACACAAATTTTCAAATATGCTGCGTTACCAGCTATATGAGGTAAAGGATGAAAAAATTCCTATTGAAAAAGAAATAGAATATTTGAAAGATTATATAGATGTTCAAAGTTTAAGAAGAGAAAATGCATCTGTAAACATAAATATTGATACCAGTGTAAAAGGTTTTTTTATTGAACCTTTGCTGCTTATTCCTTTTGTTGAGAATTCATTTAAGCATCTTTCTCATTTTAACAATACCCGCATTAATGAAGCACCCGGGCAGGGAAAACAGAATGAAATTGATATGCATCTTTCTAAACACAATGGCGAGATGATCTTTTTAATTAAGAATACAACAGAAGGCAAGATCAAAAGTGCTGTAAAGGACGGTGGCATAGGATTAGCAAATGTAAAACGGAGGCTTGAGCTTTTGTATCCACAAAAACATGAGCTTAATTTTAAAGAAGTGAATGGATATTTTGATGTACAATTGAAATTAAAAATTGACTAATGCAACCGCTGAATTGTGTTATTATTGACGATGAGCCATTATCCCGGAAAGGCTTAAGTGAATATATCAATGATATTGATTTCCTGCATCTTGCCGGTGAATATGACAACCCATTAAAAGCTGATTTCAAGGGGAAAAATATTCAATTACTTTTTCTGGATATACAGATGCCTAAAATATCCGGCATAGAATTTTTCAGATCCCTACATCATTCACCGCCGGTAATTTTTACTACAGCCTTCCCACAATATGCACTGGATGGTTTTGATCTGAATGCGCTGGATTATCTGGTAAAGCCCATCTCTTTTGATCGTTTTTTTAAAGCGGCATTAAAAGCCAAAGAATATTACGAGGTTAGAGAAAAAAATAAATCAGAGGTGTCTAATGAAAAAAGCAATAACAAATATTTTTTTATTAAGGCTGATAATAAACTTATCAGGATATTTTTTGATGAAATATTATTTATAGAGGCATTGCAGAATTACGTAACCATACATACAAATGAAAGAAAATATATTACTTATCTCACATTTAAATCAGTGGAAGAATATTTACCACAGGATGAATTTATTAAGTGCCATAAATCGTTTATAGTAGCAGCTTCTAAAGTTTCCAGCATTGAAGGGAATGAGATAATTATTGGGAATCATCATATTCCAATAAGCAGGAATGCAAAAGAAGAGGCGCTCCAAAGGCTGTTAAAAGGAAGATTTTTAAAAAGATAATGCTTTATTTGGAGTGCACTCATAACTTTACCTAATTAAAATATAGCAGATGAAAAAATTCCCAATAGTTATATTGTTTTTTATTGCTGCCTGTTCTACTTCAAAACAAATAATCCAAACCCCTTTAATACCTCAAAATATACCCGTTACCGGTAAAATATTTGCCAGTTTATATCAGCAGCGGGCTGCAGAATACAGGGCATTATGTCTCCAGGCATTTAACATTGCCAGGCTTAGGGTAGATGAAAGTTTACAAACAACGGGCAAGCGAAAAGCCATTATTACAGATATTGATGAAACTGTTTTAGATAACAGCCCATATGAAGTACATCAAACCTTACAGGGTAAAGATTATGAACCAACATCCTGGTACCAATGGACAGCAATGAGCAAGGCAGATACAGTTCCGGGAGCGCCAGCATTTTTAAAATACGCTGCCTCCAGGGGGATAACCATATTTTACATTACTAACAGGGATGAAAAAGAGCGTGAAGGAACTCTTTTAAATCTTCAGAAATTTAATCTGCCAAATGCTGATAATACCCATCTCATTCTAAGGCAGGGAATTTCCAGTAAAGAGTCAAGAAGGCAACAGGTAGCTGCTGCACACGATATCATATTATTACTTGGGGATAATCTTGCTGATTTCAGTTCTTTATTTGATAAGAAATCAATGGCAGAACGGGAACAAAATACGGATAGCCTTGCCTCAGCATTTGGAAAAAAATTTATTGTAATTCCTAATCCAGTGTATGGAGATTGGGAATCCACACTGTATAAATACAGCAACACATTAACCTCTTCACAAAAAGATTCTGTAATAAAAAGTTCACTCAAAGGGTATTGATTTTTTGGTCTTTAACTTTTGTATTTCAATTAAACATCGTGAAGTTTATACTGAGTTTAGCGAAGTATCACTCACTTCAGCAGTATCGCTTTATTCAACACAAATAATGCAAATTGTTGTGTACTCAATTTTTATAATACGGCATGATTTTTTCTGACAGGTTTATTCAATCAAAAATTTTTTTTTATGGAAACAATGATAAATCTTAACGACTTGCTGAAGCATGAGATAATGGATCTTTATTCAGCAGAAGAACAAATCATAGAAGCAATGCCCAAAATGATCGAAAAAGCAAAAAACCCTGAATTAAAAAAGGCTTTACGGGAGCATCTTAAAATAACCGAGGAGCAAAAAAACAGGCTCGATAAAGTAAAACAAAGCTTTGGGGAAGGTGATGGACAGGGCAGCGAAGGCGAGGAGGGTGGAGAAAAGAAAGGATTTTTCTCCCGTTTATTTGGCGGCAGCGGTGGAGAAAAATGCAAAGGGATGGAAGGGTTGATAACTGAAGGTGAAAAAATAATGAAAGCTGATATTACAGATGAAGCATTAGATGCAGCAATAATTGCGAGTGCACAAAAGATTGAACATTACGAAATTTGCGGATATGGTACTGCCAGGGCGTTTGCAAGAGAATTGCAACTTGCTGAAGTAGAAAGGCTGTTATCCGAAACCTTAAATGAAGAATATAAGGCGGATGACCTTTTAACGGCGTTGGCGGTTGGAAAATTAAACTTAGAGGCGGAGCAGGCTGATGGAATGGATGGAAGAGGCAGGTCTGGCCGATCAAACAGAACCGGTGAAAGCAATAAAGGCTCAAGCGGTAGTTCTTCAAAAGGTGGAAGTAAATCTTCAGGTGGCGGATCATCTAAGAGTTCATCCAAAGGTAGTTCATCAAAGGGTGGAAGTAAATCTTCAGTTGGCGGATCATCTAAGGGTTCATCCAAAGGTGGATCTTCAAAGGGTGGAAGTAAATCTTCAGTTGGCGGATCATCTAAGGGTTCATCCAAAGGTGGATCTTCAAAGGGTGGAAGTAAATCTTCAGTTGGCGGATCATCTAAGGGTTCATCCAAAGGAGGATATTCAAAAGGTAGTAAATCATCAGTTGGCGGATCATCTAAGAGTTCATCCAAAGGAGGATCTTCAAAAGGTAGTAAATCATCAGTCGGCGGCAGAGGGGGTTCATCTAAAGTAGGTTCAAAAGGTGGTAATTCAGGAGGAAGAGGACGAAGTAATGGAGGGTCTAAAGGTGGATCAAGGGGACGCTAATAGTAGGATAATTTTATAAACAACATCCGTTCTCAACAGAGCGGATTTTTTATTTAGACATGCCATAGCTTGTGGTGAAATAAAATTATTGAAACTCTCTGGATTAACATACCATCAATTACTTTAGTACCTCCCTTGTAGCCATCGTATGGTATTATTATATTCAACTGGTTTTTACAAGATCAAAAATTTCATTTATAGATATATCATCATAATCATAAATAAGGTTATCTGCTGATTTTAATTCTCCCGGTAAATGTGTTGTAGCAATAGCAATTACTTTCATTCCTGCTGCTTTTGCTGATTGTATACCTGCCACAGAATCTTCAAACACCACACAATTGTTAACAGGGATATTTAGCCTTGTTGCTGTAATAAAATAAATCTCAGGGTCAGGTTTTCCTTTTTGTATGTCTTTTGAATATATAACATCCTTAAAAAAGTGCTTTATATCCAAATGCTTAAACATATAATCAATATTCTCCTTTATTCCGGAGGTTGCAATTGCCATTGGGATTTTTGCATCTTGTAATTGTTGCAAAAGAGTAAGTAAACCTTTTACAGGTTTAATATGAGGCTCATAAATTCAGCGATAAAGGTCTTCTTTTTCAATTGTATAAGCATTGTTTTCCTGCGCAGATAAAGTATTAGTAAAAATATGGGCTAAAACATCAGTATTGGTTTTACCATTAAAATGTTCCTTATATTCTTCTTCTGTAAGGGTTCTGTTTCTTTTACTGTAAAACTCCTGCCATGCTTTTATATGAAATGGATTATTATCAATCAACGTTCCGTCGAGATCAAAGATCACAGCAATTTCACCGGGCATCTGAATTTTCATTAATAGTTAATCACAAAGATGCCCCCGTGCATTGATAACGGTTTTTTGTACGATAGCTTCTACATCACCGGGATCTTTAATTCTCTCCTTAGATATTTTTATGGAAGAATGGCAATCATGTAACTGAATAATGAGATCAGTAAAATCCTTTTTTTCTTTTTCTTTCAACTTAAGATCCGAACAGTAATAAGAAACTTCCAGGCGTTTATCATTAGGAATGGTTACTACGGTATGCTTTGATTTGGTTCTCATGGGTAATAAGTTTTGCTGAAGGTAAATACAAAAACATCCCCATAATTTTTAAATTCACAGGGTGTTGATAAGATGTTAAGCAATAAAAAAACCCGCAAAAAATTATTCTGCGGGTGATATCCTTTTAAAGAGAGAAAATTAATTTCCCTTAACCATAAAAACACAATCTTCAATTTTTTTAATTTGATGTACTCTGTCTAAACCCTTTATAGCTGCTGCTGCTGGAAGCTTAATTAATTGAGATGTTTTAATTTCTTCCAATGCTTTATAAATATTTCTTGATTTAATGGCGAATACAACACCATCTGCATTCGTTTCTTTACTGCTGATGATACCAATTACCTCTCCGTTTTTATTAATTACCGGGCCACCACTATTACCCGGATTTACAGAAATACTGATCTGGTAAGAAGCTGTATCACCGGAATAACCCGACTTGGCGCTAAGGTAGCCTTCGCCATATACTACTTCATCCCTTGGATAACCTAATGTAAAAATATGTTCACCTAACTCTGCAGAAGCTCTAGGAATTGAATAAGGTAATGCAGTTATTTTTTTAAAGGTGGTATCAGTAATTTTTAATATAGCAAGATCGGTTGCTTTATTTACATACACCGGGATTGCAATAAACTGGTCTCCTTTTTTATTTTCTACTACCAGGTTTTTCGCATTGTTTATCACGTGAGCATTGGTAGCTATAAAACCATTACCATCTATTAAAAAGCCTGTAGCACTAAACTGTGCCGCAAATTTTGGTTTTACAGGAATGGCAGCAGTAGCACTGTCAATTTTATTTTTGATTTGATTTATTTTACCATTTAGCTCGTTCAGTTTAAAATTAACAAGTGGTGTTAGGTTGGTGGCTTGTTTAGTTTCCGAATACATTGAAACTATTGTGGCGGTAGAAATAGAGACGATTGCTGCAATGCAGGCTGCAACAGCGATTGTTTTGCGGTAACGGCTCCACAAATAAATTAGTTTGGCACTACCTTTTATTTGTTTTTTCGAAATGATACCTTCATTAACCAGGGTATTTTCAACTTCATCCAATGTGTGTTTATAGGATTTTCTTTGCTCCAGTCTTTCAAGTTCATTTAAAAAGAAAGTATGTTCTACTGCCATCTGGTCAATGTCAGGATTATTCTTACGCATCTCTTCGAAGAACTTCTTTTCCTGGGCGGTCATTTCATCCCGTTTGTAACGTTCAATAGCATCTAAAAGTAAAGTATCATCCATATTATACTCCGTTTTTATACTGTGCAAAAAATATTTTTTTCAATCTTACCAGGCACTTATATTTTTGGGTTTTTGCATTATCTGAATTGGTGTAACCAAAAAATTTTGCTATTTCAGGCATTGATTTCTTTTGTAAATAGTATGCCTCTAATAGGCTTTTACAAGGCTCCCCGATTTTATTCAATGCATTTTCCATTAAAATAAGATCGGCATTCCGTTTTTCATGCACATCCAATTCTTCTTCCACAGGCACTATTTCATCAACACTTTCTGCAGAAGGGTTATACCGCTGCATTTGTTGTAACCTTTTAAGCCATAAACGCCTGCAAACTGAATATAAATACGTTTTTATCTGGCAGGTTAGCTCAAAGGAACCAGTGGAAACCTTCTCATAAAGAACTATCATTGCTTCCTGGAATATGTCTCTTGCATCATCCGGGTAACCATTATTTTTTACTATAAAAGATTGAATAGTTAAATAATTTTCCCTGTAAATGGCTTCCACGGCTTTTTTATCGTTTGCTGCTAAACCCTGCAATAAAACCTTTTCCTGTTCCAATATATTCACAAGACTATAATTAATACAATGATAAGGGAAAAGTAACCCTAAAAGTGTTTAAAATAGCTTAATTATGAGG
>MWVW01000236.1_pt1 | contig 13129 bp, 14 predicted proteins | sample 1047191 | NCBI WGS metagenome assembly MWVW01 (sample SAMN06349985, study PRJNA376086) | soil metagenome | isolation source: MtG22-5 sample Antarctic (ecotone) | place: Antarctica
GCAGTAACTACTACTTCACCTAAAGTATTTACATTCTCCTTCAACCTCACATTTACTACTGCATCAATACCGTCACTCACTTTCACATCCTGTATCAGCCTGTCAAATCCAACAGCCGTTATTTGCAACTTATAAATTCCCGGTTGTACATTTTCTATTACAAATTCACCTTTATTATTTGCTGCCACTGTTTTAGTGGTGCCAACTAAAGTAACGGTAGCGCCGGACACAGGATCGCCATTTTCGTTAGTTACTTTACCATGAATTGATCCATCTGTTTGTACAATAAAATCTGATAACTGTTTCTCCGGAATAAAAACGGAGGTTTTATTATCTTCCTTTTCAAAAATGATGATACTGTTGTTTACCTGTTTAAAGCCCAGGTTAGTACCATTAAGCACCAGGTTTAAGGTTGTTTCCAGCGACCGGGTTTCTTTTTCAAGGTCAATCCCTTTGTATTTGGATACTTGCTTCAGCTTGTATGCAAAACGGAAATCGGAAAGTTTTTCAATTTTGGTAAATGCATTCTTTAGTGTTTCGTTTTTTAATTCTAGCGTAATCATTACATTCCGAACGCGTTGCCCTTTACCGGGGCTGGCAATTAGTACCTGGGTACATAGGGCAATTACAGTTAATGTGAGCATGTTCATTTTCATGAAAAAGAGAATTTTTTTTGAAGAGCTCAAGTGCGACAAAGAATGGCAAGCAATTCTTGCCAAAGCAGTTAATTTTTGATACATTGCATTGGTTTTAGTAGTTACCGAAATATGATTATTTAAGACCAACCGCAATCCCGGTGTCCGCCGGGATTGTTTTTTGTCCAAACCCTCTCCGCCATAGGCGAAAAAGAATTCAGAAGCTTTTTATGGTGGTACGATATTGAAATTCATTTTTACGTATTTAGTTTATTCAATAATTATAATTAATCGCAGCCCTCACCGCTTATTGTAATGCTTTTATTATTGAGGGTATAGTTTGCCTTGTTCAAATCACATATAACTTTTAGCACCTGCTCTATCTGGTTTTCATTGAGGAATGAGGCATTAAAACGGCAGTTTTTCAGTTTACTGTTTGCAAAATTAATTTCCACGCCATATCGCTTACTTATCATATCCGCTGCCTCAGCAAATGTGATGTTATCGAACACCATATCTTTTTGTTTCCATATAATTACTGATTCTGCCAGTACTTCATTTTGTATAGATTCCCTTGTGCTTGTATTGAAAGATATTTGCTGGTTTGGCAAAATGATACCGAGTATTTTCTTTTCCGTTTCCACCTTTACTTTTCCTCTGGCAACCGTTACGGTAACAGCCGATTCATCAGGATAAGCCCTGATATTAAAAGCAGTACCTAACACCACTGTTTTTACTTTGCCTGTATGAATGATGAATGGCTTAGAAGGATCTTTTTCAATATCAAAATACGCCTCACCGCTTAAGGTTACTTCACGTGTGTTTCCGGAAAAAGATTGGGGAAAGTGTAACTTACTGTTGTTATTCAACAAAACTGTAGATCCATCCGGCAATGTGATCAATTTGTGATTAGGCTTTGTTGTGTCGCTGATCCTGTTAGTATTTTGAGCTACCTGTTTTGTTTGTGGTAGTGTTGTAGCATAGTAAATAATGGCAGCGCTACAAGCAACTATAAAAAAGACAGCGGCTACTTTTAACCAGGCGAACCTACTAAGTTGGGGAGTTAAAATAGCCGGCGTATTTATAACCTGCTGAAACATTGTATCCCAGTTAATAAAAGAAATTGGTTCGCCAGGGCGGATATTGTTCCAGGTTTCCTGTAAAAAGTTATTGACTTCTGCATTGTGACGGGCTTCCCGGATATTCGTAAATAGCTCCTCCATCTCCTGCTTTGTACAGGCATTACCGGCATAGCGTTGTAATAAATAGTGGAGTCTGTTTTGGTCAGTTATCATAAAAAAGAATAATAGTGTCTTTACTAAGAGATAATATATACTGAGACGAATGAGAAAGAAAGAAGGACTGTGGTAAGCAGAAAAAAAATACCTGTCTTGCTTTAAAGCTGAAAAAAATAAAACCCCGGGCAATTAAACACTTCAAAAAAAATGCTTAATTCAGTAATTTATAATAGGTGAAACTAAAGACAATTACCAACGTTTCAGAATGTTGGTGGAGATAAGTTTTTATGTACCTCAGTGTTTCTACAATATGGTTTTTTACTGTGCTTTTAGAAAGGCTTAGATGGTCGGCTATCTGTTCGTGATTAAGGCCTTTGTACCTGCTGAGTTGAAATATCTTTTGTTTTTGCGCAGAGAGTTGTACTAATGCCTGATGAATGAGTTCCTGGCTTTCTTTGGCATTCAATTGTTCTTCGGTTGAGTTCTGTACCTTACTGATCTGTTGCCAAACCTGGTTGAGAAGTTTTGCTTCAGTGGCCAGTTTGCGAAGATGATCCATTGTTCTATTCCTGGCTATTGTGAAAATGTAGGCCCTCGGGTTATCAACATTAGCTAATTTGGATCTTTTGATCCAGAGCTTTACGAAAATATCCTGTACTAATTCCTCAGTGCAGGATTCGGATTTTGTCATCCGGAAAATGAAAACAGCGAGCTTTGTTTTGTAAAGGTCAAAGATCTTACGAAAAGCTATTTCATCACCTTCCGCTATCTGTAGAAACAGCACTTTTTCATTATTATATGGAACTACAGACATGTTTAGAATTTATACAAATCGAGGCAATAAAATTAGGGAAAAAGCTGCATTAAGATTTTAACTTCTATGTGGGTAAGCAAACTTGATCCTCCACCTTCACCCCAGGCTCCGACAATGGAAAGGTCAACAGCTTCCAATGCAGGATGACCGTCATATCGCTTTCCCAGTTCACTAATAAACCCTCCAAAATATTCAACATACCTGGGGTCTTCGGCATCTACTAACCATCTATTTACCGGGTTGTTATATTTCCAATTCATGTTTTTCCCAACCATTGCTCTGTACCATGATGGTACATCGTTATTTCTGCTTCCTTCACCGCTATCGTCATGTATGCTTCCATAAGAAACAACTCTCAGCATCAGGGTCTGCCCCCGCTCTTCGGCCGTAGCCAATGCCTGGTCAATCAGGTCCCAGCGGTATTTACCTTTTTCGGGATCAAGATATTTCCAGTAAACCCTCCAATAGGCAATAGAAGTTTGAGGGTGTTGTTTGTTGGTCAAATTGCCGTTGAATGGTTGATAAACGATCGGATGTCCTTCTGTCCATCCGGATTTATTATTTAATGTAGTTAGTGTGTCCCCGTTAAATCGCTGGAAGGTGGTAATGCCAATTCCCGGATTAACCAGCACCTCATCAATTTCTTTGGGGCGAACCACCAAAGTGCGGGGATTGATTTGAGAAAACGATATAGTTGGCCCCAAAAGGGAAAGCTTAATGGCGATTGTGATTAAAGATACTCGCATATAGTTTTCGGTTTAAAAATGGTTCTGAATAAAAAAGATGATTTTCCTTTCAAGATTTTAAATATTCTACTGTTTTTTGCATCCAAAAATAAATTAAATTAGTTTATTTTATTTCTTAATATTGTTTTTATTTTCAATAGGACTATTTTTGGTTTATTATTTTTTCAAAACCTATTAATTCCTATTTCTAATTCCCTCTTATTATGAAAATTGAGCCATGGTTAGTTAATGCTCTGATTACAACAATTTTTTGGGGGGTATGGGGATCGCTTATTGAAATACCCGAAAAAGCTGGATTTCCAGCTACGCTGGGGTATGTAGTATGGGCATTAACCATGATTATTCCCGCTATTATTGCGTTGAAAATAATACACTGGAAACCTGAAAAGAACAAAAAAGCAGTTATATATGGGTTGCTTATTGGAATCTCCGGTTCAGCCGGACAGTTAATATTGTTTCAGGCACTTAGAACCGGCCCCGCTTACCTTGTATTTCCATTTGTATCCCTGTCGCCCCTGATCACAATTTTTCTATCCTTGTGGCTTTTGAAAGAAAAAGCTTCGCCCAAATCGTGGTTTGGGATAATCATTGCACTGGTAGCTATCCCGCTGCTTTCCTATCAACCTGGGGAAAACGGGCAAAAATTTGGCTTCTTGTGGATATCATTGGCGCTGCTGGTTTTTTTGTTATGGGGAATACAGGCTTATTTTATGAAGGTGGCAAATAACCACATGAAAGCGGAAAGTATATTCTTTTATATGATGATCTCAGGCATCGGGTTAATTCCGGCAGCTATTTTTATGACCGATTTCAATCAGGAAATAAACTGGGGCTTTAAAGGACCTTATTTAGCAGCAGGAATTCAAGTATTGAATTCCATCGGGGCATTATTTCTTGTATATGCATTTCGCCACGGACGGGCAATTATCGTAAGTCCCTTAACAAATGCCGGTGCCCCGGTTATAACAATCATACTATCGCTCCTTATTTATGGAGTCTTTCCACATACAGTAATTCTTGCCGGAATGTTGCTGGCAGTACTGGCTATTTTCCTTTTAGCCGACTGATACCAGGCAGAAAGACTTTTCAGTATAATTGATGCGGATAGTCAGGTAGAAGCAATGGGCTGTTGCTGGCGGGTAAGTCAGTTGAATGGAAATCGCTTATGTGTCGAACCAAAAAATAGTAAAAATAAAAACAATAACAATTCAGGAAAGATAAAATAAATAACTACATTTGAAATAAAACGAAATAAAACAATTTATGAAAGGTGCTATTAATTTAAATATGATGGAAACAAGCTATATGATGGCCAGAGAAATTGCCAGTCAACCGAAATTATGGAATGATACTTATACATCTCTGTTAACGAAAAAAAATCAAATCGACGCTTTTTTGAAAGAGGTATTTGAGCATAATAATTTACAAATATTACTTACCGGTGCCGGAACTTCGGCGTTCATCGGCGAAATACTTCAACAATCTTTTTATAAAAATACCGGTATACCAACAAAAGCTATTCCTACCACGGATCTGGTGACTCATCCTGAGGGCTTTTTTCAGAAGTCAACTCCAACTTTACTCATATCTTTTGCAAGATCAGGGGACAGTCCTGAAAGTCTCGCAACATTTGAACTTGCAGAAAAACTGCATGATATTATTTATCATCTCATCATAACCTGCAACTCGGAAGGTGAATTGGTTAAAGCTGCCAATAATAAAAAAAACTCCTTTATTTTTTTAATGCCAGAGGGAGCTAATGACCAGGCATTAGCTATGACGAGTTCCTTTACTTCAATGACGCTTGCCGGATTGTTGATTTCAGATATTAAGAATATTAAGAAAAATGAAGAGACTGTAAAAAAACTATCCGAGTTTGGGGAAAATGTACTGAATAAATATACAATAGACATGAGTGGGGTTGCAGACCTTGATTTTAAAAGAGTGGTATTTTTAGGTTCAGGAGCATTAAAGGGAACGGCTAAAGAATCTCATTTAAAAATTTTGGAACTCACTGATGGACAAATCATTTGTCAATACGATTCCTTTCTGGGATTTCGTCACGGCCCAAGAGCTGTAATTGATGAAACCACTTTGCTTGTTTATTTATTTTCTGACGACCCCTACGTATATAGATATGAGGTTGATTTAGTGAAATCAATAAATTTAAATGAGCATTTCCTTTTTAGCATTGGCATTGGACAATGTTTAAATGTGTTGGAAAATCACGAATCTGATTTAACGATAGACCTTTGTTCTGACGGGAACAAAATTCCAGATGATTTCTTTTCTATTTGCAGTGTAATTCCATCACAGATTCTGGGTTTTTATAAATCCCTTGCCCTTGGCCTGACACCTGACTCTCCTTCAAAAAATGGAAGTATTCACAGGATTGTTCAGGGTGTGACCATTTATCCATATTAAATCTATAACCATAAATTATGATTCTATGCTTATGCCCCAATCCCTCCATTGATAAATTTGTTTGGATTGAAGAATTTAAACCCGGAAAGGTCAACAGGATCACGAAGGAACAGTTTTTCCCGGGCGGAAAAGGAGTTCATGTAGCGTTGGGCATTGCGGAACTGGGAGAAGCTTGTACAATATTGGGATTCTGGGGAGGACATACCGGAGGGTATATCAGAGATTATTGTGAAAACAAAGGAATATCCTGCTATGGACCGGTAATAGATGAACCCAACAGAACCTGTCTTACTTTTCGCTCAAACGGAGACCTGAACGACACTGAATTATTAGAACACGGGCCTTTGATTGATGAAGAAAAAATTTATTTGTTCTGGTTAGAATTTACAAGACTATTAGACACAACCACCGCAGTCTGCATGAGTGGCTCCTGGCCCTTGACAAAAGCAGAAATTGGATATATGGAGTTTATAGTTGCCGCAAAGAAAAAAGGTATCAGGACTTTTGTTGATTGTTCAGGGAAAAGCCTGGTAAATGTGCTTACGGCAAACCCTTATTGTATTCATATCAATAACCACGAAGGCTTTGAGGTCTTTCATGAACACTCTCCTTTGAAAATTGCAAATGCTGTTTTAAAGCGCTGTGATTTGGCCGCAATTACTTGTGGGGCTGATGGCCTTTATCTTGCCGGTAAAAATCATTCCCCTATTCATGCAAATTGTAAATTGGATAGTATCATCAGCGCCGTAGGCAGCGGAGATTCGCTGATGGCAGGGCTGGCAGTGGCTCATGAGAGAAATTTGAATCTTACAGAAACAGCAAAACTATCTGTTGCCTGCGGAGCAGCCAATTGCATAAGAGAAGAGTTGGGTATGTTTTATAAGAAAGATGTTGACAGGCTGCTTACACAAACTGAACTTACACCTGTTGATTATGAGTTCAGTTTTTAAGAACAACCAATAAAGTGAAAAAAAAGTGAAAAAAAAATTTGATGTAATTGTAGTGGGTGAACTGAATGTGGATTTGATATTCAACCAGATTGAATCTTTTCCTGAGGTAGGTAAAGAAAAACTGGCTGATAGAATGACTCTTACTTTAGGAAGTTCATCTGCAATTTTTGCCAGCAATTTGAGTGCCTTGGGGATGAGCGTATCTTTTATCGGGAAAATTGGTAACGATGTTTTTGGCCGGTTTTGTAAAGAACAACTGGAAGCAAAGGGTGTTGATATTTCTATGCTGATAATTAGCGACGAGTTAAAAACAGGGGCTACAGTTATACTCAATTTTGATGAAGACCGAGCTATGGTTACCCACCAGGGTGCAATGAAGCATTTGGGATTAAGTGATATCACAAAGGAAATGTTGAGCATTGGTAAACATCTTCATTTCTCCTCTTATTTTCTACAGCCGGGATTTAAAAATGATTTAGTTGATTTATTTAAAATGGCAAAGCAAGCAGGACTGATGACTTCTTTCGATGCACAATGGGATCCTCAGGAAAAATGGGAATTGGATTATAAAAATATACTACCCCATGTGGATGTATTTCTCCCAAACGAAAAAGAATTGTTGAATTTAACAGGCAAAAAAACAATAGAAGCTGCTATAGACCTGATTAAAGATGCAACAAATGTTGTTGTAGTAAAATTGGGAAACAAAGGTTCCGTTTCATTTCATATAGGGAATACATTAACTAAACCCGCCTTTTTGAATAACAAAGTATTAGATGCGATAGGCGCCGGTGATAGTTTTAATGCCGGATTTATATTCAAGTTTATTCAAGATGCTCCTATAGAAACCTGCCAGGAATTCGGCAATCTTATTGGGGCTATCTCTACTACTGCTCATGGCGGCACTGCCGCTTTCACCGATATAAAAACTACCATGAAAATTGCAAAAGAAAAATTTGGTTATGAAGTGTAGTCACACATTACAGGAAAAGTTTAAAGGGCTTCAACAGCAAAAACAGGCATTGCTTGCTACCAACTTTTACAATTTTGAAACACTGAAGGGAGTATTACAGGCAGCCCGTACTGTAAATAAACCAATCATACTTCAGCTTACCAGAAGTTCAATAGAATATATGGGGCTTCCGGTTGCCATGGAACTTGCCGAATCCATGCTGAAATATTATGAAGTTGAAGGATGGATACATCTCGACCATGGCGACTCATACCAATTAGTTGCCAGTTGTCTTGATGCCGGCTTTAACTCTGTGATGATTGATGCAAGTGAAAAACCTTTTGATGAAAATGTAAAGATTACAAAAAGTGTGGTAAAGCTTGCTGAAAAATACGGCGCCAACGTGGAAGCAGAACTTGGGTATGTTGCCAAATTGGGTCAAAGTAAAAAAAAGGTTGGTTTTACTGAACCTTCAGAGGCAAAATTATTTGTAGAAGAAACAGGTGTGAATGCACTGGCAGTAGCTATCGGATCGGCACATGGCTTTTATAAAGAAGAACCTAAGCTTGATCTCGAAAGACTTTCTGAAATAAGAAAAGTAACAGATGTAGCCCTGGTATTGCACGGGGCTTCAGGCATTCCGCATGAAACATTAAAGGAAGCCATAAACAGGGGCATCTGTAAAATAAACCTCGCAACGGAGATCAAGAATATTTTCATGAAAACTTTGAAAAACAAGCTGACCAATGAAGAAGAAATTGATTTACGGAAAGTATTTCCCTGTGCAACCGATGCGGTAACTGAACTTGTACAGAATAAGTTGCTGGCTATTCAAATTGAAAATTGAATAAAAAAAATAAACCTAAGTTGAATATGAAATTTTATACAAACACAAAAGGAGTATCTTTTAGTTTTTTGGTTGCAGTATTAATACTGCTGCAGGCGTGCAACACCACATCTGATAATAGTGAATATTATTCCTCTGATGATTTTTTCAAAGTGAAAAAAATAGATGTACATGCGCATGTAAATACCTCAAACCCCGCTATAGTAGAACAGGCAAAACGCGATAATGTCATTCTCATCAGCGTAAATGTAGAAATGCCCGGAGTAACGCCGATAGACAGCCAGCAATATTATGTGTTACAACAACGTCACAAATTTCCAAACGATATTTACTATGTAACCACATTTGAAACAAAAACAATAAATGAACCCGGATGGAGTGATCGGCAACTTGCTTATTTAAAAAAATCTTTTGACAGCGGAGCACTCGGTATTAAAGTCTGGAAAATCATTGGAATGACGATTAAGGATAAAGCCAGCAATTTTATCATGATAGACAATCCCATCTTCGATCCCATATTCAATTATTTAGAACAAAATAATATACCCGTTATCGGCCATATAGGGGAACCTAAGAATTGCTGGCTGCCACTGGATCAAATGACCACCAATAACGACAGGAAATATTTCACCGCTCACCCCGAATATCACATGTACCTTCATCCGGAATATCCTTCTTATGAATCCCAGATCCAATCAAGGGATCATTTGCTGGAAAAACATCCGAACTTGAAATTCATAGGAGCACACCTCGCCAGTTTGGAATGGGATGTAGATGAAATTGCTAAACGCTTAGATAAATTTCCAAACATGGCAGTGGAACCAGCCGAGCGGTTGGGGCAATTGCAATTTCAATCAATCGGGAACTGGCAAAAAGTGCACGACTTTTTTATCAAATACCAGGACAGGATAATGTACGGAACTGATCTTGGAGCCATAGCATCCGATAACCCGGACAGCGTAAAAAAGAAAGCACATGATCTCTGGGTGAGAGACTGGCAATACTTTACTACCGGCGACAGTTTACAATCACCTTTCGTTAACAGCAAGTTTAAAGGATTACAATTACCTAAAACAGTGGTTGATAAAATTTATTATAAGAATGCTGAAAAATGGTATTTCAAATAAAGCTAACTAATTGATGAATTATAAAATCAAACAGGAATTTAATATTTTTTATATTTCTATCAGGTCATAGAATAACTATTGAGAAGCCTCTTTCTTTATTTGCAAAACTTAAAAACATGAATACTGTAACAGATTTATCCCAACACCACAAATTACTGTCTGATTTTTTTAAAATCCCGGGCAGCGCCGAAGAATGGGAAAAATATAAACTAACTGCGGAGCAGGTTGAATTTTTTCATGAAAATGGCTACCTGTCGGGGTTGAAAATGTTAGATGAATTGCGCTGCTTGTTACTTCAAATGATTATTCAATAAGAAAATTAAAAGCAACGAAGTGGAGAAATTTACACCGCTTTTCATGCATATTATTCATCCTGATGATAATCCACTCAATATACTATGCAACTTTTATAGATCATGTTAACCTGATTTATTCCGTGCATTTACCCATAATTCTTTTAGTATTTATGATGCAGTTCATTGGGTTAAAATTGTATTTGAAAAAACGGGTTGTATAACAAATTGAAATGGCTGTATCGACAAATTGGTTTATTCAATACAGGTTTCTAATCTTAAACTTGCAACATTGAACCGTATGAAAAATCAAAAATTAAACTTAAGTGTTTCTGCAATCGCAGCGCTAACGTTACTTATGAACGCAGATTGTAAGAAAAAAGCTGATAGTGCAAATGAAACCATCGTATCTGTTGTTATAAAATCGAACAGCATGAAAAATCAAAAATTAAGATTAAGTGTTTTTACAATCGTAGTATTGCGCCATTTATTCAAACAGCTTTCAAATCATTAAAAAAACATGAAACAACATTATTCCCGAAGGCATTTTATAAAAACAACCACCACAGGCTTAGCAGGAGTTGCATTTGCCAGTACTTTATCTGATTTAAAAAAATGCAGGCCATGCTTATCGTTCTCTACCCTCGGCTGCCCCGACTGGAGCTTTGAAACCATCCTGAATTTTGCGGTTGAGCATGGTTATGATGGCATAGAGATCCGCGGCATACAACGACAATTGGATCTTGCAAAATGCGCTGAGTTCAGCAGTAAAGAAAATTTACTTGAGACCCGAAAAAAAGTCAAAAAAAAAAAATTAAAGATCGTTGCCCTCGGTTGTTCTGCCGCCATGCATCATGCTGATGCTGCAGAGCGAAAGAAAAATTTAGATGAAGCAAAAACATTTATTCAACTGGCACAGCAGTTGAACTGCCCTTATATACGGGTGTTCCCCAACAATTTTCCAAAAGAACAGGAAAGAAATGAGACCATTGATCTTATTGCAAAAGGATTGCTCGAATTAGGCAATTATACAAAAGATACCGGCGTAACCGTGCTGATGGAAACGCATGGCGATGTTGTTCAGAGCGCAGATATAGAAAAGATCATGCAGTTGGCTACTCATCCCAACGTTGGGCTTGTTTGGGATGTGGTGAATATGTGGTCGGTAACAAAAGAGCCTCTGGCACAGGTATATGCAAAACTGAAAAAATATATCCATCATACGCATATAAAAGATTTGAAGATTGTTGATGGCAAAGAGCAATATGCTTTGTTGGGGAAAGGGGATACCCCAATTTTCGAAGCGATTGATATTTTGGCAAAGGATGGATACAAGGGTTATTACAGTTTTGAATGGGAAAAATTATGGCACCCTGAAATTGAGGAACCGGAAATTGCACTTGCTGATTATGCAAAGGTTATGAAACAGCATTTTAAAGAAAAGATATTCTCTTGATATTATTGGAAAATGAATGATGCGACTCCGTTTCAAAAAATTAAAAAAGAAAAAGGAAATTCCTGAAAAAAGATTTTTGCAGGAGCAGTTAATATTTATCAACCTGGCCTTGTTTACTATTCAAAACATGTTTTTTAAGTAACCATCAATAAATCAAAAATCACCAATGGAAAAAATAGAATCAGTTTACAAAAAATTATTACAGCCTTCTGATGATTTGGTGGCTGACATATCCAAAATGGATGGCGATATAATTATTCTCGGCGTTGGTGGTAAAATGGGGCCGGGTCTTGCAAGGGCAGCCAAACAGGCGGTTGATAAAGCAGGCATCAATAAAAAAATTATTGGCGTTGCCCGATTTACCGAACCCGGCTTAGAAGAGCAGTTACATAAAGAAGGTATCGAAACTTATAAAGTAGATTTACTTAACGATGATGAACTGCAGATATTACCGGAAGTTAAGAACGTAATCTATATGGCGGGAATGAAATTTGGAACATCCGGTAATGAATCTTTTACTTGGGCAATGAATGCCTATTTACCGGGTCGTGTTGCCGAAAAATACAAGAACTCCCGTATAGTCGTTTTTTCAACGGGTAATGTATATCCATTGGTTCCGGTTACAGGGCAGGGAGCAACTGAAGAGTTAGCGCCTGAACCAATCGGCGAATACGGACAGTCCTGTCTTGGCAGAGAACGTATGTTTCAATATTTTGCTGCAAAAAATAATACGCCTGTTTTAATATACCGGCTCAACTATGCCAATGATGTAACTTATGGAGTGCTGCTGGAAGTTGCCAAATCAGTTAAGGAAAAGAAACCGATTGACCTTACAATGGGAACGGCAAGTGTAATCTGGCAGGGAGATGCAAATGAAATAGCTATCCGATGTTTAAATCATTGCAGTGTTCCTGCAAAAATTTTGAATGTAACGGGACCGGAAACCGTATCATTCAGATGGCTCGCTGAGCAATTTGGTAAAATGCTGGGAGTAACTCCCGTATTTATAAATGAGGAACAATCCACATCATTTTTATCTAATGCCGCCGAATGTTTCCGCCTTTTTGGTTATCCTAAAGTCACGTTGAAGCAAATGACGGAGATAGTGCTGGAATGGCTCAATCAGGGTGGAAAAATATTAAATAAAGAAACACATTATTCAGAAAGAAAAGGAAAATATTAAAACATGGCAAAACATAAAGAGTTGAATTCCGCAATCAAAGAAGCATTGCACAATGGTACAGTTATTCCTGCGCATCCATTGGCATTGCATCAAAATTTAAAATTAGATGAGCAGCGGCAGAGACTGCTGACACGATTTTATATGGCCAGTGGAGCAGGTGGAGTAGCTGTAGGTGTGCATACCACGCAGTTTGAAATTCGGAAACCAGAAATAAATTTGTTTGAACCTGTATTAAAAATAGCTGCTGAAGAAATTGAACAAGCGCAATTAAAACTCCCTTTTATAAAAGTGGCGGGTATCTGTGGGCCTGTTGAGCAGGCAATCAGAGAAGCAGAATTGGCTTCAAAGTACGGGTATCATCTTGGGCTGCTAAGCAATGGAGGTTTGTCGCAGTATTCAGAAGCGGAACTCATTCAACGGGCTTATGCTATTTCAGAAATAATTCCTGTTTTCGGGTTCTATCT
>MWVW01000237.1_pt1 | contig 13120 bp, 15 predicted proteins | sample 1047191 | NCBI WGS metagenome assembly MWVW01 (sample SAMN06349985, study PRJNA376086) | soil metagenome | isolation source: MtG22-5 sample Antarctic (ecotone) | place: Antarctica
CCATTAAAAATTTTTATTCTGAAGTTTCTTTCAAGGGGAAAAAAGATATGGGTTGGGAGTTATCTTCAACAGGTTTTTTGATGACACTATCGAGCTACATACCTAAACTAATAGAAGAAGATTTTAGTGCCTTACTTAATAATGCTTTACAAAGTAACGGGGTAAAAAAAGATGAAATTACTGCATGGTGTATGCATCCCGGAGGGAAGAAAATATTGAGTGCTATCGCAGAAAGCATAAATCTACCTGATGAAAGCCTTACATATTCCTATGACGTGCTACGCAATTATGGTAACATGTCTTCTCCTTCCATATTGTTTGTTTTAAAATTAATTATTGATGATATAAGGTTAACAGGCAAAAAAAATAATAAAATATTTGGTGCCGCATTCGGCCCGGGGATTACAATGGAAACATTTCTGTTAAGTGATGATTAATTTTTCCAAAAGATCATATCAAAAAGAGCTGTTAGATGCACAAGGTATCTCCATGAATGATACCATGCAAACCATGAAGGAACTTGATATTATCAATACATACCTCGGAGGACACGCTATCACACTTAATGGATTTAAAAAATTATTAGGCAAAAAAAAACAAACTTCTATTTGTGAAATTGGTTGCGGTGGTGGAGATAATCTGAATGTAATTGGTAAATGGTGTAAAAAAAAAGGCATAAAAATTAAGCTTATAGGGGTTGATATTAACCTTAATTGTAGCAATGTAATAGAAAGGACGAATTCGGAGATTGAGTTTTTAGGGGCAGATTATAAAAAAATCGATTTTGATAAAAATGTACCCGACATTCTTTTTTCTTCTTTATTCTGCCATCATTTTACAGATGAAGAATTAATTGAAATGGTGATGTGGATGAAAACAAATTCTACCCGTGGTTTTTTTATTAATGACCTTCATCGGCATCCACTTGCCTATCACTCTATAAAACTGATTACAAAACTTTTCTCCAGCTCACATCTTGTAAAGAACGATGGCCCGCTTTCAGTTTTGCGCTCTTTTAAAAAAGCAGATTGGATTAATATTTTACAACAAGCGGGTATTACAAATTATACAATTCAATGGAAATGGGCATTCAGGTATTTAATTGTTGTTTATAATGATTAATAACGAATCATATGATGCTGCAATTATAGGTGGCGGACTTGCCGGACTCTCATTATCCATTCAATTAGCAAATGCAGATTATAGAATTGTTTTATTTGAGAAAGAGAAATATCCATTTCATAAAGTTTGCGGTGAATATATCAGTATGGAAAGCTGGAATTTTATTGAAAGTCTTGGATTGAATCTGGAGAAAATGAATTTACCCATTATTAAAAAATTAATCATTTCATCCACGAATGGAAAATATATAAAACAGGAATTATCCTTAGGGGGTTTTGGTATCAGCCGATATGTTTTGGATAATGAATTAAACAACATAGCGAGGCAAGCAGGTGTTAAAATTTATGAAGAAACAAAAGTTAATGATATCGTTTTTAATGATGATGTATTTACCCTCTCAACTTCTGCTTTAAAAATTCAATCTAAAGTTGCAGCAGGTACTTTTGGAAAGAGAAGTAATATTGACGTAAAATGGTCAAGAGATTTCATTAAAAAGAAAAATAATAGCCTTAACAATTATATCGGAATTAAATATCATGTAAAAACTGAGTTGGCAACAGATACCATAGCGCTACATAATTTTAAAGGAGGGTATTGTGGTATTTCGAAAATAGAAGACGGTAAATATTGCCTTTGTTATCTTACAACTGCAGAAAATTTAAAAGCCAACAATAATTCAATCCCTGAAATGGAAAAAAATGTTCTTCAGCAAAATCCATTTTTGAAAGAAATATTTTCTAACGGCAAATTTTTACCTGCCTTTCCTGTAACCATTTCCCAGATAAGTTTTGATAAAAAATCACAGGTTGAAAATAATGTGTTAATGATTGGGGATGCAGCCGGAATGATTACCCCTCTTTGTGGCAACGGCATGAGCATGGCACTTCACGCAAGTAAAATCGCATTTGACAGCATTAATAAGTTTTTACAAAAGAATATTAGCAGAAAAGAAATGGAGTCTCAATACGCCGCAACATGGAACCTTGAATTTGCAGGCAGGTTACAAATGGGGAGAAGGATTCAGAAGCTTTTTGGAAAAAAATTTACAACCAATCTGATTTTCGCAGTAGTAAAAGCTTTTCCGTTTATCATTCAAAAGTTAATAAGGGCAACCCATGGCAAGCCATTTTAGTAACTTTGATAATGGAGCAGCCAATTGTATTATTTGATGGAGTTTGCAATTTATGTAATGGCGCTGTTAAGTTTATCATTCGGCATGATAAAAAAAAGGTTTTCCTCTTTGCATCTCTGCAATCAGAAGCCGGGCAAAAAATTTTAGCGCAATATAACTTTCCGCCAGATGAACTTAACTCTTTCATACTTATTGATAAAGGAAAAGCTTACACAAGATCTACGGGTGCATTGATGGTAGCAAAAAAATTGAATGGTTTATGGCCTGTGTTGTACAGCTATATCATTATACCGGCATTCATAAGAGATAGTATTTATAATTGGATAGGCACTAACAGGTATAAATGGTTTGGGAAAAAAGATGAGTGCATGCTGCCTACAGAGGAATTAAAGGCAAGATTTTTGAACTGATATTTCCATATCCGATAAACATCGGTACAATATAGCAATATGGCAAATAAAAAAACATTGGTATTAGGTGCTTCTGCAAATCCGGATCGGTATAGTTATCTGGCAGTGAATAAATTAACAAGGTATCATCATCCTGTTATTGCTATTGGCAAAAGAAAAGGCAAAGCCGGTGATGTAGAAATTGAAACGGAGCAAAGACCTGTAACTGATATTGATACGATCACACTTTATCTTAATCCTCAAAATCAAAAACCTTATTACGACTATATTCTTTCATTAAAGCCAAAACGAATAATATTTAACCCCGGTACTGAAAACGAGGAATTGTATGAGGCTGCAAAAAAGAATGACATACAAGTTATTGAGGCCTGCACATTAGTTATGCTAAGCACAGGCCAATATTAATTCGAAATTATTTCACCCTTTATTGATATTTGTTCGATTAGTTTTTTAGCTACATCAGCGTTTGAGAACATAATCCTTAGCAATTTTATAATATAGTTAGTGTTTGTTTTTTTGGTAATTTTAAAAAACCTAATTATATGCTCTGGAGAAGATTTAATGGAGACCCCATAGTACTGCCAATTAAAACGGCTGTTGAATCAGCCATACAAAGAGAAACAGATGCCGGTTATAAACTAAAAGTTTGTATTGGCACTGATAGCCAGATAAAGGGCGCCGAAACCGAATTTGCTACCGTAATTGTTTTTTTGCGAGAAGGTCATGGCGGATTTATGTTCATTCACAATGAAAAAACAAGGCTTGTATATAGTATTAAGGAACGCATGTTGGTAGAGGTTGCTAAAAGCATTGAAATTGCTTATGAACTTTGTGACCTTTTTACTTTGTATGATGTTGATATGGAAGTACATGCAGACATAAATACAAATCCGCAATTTAAAAGCAATGAAGCTTTACGGGAAGCAATGGGTTATATATTGGGAATGGGTTTTGCATTTAAAGCTAAGCCCGAAGCCTTTGCCAGTAGCAGTTGCGCAAATAAGGTAGTAAACTAACTGCCTATCCCAATGTGTTTAATTTGTTATAGTCATTTATTCGCCTTCCCGAAGGAGTAAGCCACTTTAAATAAGACAAAAAAGTCTCTGGTTCTTCAGTTTATTTTTTTACCTCCATTATTATCGAGGGTTCAACTTTCCTTTGTAAATCATTTTCATAATCCTAATGAAACAACAACCTAAGTTCCCCCTTCGGGGGACAGGGGGCTATTCTTCTCTTCTATTAACAATAATATTTTATCTCTTCCCATTTTTTTAACTGAACTGGTAACAAAATGCTGCGGAAGAAATTGCCAGGTTTTTCTCATCGCTTCCAAAAAAGATTTTACATTCTTGCTTACAATAGCCTGCGTTTCTTTATCAGCTTTTGTAAAGATGAGGGTAAAGGGCACATCCCATTTTGCCAATTGTTGTAAAAATTCAAGATCATTTTTTTGTGGCGTATGCCTGCTGTCTATTAACACAAAAACATTTACAAGGTTTTCTCTTTTGCGCAAATAATTTTCTATCATCTGCTCCCATCGTCTCCTGCTACGTTGGGATATTTTTGCAAAACCATATCCAGGAAGATCAACAAGATACCATTTTGCTTCCCTTACATTTTCAGAACTGCTGATAATTTCAAAATGATTTATCATTTGGGTTTTACCCGGGCTATTAGATGTTTTTGCCAGTTTCTCATTATTACACAACATATTAATCAGCGAAGATTTACCAACATTGCTTCTACCGATAAAAGCGTATTCAGGTAGATCAGGGGCAGGACATTTGGTATAGTCAGGACTGCTGATAATATATTGAGCTTTTTTAATGTGCATTATTGCAAGATACAATCAAGCCGAGATACAAACTTGTAATAAATTAAGTATCACCTAATAAAGGAAATTGTTAAATGCTATAACCTGACAATTGACAACTGACATCTGGCTACTATCTTTACAACCAATGGAAAACTATCAACATGATGCAGTAGTTCCTTTTAAAGAATCTTCAGAAAGCAAGAAAAAACAAGTAGAAAAAATGTTTGATAAAATTGCCTTCCGATATGATTTTTTAAACCATTTTTTAAGTGCTGGCATTGATGTGGGGTGGAGAAAAAAAGCGATCCTACAATTGAAAGAATTGGATCCTAAGTCAATTTTAGATGTAGCCACCGGAACCGGGGACATGGCAATTTTATCTTACAAAATGCTAAACGCAGAGAAAATAATCGGTATTGATATAAGCGATGGAATGCTCGAAGTTGGCAAAAAAAAAATTGAAAAGCTCGGGTTTCAACAGCATATTGAATTACTTAATGGCGATAGTGAAACAATAACTTTTAGCAACAACTCGTTTGATGCCGTAACGGTTGCCTTTGGGGTTCGTAATTTCCAAAACCTGGAACTTGGGTTACAGGAAATAAATAGAGTTTTAAAACCGGGCGGGAAATTAATTGTGTTAGAATTTACAAAACCAAAATTTCCGGTTATAAAAGATTTCTACAATCTTTATTTAAATGTAATAACGCCCTGGGTAGGAAGACTGGTATCAAAAAATAAAGATGCCTATAAATATCTTAATGAGTCAGTACAAAAATTTCCGGAAGGAAATGAATTTGTTCAAATATTAAAAAAGCTTGGATATAAAAACGCTTCATGCAAAACATTGAGTTTAGGGATAAGCAGCATCTATTGCGGAGAAAAATAATAATACTCTGTATTGTTGTATTTAGTTGGGCTAATTCTTTTGGCCAGTTAAGAAATGGGCCAAACTTGCCTGATCATGATAATAAACCTTACCATTTCGGTATAAACTTAGGTTACAATAAATCTCATTTTTTAATTTCACATCATCCTTTATTTTTACAAAGAGATTCAATATTGGTTGTTGAAAGTGTTAATAACGCTGGTATAAATCTAGCTTTTTTAGTTAATCTTAGAATGAGTAATCATTTTGATTTGCGGCTTCACCCACTGGATCTTACGTTTAGTGAAAAATCTTTTTTATACAGCGAAAAATTTTCCGGAGACTCTTCCTTTTTAGAGAAGAAAGTATCTTCAATTACCCTGAGTTTTCCTGTGAATATTAAATTCAGCAGCGACAGAATAAATAATCTTAAAGTATATGCGATTGCGGGGATGAAATATGATTATGATCTGGCAAGCAATACCGGCAAAAGAAGTGCAGAAGATCTTATAAAATTGAAAAAGGGAGATTTTAGTGCTGAAGTTGGTCTTGGCTTTCACTTTTATTTTCCAGTATTTGTTCTTACTCCTGAAATAAAGTTAAGTAGCGGCCTTCGCAATCTTCATGTTCGTGATGAAAGTTTAAGATACTCCAATGTGATAGACAAGATCAACTCCAAGATGATCACATTTTCTCTAACTGTAGAATAATTTTTTTATTGCTCCATATTATATGTTTTTGATCGACACATATTGCGTAGACATTAGTTATTAAAAAAAATTACACAATCCTATACTTTCATTTTAGTTTAAGCTTTTAAGGGAGGGGCCTCTCCTCGATATCATAGTCTCTTACAAAAAATAAATTTTATCTTACTTTCGCTGTTAATGAAATTTTCACAAAGTTTACTGCGTGAGGAATAGCAGCGAAAAGCCCGGAACTAAGCTAAGTGAACGTAGTGAAGTGAGGTCTTGCAGCAGATAGCCAGACCAAAGGGGCACGCCCAATAAAATTATTTAATGAAAGCATATACCAAAGAAACACGAAACGAATTAACACCAGAACTGGCGCTAGGCCTGTTAAAGGAAGGAAATGAAAGATTTGTAAATAATATTAAGGCTCATCGAAATTTATTACAGCAGGTTAACGAAACATCCGCAGGCCAATTTCCTTTTGCAGCCATTTTAAGTTGTATAGATTCAAGAACTTCTGCTGAACTTATTTTTGATCAGGGGCTGGGAGATATTTTAAGCATACGCATTGCGGGTAATATTTTAAATGATGACATTTTAGGAAGCATGGAACTTGCCTGTAAAATTGCAGGCTCTAAACTTATTGTGGTGCTTGGCCATACAAATTGCGGGGCAATTATTGGCGCTTGTAATAATATCGTTCTTGGCAACATTACCGGACTATTAAATAAAATTAAACCTGCGATTGAGCAGGAAATTGAAACAATAACAGACAGGACCGAAAACAATCAAGTTTTTTTAAGAAATGTTACAGTAAACAATGTTTTTTTAACGGTTGAAAAAGTAAAAGAGCAGAGCAGCATTTTACGGGAGATGGAACAGAACCATGAACTGAAGATAATCGGCGGCCTTTATGATGTTGATACGGGCCAGGTTATATTTTTTGAATAATTCATAAATCCAGAAGTAGGGAACTGCGATATTCTACCCTCAAACCTTTTCACACACCTTGGCAACATTGGCAGATGAAACAAATTTAGTGAAGTGACCAAATTATTTAAAGATTTTTTTGACAGTGAAAAAGCAGGCGGACTAATCTTAATCGGTTGTACAATTTTGTCTTTGACACTTGCCAACTCAAATTTTGGGACAGACTACCACCATTTTTGGCAAACTCAATTAGCAGGACACAGTATTGAACATTGGGTTAACGATGGACTAATGACGATTTTCTTTTTATTAATCGGTTTAGAACTTGAACGAGAAATTTATCATGGAGAACTTGCAAACATCAAAGATGCTTTATTGCCAATTTTCGCAGCACTTGGTGGCATTATAATACCTGCCGGACTTTTTATGTTGTTCAACTTTGGGACTGAAACACAATCGGGTGCAGGTATTCCAATGGCTACAGATATCGCTTTTGCCTTAGGAATTTTATCTCTATTAGGTAACCGGGTTCCAACATCTTTAAAAGTGTTTTTAACAGCATTAGCCATAATTGATGACTTGGGAGCAATTCTAATAATTGCAATATTTTATACCAAAACACTTCTTTGGACAAACCTTTTCATAGCGTTTGGAATTTTCGCTTTGCTTTTAGTTTTCAACCGGCTAAAAGTGAGAAACCTAATTCCATATTTAATTGGCGGCCTTGCTATGTGGTATTTCATGCTTAATTCAGGGGTTCACGCTACCATTACGGGTGTTCTTTTGGCTTTTGCAATTCCATTCAGCAACGGAGACGAAAAATCAACTTCATATATTTTACAACACTCCTTACACAAGCCAGTGGCATTTATTATTCTACCCATTTTTGCTTTAGCCAACACAGCCTTTGTTTTAAGCTCTGACATTGGGCAGACCTTAACACAGGATTACAGTATAGGAATTGCACTTGGACTTATTGTGGGCAAACCATTAGGCATATTTTTATTCACTTTTTTAGCGGTAACATTTGGGCTTTGCAAACTTCCAGACGATATGAATTGGAAATCAATTGTAGGAGTTGGCTTTTTAGGTGGTATAGGATTTACTATGTCAATATTTATAACACTTCTTGCTTTTGACAATGAGACCATAATCAACAACGCAAAGTTTGTGATTTTAATTTCGTCATTTATCGCAGGGCTTATCGGATATTTAAGTTTGAAACTAACGCTTAAACAACCAACAATTGACAATGCTGAAGAAAGGAAAAGGCGCAGTTAACAGCGTGTTTGGCAATAATTGCTACTAATAATCGTATTCCCTTCTGCCTATATTCCATCTTATACCCACTGAAAACAATTTTGTATTATCAGTTGTAGCCAACTCTCTTACTTTAAAGTTTCGTAATAAAGCAGTTGCATCTACAAAAAGATTTTCTTTTAATTCATAAGAAGCAACAAAAGTTGCATTTAGGCTCTTCGCTCTGTTTCCACTGCCAATAAAAAAGCCAAAATCTCTTGGCCGGGTTAAATAACTTTTGAGAGGGTTACTTCCAAAATTTCTTCCCAAAGAGTCCAATCCCTGTACATAATAAATTAATCTTCCATATAAATATATTTTCGGAGCTGGTTGATATTTTATTATTCCCACAAATTCTCTAAAGTTACCTCCCAATGGATGTGCCAACGGTTGGTTATAATGTGTATAGTTGGCAAATGTATCATTATGAGAATAGGTAAATGGGCGAGCTAAATTACCTTCCAGCTGTAGGTCAAGATTATTTATTTTAAAAGCATCAACATATTTAACCCCTAGCTGGGCTGCATATTTATTGACCCAGGACCCTGTGTTCTTTTTTAATTCTGACAATACAAATTCATCTAACAAAAGCTGTCCGTATACTTGGGCAGTTTTTGCAACATTCGCTTTAAAATCAAGGCCCGCAACTGCATTATCGGGGCTGCCGATGGTGCCCTCTATATGCCTGTAAAAAATTAATGGATTTAAATATTGAAAATCGAAATGGTTTTTTCTACCAAATGTTACACCCTCAAACAAACCCACGTTCAGCCATTTTGTAATGTTCATGCTTAAATGATGCATAGCTGCATATTTCCTTTGAAGCAAAACATCGCCACTTTTTTTAAACTGGGGTATTAACTCCGAAAAAATATTCTGGTAATTAAACTTCCATATTCTTGTATTGATCTTTAAAAATAAATTGCTGTTTCCATGATCACTTAAAAACATGCTTCTGTAGCCATTACCAATAAAATTTTTATCGTACCCAAACTGGAAGTCGATATATTTTGCTGCATTAAAGGTTATATAACCTCTTGCGTCAAAATAATCATAGCCATTGTTTTTAAAAGGCTTGTAAAAACCATTCCCGGGCACAGCTCTAAATTCATTTACTCTATTCTGAAAAAAAGCAGGCCCTTTTTCCTGGTTCTCAGTTATTGTTCCTGAAAATCCAACTTTATTTGCGATCATACCCCTTGCAGATACTCCCCTGGTGTTGAGATATATTCTATTACCTCCTGAAGATGTGCCAAATTGCAAATTAAGGATTGGGTTTATAGCAAGAAAAAAATCTTCACTGCTTACTTCTAATAAATTGGCTTTGGTTTTAAAAAAATTATTTAAAATGGGGTTTCTGCTTTCAAATTCTTCACTGGGGTTACTTACCCATTCAGAATTGTTCATGAATAAGCTGGAAAGATTATATTCATCTACCCGGGAAAGCTCAGGGGGGTCAATATATTCATCAACATCATCTGTAGCTTCCAGAGGGGTATTTGTATTATTAAAATATTCAAGTTCTTTTATAATTTTTTTACGATTGTAAGGTTTTATTGGGGAGAAATTTAAATTCTTATTTCTCTGCAGTTTTATTTCCATCCTATCGATAAAATCATATGCCTTTGAACCTAATGGAATGTAGGTTGATTGAGCAAAAACAAAAGCGGGACAAAGAAAAGCAGCCAGTCTAATGAAGCATTTCATAAATTGCATATAGGACTTTTATTAATTTTTGAATATGCAAAAATATCTTATTAAAAATATATCGGTAGTAAATGAAGGAAAAATAATAATTGCAGACGTGTTGGTGCAAAAAAGCAGAATTGAACGTATAGGGAAAGATATTAATATAAAAGAAAAGATTACAGAAATAGATGGTGAAGGAAAACATTTGTTGCCCGGTGCTATAGACACCAGGTACACTTTAGGGAACCAGGGCTAACCCATAAGGCTACAATTTATTCTGAAAGCAAGGCAGCGGTAGCAGGCGGGGTAACCAGTTTTATGGAAATGCCGAATACAATCCCAAATGCACTAACAGAAAAACTCTTAGAGGAAAAGTATGCAATTGCATCAAAAGATTCTTTGGCAAATTATTCTTTTTACATGGGTGTAAGCAATAGCAATGCTGAGGATGTTTTACGAATGAATAAAAAAAGTAAAGAAATTTGTGGCATAAAAATTTTTATGGGGTCCAGCACAGGAAATATGCTGGTTGATAATGAAGCAACACTAAATAAAATTTTTAGGGAGAGCGAATTATTGATAGCTACACATTGTGAAGATGAAAAGATAATTAAAGCAAACTATGAAAAATTAAAAAATGAAAAAGAAGCATTACACCCGTCAGATCATCCCATAATAAGAAATGATGAAGCTTGTTATCAATCTTCATCATTCGCGGTTTCACTTGCAAAAAAATACAAGAGCCGATTACATATACTACATATTTCTACAGAAAAAGAACTATCTCTTTTTAATAATGGCATCCCTTTAAAGGAAAAAAAGATCACAGCAGAGGTTTGTGTGCATCACCTGCATTTTACTGCTAATGATTATGAAAAGCTTGGTTATCTTATAAAATGTAACCCCGCAATTAAATCGTCTCATAATAAAAATGCATTATGGCATGCTTTATTAGATGATCGCTTAGATGTTATTGCAACCGATCATGCGCCTCACATTTTGAGTGAAAAACAATCCCCATACGAAAATGCACATTCCGGCTTGCCACTGGTACAACACTCTTTGGTATTAATGCTGAAATATTATAAGCAGGGCTTTATTACATTAGAAAAAATTGTTGAAAAGATGAGCCATGCTGTAGCAGATTGTTTTAGAATTGAGAACCGTGGCTATATCCGTGAAGGATATTTTGCAGACCTGGTTGTTGTTGATCTAAATAAATCAACATCAGTTCAAAAAGAAAATCTTTTATATAAATGCGGATGGAGCCCATTCTCCCCTCCACCGGAGGGGTCGGGGGAGGTATTCCCCGCAGCCATTACCCATACTTTTGTAAATGGAAATTGCGTATACGCTTGTCCCGATACTTACGGGGGAAATGGAATAATTGATGAATCTACAAAAGGGGAAAGATTAAAATTTGATCGCTAAAAATGGAAATAGATAAAACCACATTCAACGACCTCTCGATTTTTAGTGCTGAAGAGGAATTTTCTGTCTTCGACAAAATGGATTTTACCAGAACGCTCGGCGGAAGAGAAAGGCTGAGATATTTTTTTAGTAGATCGCTTAATACCATAGAGGCGATTAGAGGGGTTCAGCAAACATTAAAATCTATTCAGAAAAACATAAATGCCTGGCCATTAACGATCAGCAATGGCAGCATAATGGTTATCCAAAAATTTTATGAGAGCCCTGTTGATCAAATCCCTGCGAGCCCCACTGCTGCTTCAGCTTACGCTTATAAGATTTTACACTCTGCAGATTTTTCTTTAGTGAAATACTCTACAGGATATGCTTTCTATTTTATTAAGGGAATACAATTACTTATAAATACTTATTTAAATGATACATCTTCTGAATCATTAAAAAAATCATTACAAAGAGCGCAGATAATACTTGATAAGCCTCAATTTGCTGCTGTAGCCAAAAAAGAAAAAGCTGATGACCTTACCATTACGGAAATGCTCAGACTGGCTTATTTTCTCCGTTATAATTATAAGCAAAACCTTTTTGAACTACTGGAAATTTACTTTCAGCTCGATGCCTGGTATGGAATGGCAATTGCCATGGATAAATTTAAGCTTGTATTCCCAGAGTTCATTGAAAGCGATGCACCGATAGTTAAAGCGTCAGGCTTGTACCATATTTTGTTGCCCCACCCTGTTTCTTATGATATTACGTTAGATAAGGAAAATAATTTCTTGTTTTTAACAGGAGCAAATATGGCGGGAAAAAGTACTTTCATAAGATCTGTTGGCACCGCTGTTTTCCTGGCACATATCGGGATGGGTGTGCCGGTAAAGGCAATGCAGCTTACTTTATTTGATGGTTTATTAAGCAATATAAATGTTGTAGATAATATTGCAAAAGGTGAAAGCTATTTTTATAATGAAGTGCAGCGGATAAAAGACACTATTCTAAAAATTAATGATGGCAGGCGATGGCTGATATTAATTGATGAACTATTTAAAGGCACGAATGTTCAGGATGCAATGAAATGCAGCACCGTAGTAATTGAAGGGCTCATAAAAATTAAACATTCTTTGTTTATTTTATCAACTCACCTTTACGAAATTGGTGAATCACTTAAAACACATAACAATATTTTGTTCAAATACTTTGAAACAACCGCTGATGACGAACAGCTGAAGTTTAGTTATCAGTTAAAAGATGGCATCAGCAATGACAGGATTGGTTATTTAATTTTAAAACGGGAAAAGGTTATTGAGTTGTTGGAGAGGTTGTAAATTTATTATAATGAAAAAGATTTTCCAATCCAAACTTAAAAAAATAAAAAGAAAAAAGCCAAGAAGAGGTTGGGTGAAAGCATGTAAAAGAATGGCAAAAAATGGCGATGACAAATTATTAATACCTGATGTTTTTGAAGATGAAACTTTTGAGGAATGGAAGTAAAACATTCAGCATAGGAGTTTTCACTCTTGCAAACCTCAGCTGTGAAGACCTGACTCGGACATTAGGAAAACGATAAATGAAATGTTAGTGAAATAGTTTACACCACTTTATTAAACGAATAACTTTGAAGCTTTCAAAAACCTAATTTCTCACACTCATCAAATAATAAAGAAGGCAATCTTCTCACTTCCAACTCCCTGACTTCCCACTTTTTAATTCTTGGATAACGATATATGTATGTGAGAC
>MWVW01000238.1_pt1 | contig 13085 bp, 11 predicted proteins | sample 1047191 | NCBI WGS metagenome assembly MWVW01 (sample SAMN06349985, study PRJNA376086) | soil metagenome | isolation source: MtG22-5 sample Antarctic (ecotone) | place: Antarctica
CCCGCATTTCATTTTGTGGGTGGTTGAAATAATTTGTTTCTAGCTCATTGCATCCTTCCTTAAGGTATCGAATTGTAACAACAACAGGATCACAGCCTGCAAAATTTTGTACATATGTGGATACCCCAAAAGGCGCATTCCGATTAATGTTTGCAGTTGTTCCTCTTCTCATTTCCTGCAAAAAATCAGACATTTTTCCTGATTTTACATGCGTAACGGTTCCAACAAATTTATCAGCCTGTATCTGTGGATTAAAACTTAAAGAATCCCTGAAACTCATGATCAATGGTCCCATGCTCATTTCTTCCTTTGCAGAGAGGGTTCTTTCTAAATCCATGTCGTGGGCATCTCTGTCCGTGCGGTCTTTATCCATGTCAGCATAAGACACAGGTCCATGTATTATGTGATAAGTGCCTGCGTTTGGGCCGCTCATCACCTGGTAAACATTAATCTTGTCCTGGGTAGTATGAAATTTTGCAACATGGGTTTTCCATGCAGTTTCCCAGGATGAGTTTTGTCCATTTTTGGCCTTTACAAAATAAACCTGGTACAAAGTTTTGCCTTGTGAAAAGGCACATGTTGTTGCAAGTAATAATGCAACTGTCAACAGTCGTTTCATGTGTGTTTGTTTTTATTGTTTAAAAATGAAGGAGTTTCAAAAGATATGGAAGGCAGTTTCAAGGATTGGAAGAGCAAAAATATAAAAAAAACAAATGATGTCCATTCTTTTGCCATTTCGATCGGGCTAATCTTTGGTTGTTGGTCACAAGTCCATCAACGGCGTAGGATTTATTTATATCTCGGCAAATTCCTCCCAAGTAGACTTCCTCCCAAAGAATAAGATGCCCCTATCGGCTATCAGTACTATTTGATCCAAACGTACCTCGTTTCAAGCTTATTGAATGGGTTTTGCCTTCACGTGTTATCTCAAACTTACCATCCCACTTATATTTATTAAAAGGCCCGCTTAACCATTGCACATTTTTATTCACGTTATCATATTTATATGTTCCTGAGCCAACTAAACCGCCACCATTATTAAAGAAGGAATAGTTACCCCCGGCAGATAGTTGAAAATGCCCAAGCCTGAGCGGATTTGAGTTACTGCCATATGATAAAACACCGTATTCTCCTAAGCGTGGACCGGCATTTGTGTTGGGTGCCTTTGCAACTTTTACAAAACGAACACCCTTTGCATAATGCCAAGTGTCAGTACTATAATCATCATAATCTATTAAAAATTGACCCTGGTTGTTACCGCTGCCTATAGTTTTTATAGGTACCCTTATACCAGGTACCTATACTGTATGCCTCTACTTTATCTCCTACTGCCTGGGCGAAAGTTAGAGACGAAATATGGCAAGCAAAAAAGAAGAGAATTTTTTCATGTGTTAGCTTTAAAAGTATTTATGCAATTAACTGATATCATTGATAGTACAAGCATTCGGGGTACAGTTTTAGCTATCTTGCAGCTAAATAAATATTATGTCTCAAAAGAACAAAAAACAATTTGGTGTTTGGATGGATAACCATCATGCTATAGTAGTGGGAAGAGCAAATGCAGATGCAGAAGATTTTAGTGTACTCGGTCATACTGAAAATGCTGGTGCAGCAAGCAACTCCAATGAAAAAACTGCACATAATGATGCGAAAAGGTTGCAGGCAAAATTTTTTAAAGAAATAACTGCTCTCATGCAAAATGCTGAAGAAGTGCATGTAACAGGTACTGGTACTGCGCAGGAACAGTTTATCCGTTTTCTGTCAGATACACCCCAGTTTAAAAATACGATTACTAAAGAAAGTACGTCAAATAAAATGAGCGATGAAAAGCTTACCGAATTCATTGCCGGAAAGTTTAATTAAAGCAGTTTTTTTGGGTCAAACCACTTAGCGTTAATCCGTCGGTTTATCTTTTCTTAAATCCTAAGGTATCGCATCCCTGAGGGTTGTTTAAAATACCAATAAAAAACTCTTTTCCTTCTGTCAACTTATTTTTACTACTAAACTTACCGCCTTTTGAATGATGTTTATTATGATATTTAAAAAAAATTTAGACCTATTAATTTATATAATAGAAAAAAATCCTGTTACCCATCTAAAAGAAAATTACTAACTTATCCGCTTATTATAAAAACTGAAATGAGTACACAAACTTTACAAAAAGAGCTTTCTGATATTTTAGCATCCGCAGATATTAAAATTAATGGGCCTAATCCATGGGATCTTCAAATACATAATGACGCATTTTACAAACGTGTTCTAAGTGAAGGCTCACTCGGGCTTGGCGAATCATATATGGATGGATGGTGGGATGTTGAAAAGCTGGATGAATTTACTTTCCGGGTAATGAGAACAGATATTTATAAAAAAGCAAGACTGGGATTCAGGTCTGCTATGGATGTAATGTTTGCAAAGCTTTTTAATATGCAGGCAAAAGGGAAAGCCGCAGGTAATGCTCAACAGCACTATGACATTGGTAACAAACTTTACCAATTTATGCTGGATAAGCGGATGGCATATACTTGTGGATATTGGAAAAATACCGATAACCTCGATCAGGCACAGGAAAACAAACTGGATTTGGTATGCAGAAAAATAAACCTACAACATGGTCAACATGTTCTTGATATGGGTTGCGGCTGGGGCACCTTTGCCAAATTTGCCGCAGAAAAATATGGAGCAAAAGTAACAGGTGTTACAGTATCTCCCAGCCAGGTAGAATTAGGTAATGAAATGTGTAAGGGATTGCCTGTGGAAATAAGGTTGCAGGACTACCGTGATGTAAAAGAAAAATATGATCATGTGGTGGCGATAGGGCTGGCCGAACATATAGGCTACAGAAATTATCGTGTGTTTATGCAAACTGCTGCCCGGTGCATGAAGGATGATGGCTTATTTTTAATGCACACAATTGGGCAGCCACTTTCCAAAACTTCATCAGATCCTTTTATTAATAAATATATTTTCCCAAATTGTCTGGTGCCTTCTGTTAAGAAACTTACTACAGCAATGGAAGGCATATTCAAAGTAGAAGACCTACATAATTTTGGCACTTATTACGATCCTACACTTATGGCGTGGTTTAATAATTTTAATTCCCATTGGGATGAACTTAAGGAAGAATATGGCGAAAGGTTTTACCGTATGTGGAAGTATTACCTGCTTTCCAATGCAGGCTCATTCCGTGCCCGGCATAACCAGCTTTGGCAAATGGTACTGTCAAAAAAGGGAGTGTTAGGTGGATATGAAGCTGTGAGATAATTGTTATTTAATCTTATTAACCCATTTGCATTAGAAATTATTTTATTATACACTGATATGAACGATATACCAACCTACGACGCTATTATAGTTGGAGGAGGCCCTTCAGGAAGTACCTGCGCTTCCATCCTGGTAAAATCCGGCATAAATACCCTGTTACTGGATAGAGCCAATTTTCCCCGTGTTAAACTTTGCGGTGGATGGCTGTCTCCTCCGATCTGGAATGTTCTTGGCATATCACCTGATGAATATACTCCCCGGTTATGGAAATTTAAACGTGTTCACATTCACTTTCATGGAAGAAAATACACTTTAAAAGCTGATGGATATTTTGTCCGGCGCTATGAATTTGATGACTTTTTGCTTAAGCGAAGTAGGGTGCAAAACACTGAACACAATGTGAGGCAGATAGAAAAGGACAGTGAAGGGTACTGGGTGATTGACAATCAATTCAGGGCAAAATATCTTATAGGCGCCGGCGGCACTCATTGTCCTGTGGCAAGAAGTTTATTTCCCAAACCGGATAATCTACAATGCGGAACACAGGAAAAAGAATTTGAAGGAGATGCTAATGAAATTGCTGCATGCCGTGCCGGCGAGGATGGAGAGCCTGAAATTTTGCTTCATGATGACATGAAAGGCTATTCATGGAATGTTCCCAAGGGTAATTGGTTAAATATAGGTTCGGGAACATTAATTGCCAGAGATGTACTTCCGGCATGGACAAAAGCCAGAAAATTTTTTGAAGACAACGCAACAATACCTCATTCATCTAGACCCATACTGGAAAAGATGAAGGGACATGGTTATGTTTTTTTCAACACCGATCATCTTGCGCAATGCCAGGCCAACAATGCGTTTCTGATCGGTGATGCTCTTGGCCTTGCACAGCCCATGACAGGTGAGGGTATTTTACCGGCGGTGCTTTCAGCAAAGGTCTGCGCAACAGCCATTGCAGAAGGTGTACCTGAAGCCTATAAAGAGCGACTGCAAAAACATCCTATTATTAAAGATTTCAAAAATCTGCATGCCATACAAACCGGCTCAAAAAAATTTTTTAAAAAGAAAGGAGATAAACCATATAAAAAATCATGGCTCCGCGACAGGATCACTGCGAAAGTTTTTGCGATGATGTTTTCGGGTAAACAACTTCCCGGAAGCAGGTTTATTGCTAAACTGATAGGGTAGAAAAGATAAAAGAATGTTGCTATTTCTCTTCAATAACATCCCATAATAATTTTTCTTCAATCACATCTTTAAAAGTTTTTTAGGCAAAGCCCCTTTCTGCATCATTAGTGCGCCACGCATAGGTATAAAAAGATATACTTGATAATGAAAATACCGACAGAAGTAAATGGGAGTAGACTGGAATTCTTATAAAATATAATATCCGTTAGCTAATTTCTTTTTTTGGAGGGAGAGCAAAAGCAACCGCTTCATGCTCAAAATGACCTTTATGAGAAGCATCGCAGAAAGGTTTGTTTTTTGAAAGTCCGCAACGGCATATCGAAACGATCTGTCTGCCACCAAGATCATAATTATTTCCTTCTCTGTCTACTATTTCAAAATCTCCTTCTACTTTAAGAGAGCCATTACTTAACACAGTAATTTTTGTAGCAGCCATTTAATAATAATTTACATTGAATAAAAAAACAGTCAACTGAAAAAATTTGGTGAATTAATTTACTTTATATCTTCCCACATTATAAATTTCCTTTGAGCCGGTAAAATCATTGCTATTATAAATTAATCCTATACCCCGGGCAAACCATCGTTCTTCGGTGGCAATAACAATTGCAGGTAAAGGTGCAACAGTTCCATAGTATTCATATTTAACCTTTATTACGTCATTAGAATTTACCACACCACTGGTTGCACTCACTGCCTTTGCAAGAATTGTCATTTTAATATATACAGTGATTGTAGTAGATACATTGTTTATGGGTGCTTTGCCCGTAACACTTGGGGACTGCCATGACCCGTTTACGCTAACAGATTCTTTTAAAAAAGGATACTCTATATTGGCAGGGCTATTGGTACCGGAATCAAATCCAAAAAAATCTGTATTCAAATACTCGAAATAATCACCCGCCGCTTTTCTATAATATAATTCATAAGGAGATCCTGAGGGCGGTATATCATCTACACTAAAAACATTATAAACAATACTGCCTACATTTTTTGTTCTGGATGTAGCCGTAACCAAAAAAGAATCAAGCGGATCTCTATCTGCATTTCCATAAGCCCAGAAAGAACCGGGAGTTATTGGAAAATAATCACCTGTTGGTGGTGGTATTCCCGCCCCAAAAGTTATTGGAAAATTACAGGTGCTGGTACCAAAAGTTACTTTAAAAATTTGAATGCCCGAATTGGCAGGTATTCCTGTTCCCGTTAAAATTACAGTTTGAGGACCAGCTGTTGTAAATATTCCGGACTTAGAAAAACTAACTCCGTTTACCGTATTGGTTGATATAAGATAAGTACCAGGGGTTGTAATAGTAGCCTGGATTGTAACAGTGTTTGATGGGGTTAGGGCTATCCCCTGGGTAAATGTACCGCTTCTGCTAACCGAAGTACACGAATCCGCACTTGCCCCTAATGTTCCTACAGCAGTTGTTCCGGTTCCTCCACCTGTTCCATTGCCAATTAAATTTATCCTGGAGGTGAACTTACCCAGTGTAAGAGGTTTTATAGTACCGCTAGAATCTTCTGAATTGCCGGAAAAAACTCCTGTAATATTATTATTACCTATTGCAGTTATTGTTACAATAAACTCTCCTATAAACTGATCTGCCTGGTAAATATTTTTTGATGTTGAAAAATACTGGAAATCAGTTTGAAAAAGAGAGGCTTTATAAGTGCCAACTGTAAAACTATCGGTGGCATATAAATGTAATAAGAAATTTTGCTGTTTATCCTCTGATTTCCCTATCAGGCTTAAAGTTCTGGTGGCTCCCGCAACTTTAATATAAGCAGAATCAATGTTGCCTTTATATAATTTAGTGTCATCATTAAACTGCCAGGTACCTGCAGATGTTAATTCAGCTTCTAAACTATATTCCTTTTGGCACGAAAAAAAGAATGAAGCAAGCAAACCAATAAAAAAATAGTTTTTAAAATGTTTCATTGTAGTTTTTAATTTATGATACCTGTACTTCGTCATTTACAATTGCACCCGTTTCAACTGCACGATGGTTGGTGTCTTTTTTTTGCTGCCCAAAGAATTTCTTTTGAAATATCAGTATTGCAATTACCCCGGTAGATATAGCCGCGTCAGCTAAATTAAATATCGGCCTGAAAAATTCAAATTCTTCCCCGCCCCATACGGGCACCCATGAAGGAAAATGAGCATTTCTTATTATCGGGAAATAAAGCATATCAACTACTTTACCATGAAATAAGCCTGCATAGCCTTTTTCAGGGAATATTTTAGCAACATTCTGAAGGGTGGTACTGCTTTCCTCGAAAATAATCCCATAAAACATACTGTCAATTAAATTGCCAAGAGCACCTGCAAAAATTAAAGCGGCACAACTTATAAACCCCGGATGATATTTTTTTTTAACTATATGATGCAGGTAAAAAACACCAAAAATAACGGCAGCACATCTGAATAAAGTAAGAATTATTTTGCCCCATTCACCACCAAACTTCCATCCATAGGCCATGCCTTCGTTCTCTATAAAATATAACCGAAACCAATTACCTATAACAGGATGAGATTCACCGACATAATAATTTGTTTTTATAAAGATCTTTAAAATCTGATCTGCAAGAACGATTAACAAAATAATTAAAAAAACATTTCTTCCTTTCACCTTATGATATTAAGCTGTAAATATAAATAAAACCACTGTGAGTATAACGTGGTGGTTGCAAGCAAATTGTTATACTATATATGTAACAGCTAATGATACTTAAATACAGTTATTCGTCAAAATATGTTCTTTTAACTCTTTGGGAAATACCAGTCATTATTTCATAAGGGATAGTATTGCACCAATCAGCCATTTGCTGTATGGACAACTGTTCTCCAAATACTACTACCTTATCCCCAGCCATGCATTTAATTCCTGTAACATCCAGCATTGTCATATCCATGCAAACACTTCCAACAACAGCAGCTAACTTATTCTGAATAAGCATTTTCCCAATTCCATTGCTTAACGGCCGTGGATAGCCATCTGCATAACCTATACGAACAGTTGCAATAGTGGTACCTTTTTCCAATACCGTTTCGCATCCATAGCCTATACTTTCGCCTGCCTTTACATCTTTAACCTGGGCTATGGTTGTTGTAAGGGTTGATACATTTTTTAATTTTTTCTGAATTTCAATACTGCTGTCAATTCCATACAACCCTATTCCTAAACGAACCATATCAAATTGCATATCCGGAAACCTTCTGATAGCTGAGGTATTTGCTATATGCCTGAGAAAATTATAATTCAAAACAGTTTGAAGCTTTTCGCAACATTCTAAAAAGATTGCTGCCTGCTTCCTGGTAAACTGATCTCTGCTTTCATTATCACTTGCTGACAGGTGAGAAAAAACCGATTGCACTTTTATCTTAGTATTGTTTTTAAGATGGCTTGTAAGCATATTTATGTCACTGTATTCAAAACCCAGTCGGTGCATTCCTGTATCAATTTTTATATGTACAGGAAAATATTGCAACCCGGATGAATTCAAATATTTATCAAGAGAAGATAAAATATCAAAAGAAAATATTTCTGGTTCAAGATTATATTGCGATAATACATTAAAAGTATTTTCTTCAGGATTCATTACCATTACAGGAAGTGTAATCCCTGCTTTTCTGAGTTCAATTCCCTCGTCTGCATACGCTACAGCCAGGTAATCTACATTATTAAACTGAAGCAGACTGGCAATTTCATAGCTGCCACTACCATAGCTAAAAGCCTTTACCACAGCCATTATTTTAACACCCGGCTGCAATAAACTTTGATATTGTTTTAAATTATGAGCAATTGAACTTAGATTAATTGACAGTACTGTTTGATGAACTTTTTGCTCCAGCAATTTATCTATCTGTTCAAATTCAAAAACCCTTGCTCCCTTTAAAAGAATTGTTTCATCTTTAAAATGCAGCGAATAATAATTGGATTTAAACTCTTCAACAGTAAGAAAAAAATGTTTTTCTTTTAGAAAAGAAAATTGTTCCTGTTGTAGATTTATTCGTGGGCCTATAGCTATAAGCCTTTCTATTTGTTTTTGTTTTAAAAGTGATGCCAGTTCACTATACAATTCATCCTCTGCTTTTCCGCTTTGCAAGATATCTGAAAGAATAACAGTTTGTTTGTGATGCTGCTTTTGCTGGTGTAAAAAATCAAGAGCAATTTTTAATGAGTTGATATCTGCGCTGTAACTGTCATTGATTACAGAGCAATTATTTATTCCACGCTTTAATTCAAGACGCATTTCCACCGGCTGCAATTGTAACATTCGTTCAGCAATGACATGATCCGGAATTTTAATATGCAATAAAACGCACCAGCATGTTATTGCATTTTCTAGGGAGGCATCATCTGTAAAAGGGATCATTAATTGAATAACCTTTCCGGAATAATTTCCTTTTATGATGGATAAATCATTCGCTTTTTCTATAGAAACAATTTGCAATGAAGCAGGATTACTTCTGCTCCATGTAAATAACTGCAGCTGCAAATTTTCTTCTTTTAAAATATTTATTTCTTTATTAAGCGCTTTATCATCACTACAAAAAATTAAAGATGAAGAACGTTTAAACAACCTGAGTTTTTCTCTTACTTTTTGTCTTTTATCTTTAAACCCTTCGCTATGAGCTTCACCAATATTGGTTACAATTCCGATTGTTGGCTTTATAATTTTTTCAAGTTTTTCCATCTCATCCGCCTGTGAAATACCTGCTTCGAAAATTGCCAGCAAATGCTGCTCATTAATTTGTAAAACACTCAAAGGCACACCAATTTGTGAGTTATAACTTTTCGGACTTCTGACAATATTAAAATCAGCTTCCAATAATTGATAAAGCCATTCCTTGATGATGGTTTTACCATTACTTCCTGTAATTCCTATCACAGGTTTTGTAAATGCAGTTCTATGATGAATTGCCAATAAATGCAAAGCATGTAATACATTCTCAACTAAAATAAAAGTTGCATTCGGGTATAGGGAAACATCTAATTTTTTATCATCAATTATAAAGTTTTGCACTTCTTTTTCATACAGGCTTTTAATATATTCAGTGCCTCTTCTATGGGGACTATTCAATGCAAAAAAAATGGTGCTTTGCGGAAAGAGAAGTTTACGGCTGTCTAATAAAAGGTGTGCAGGCTGTGTTTCAGCATTTTGCCTGTCCAAAGGATTCCTGGGGAGAATAATTTTTCCATTGGTTATAGCAGCTATGTTTTCAATTGTATAATTAATGGCTACATCCAACTTTTAAAATTTTATGTCTCACTTTCATCTATAGCATCTTCCGGAATATCAACCTTTTTATTATAGATTGAAAACACGATTGAGCCAACAAGGCAAACAACAATTACACTAAGCGATACCCAGGTGGGGATATGAATATCAAAATATTCTATCAGCATTTTTACACCAATAAACACCAACACAATAGCAATGCCCTGCTGCAGGTAATCAAATTTACTTACTGCACCTCTTAGTAAAAAGAATAGTGAGCGAAGGCCCAAAACAGCAAAAATATTTGAACTATAAATCACCAGTTTATTTTGGGTAATGGCAAATACCGCCGGTATGGAATCCAATGCAAAAACAATATCGGTTGTAGCCAATAGAATAATTACCACAAATATCATAGTATAATATTTTTTCCCATTAATCCGCTTGGTAAATTTTCCCTGTGCATCTTCATGTGTAATGGGAATAATTTTTTGTAGTAATACATATACTTTGTTCTTTGATGGATCAAATTCATCATCCTGTTCTACAAAAAACATTTTAAGACCTGTGAAGACAAGAAAAGCTCCAAAAATATAAAGTATCCATCCAAAATTGGCTACCAGCGCAATTCCTATGGCAATAAATATTATTCTGAAGATAATTGCCATTAAGATGCCTAACAGCAATACACGTCCGTAATATTCTTTTTTAACTCCAAAAAAACTAAAGATGAGAATGAATACAAAAATATTATCAATGCTTAAGCTCCATTCCATAAGGTAGGCGCTTATGTATTCGATTGCTGTTGTTCTTCCTTCGGTATACCATACAAAAACTCCAAAACCAAATGCCAGGCTTATCCAGAAAAGTGTTTGATAAAATGCCTGCCGGATAGTTATGCTTTTTGACTTTTTGCTAAGCAGCCCTAAATCAAAAATTACAGCCAGCAGTAATACAGCTCCAAAAACCCAATACGATAATTCTGTAGAGTCCATTAAATAAAATTATTTGCGCAAAGATAAGATTGTACAATATGTTAATTTGCTAATATGCGGGATGTGCGGATGAGAAAAGTTTAAAATTTTGATAATAGTACATTAATAACTATACTTTCTCCTTCTCCAATATTGATAGGTAAAACCGAAAATGAAAATTAATAATACAGGTAATACAATATTTACAATCTGCCATTTAGAGCGTTCATCCTGCATTTTTTTTGGGTCAAGCAATCTCAACGTATAATCCTTTGATTTAGCTTCTGTAAGTCCTGAGATATTAATCAGATAATCAAGGCAATTCTGTAAAAAGTCACGATTGGCAAACTGGTACTGGTATTGAGTTCCCATGGTATAGGTATTTACGCCCATTGGTAAAGGCTGCCCCTGCGAAGCACCATTTAAAACAATATCCCCATCAGATACTATGATCATTTTATTATCTGTAACCGAAGAGGTTTGAAAAGGTGTGCCATACCGTTCCAGTGTATCCATAATATTTAATGAAAGCCTGTTTGCATACAGTGATCTGAATTTTCCTTCCAGCAATACCCCTGTAATTATATCTTTCATTTTAAATAGTTCATCTTCCGGGGCATTCCTGTTTTCCTCACCACTTATTAATGCCGGGGTAGCTATAGTTCTGGCATTTTGAGAGGAGCTTAATAAAATGGTTTTACTAACACCATCTGACTTTACAGTATCTATTGAATTTACAAACCTGCCTGCAACCAATCCCAGGTTTTTGTTAATTATATGATTTGATTTTGATTCAAAAAGCGGGAAATAATTCCAATGCAAAAATTCAAATTGCTTATCACCACTAACGGCGAAGGGCAAAAAATCACATTGCAGATCCATTAATAAATTCGGATTAATTCTTACACCATACTTAAATAATAAGTCTTCCAGGTTTAAATTCCTGTCGTAAGCGATTACCTGGTTTTGTAGCTGAAGACTGTCCATTTCTGCATTCAATCTATCCAGGAACCAGATCACTTTTCCGCCATGCATTACAAATTGATCGATCTTTATTTTTTCATCTTCCGTAAAAGCAATGGTGGGCTTAACGATCATCAATAATTTGAAAGTATCAGGAATTACCGGCTCAGTATTAATATTGAGAGTAAAAACATTATACGTTTTTCTTAATACGCTATTAAAAAGATCAACCGTTTGAATGCCATTTACAATATTATTACCTGAGTCTAATATGGGTGGCAGCGGCTCACCATTTCCATAGGAATAAGCAACCATAGGCCTGTTATTCTGTGTTAGCTGTTCAATTGCATTGGCAAACTTATATTCCATTAATGCTTCAGCACTGTTGAGAGCAGAATCTGTAATTCTATTAGACTGTGGACTAGCAAATACAGCTTGAGGTGTGTATAAACTAATAACCTCCATCCTATCTTTATAATGTACTAATGCTTCTGGAAAAACATACTGAGATTGCTCTCCTGCTTTCAATTGCACTTTGATATTTATTGGTACTGCCCCTAAAGCCACCAGGGTATCAGCATAAGTTCTTTCGCTCCCCTCGATCTGTTCATCAGGAGAAATAAACCTGTATTGAATATTGGTGCCGCTGTATTCTTTAAATTCCTGTAATAATTCATCGGTTGATGTAGCAAGCTTTTTAAATCCCGAAGGAAATTCCCCTTTTAAAAAAATATCTACTTGTACCACATCATCAAGGTTACCCAACAGCTTTTTTACCGGCGCAGAAATTGTAAACCTTTTTTCATTGGTAAGATCAATTCGTTTATGAAATTGTGCGGCAAGAAAATTTACAAGCAATAAAATAATTATCACCGGTATCCACCACCACCTGCCCGTTCTGTTTAAGATTGATCCCATAGTAATACCGGTTATTTTTTATGCAGATTTTTTACAGCCAGTAATAAAAAGAAAAATATAATACTCAGGAAATAAATGATATCTCTTGTATCAATAACCCCGCGACTGATACTTTGGTAATGAAAATCTATCCCAAGCATTTCAATATAGTAATCAGCTTTGCCCTCTAACATGGGCAACTGGCTTATTGCACTAAATCCAAAATATAAAATAAGGCAGGCAAATGCACTTATTAAAAAAGCAATAACTGCATTATTGGTAAATCCCGAACAACATAATCCTATTGCTGAAAATACAGCTCCTAAAAAAAATAACCCGATGTACGAACCTGTTATTCCGCCGGTATCAATACTGCCCACCGCAGACAATGATTTTATAGTAAAAACATAAATTAGGGTTGGCAAAAAAGAGATAAGAATTACGGTAAGAACTGCAAAATATTTTCCCAGAACGATATGCCATTTGGTTAAAGGCCTTGTTTGCAAAATCTCGAAGGTTCCTGTTCTGAATTCGTCAGACAGTGAACGCATGGTAATTGCCGGAATTAAAATGAGTAGT
>MWVW01000239.1_pt1 | contig 13016 bp, 11 predicted proteins | sample 1047191 | NCBI WGS metagenome assembly MWVW01 (sample SAMN06349985, study PRJNA376086) | soil metagenome | isolation source: MtG22-5 sample Antarctic (ecotone) | place: Antarctica
CCGTGGTGAAAACATTGGAAGATGAATCGCGGTTGCGCCACCTGGCATGGATAGAAACCAACCGCAAAAGGGTAGAGGAAGCTACCAATGGGGATGCCGGTTATATATATGTGCCCAGTACCGGACTTGATGGGCAGAACGAATTGATGAGGCAGTTCAATGCGCAATGGGATAAAAAAGCACTGGTGATTGATGAACGCTTTAACTCAGGCGGACAGATACCGGACAGGTTTATAGAAATTTTAAACAGGTCACCGCTGGCATTTTGGGCCATCCGCGATGGTGAGGAATGGCCTTGGCCGCCCTTTGCACACTTTGGTCCAAAAGTAATGCTCATTAATGGTTGGAGCGGTTCGGGTGGTGATGCCTTTCCTGATTATTTCAGAAAAAAACAATTGGGTCCATTGATCGGCTCCAGGACATGGGGTGGCCTGATTGGTATCAGTGGTGTACCTGCACTTATAGATAATGGTGGTATTACCGTCCCTACTTTCAGGATGTATAACCCGGATGGCACTTGGTTCAAAGAAGGGTATGGCGTAGACCCTGATATTCCTGTGGCAGAAGATCTGTCTGCTATGGCTAAAGGTGTGGATCCGCAACTGGAAAGGGCAATTGTGGAAATAAAAGATTTACTAAAAAACAAAGGATTCAAGCGTCCGCCGGTGCCGAAGTATGAGAAGAGAAGTTTTTAAAATCTTTTATTTGCATAGTCAATGGGCTTTATTCTGAATTAATTCCTTCCTGATTTGTACAATCATTTTCTTAAGTGAATTTTATCCCGTGTTTCCTCCAGTTTTAGCTGGAGGAAACTCATATTCATTCTCTTGCTTGCTTAGCCCAATCTTATAACAGCCTTCCCACACCTGTTGTGCCGTCAAAGGGAATTCCGATATTTCTTGCACGGGGTTTTTTACGCATATATATTGCAATAAACAAGCAGGAGCAAAGTGATTGTTGTTGTTTTTTTCATTGTTTTTTTCATTCTTTGTCTAATTGCAAAATAGCTTGTAATAAAACATTGGCGCCATTGGCCATATCAACTGCTTTGGAAAATTCTTTCGGTGAATGACTAATGCCGCCCACGCTGGGAACAAAGATCATTGCCACCGGTGCAATCAATGCGATCTCCTGTGCATCATGTCCTGCGCCACTTTGCATCAACTTTGTTGTAAATCCTAATGCTTTTGCTGAGGCATTGATTTTTTGTTGGAGCGTTTTGTCTGTTAAAGCCGGTCTGGATGCATTGGGCTGCCTTAGAAAGCTGATTTTTGTTTTGGAATTATTTGCAATAGCTGCTGCACGTTTTTGAATTTTTAAAAACAACTGTTCAATTTTTTGCGATGAGAGATCTCTTATTTCCAAACCCAGTATAACCTTACCGGGAATGACATTGTAAGCTCCGGGCATTGCTGCTATTTTTCCAATTGTGCCAACTTGTTTTCCAGGTACACTGTTTATTTCTTCATTTACAGCAATAATGAATTTGGATGCTGCCAGCAAAGCATCCTGTCGCATGTTCATAGGTGTGGTTCCTGCATGATTGGCAAAACCTTCAACCGTTACTTCCCAATGTACAATACCAACTATCCCTTCTACTACGCCGATCTGCAGATTTTCTTTTTCTAAAATACCACCTTGTTCAATATGCAATTCAAAGAATGCTTTTATATCTCCTTTTTTGCGGATGCTGGATTGAATACTATCGGGATTGCCGCCAATTGCTTTGATACCTTCTGCCATGGTAAGTCCACTCTGACTTTTTTGTTTCAATCCTTCCGGACTTAAATGCCCGGCCATGGCCATGCTTCCGATGGTGCCACCTTCTTCATTCGAAAAAATGATCAACTCTAAAGGATGCTTAGTAGTGATGTTATTTTCATTTAGCACTTCTATTATTTCCAACGCACCGATGGAACCTACACAACCATCATAGTCGCCGCCATCCGGCACCATATCGAGGTGCGAACCAAAGGCAATGGGTTTAAGTGAAGGATTTTTCCCTTTTCGTTGGCCAATGATATTACCTGCATAATCAATTCTTACAACAAGCGCTGCTTTTTTCATCAGGCTCATGTACCAAACTCTTGCTTCAATATCACCTTTCGTAAACGCAATACGATAGCCGCGGCCATTGACGTCTTTTCCAAATTTTGCCAATTCAATAATGCGGCTTTCAATGCGTTGCCCATTTACGTTGAGTTTGGTTTGGGAAAAAGCAGTGAATGACAGGCTAATAAATAATACAGTTGATAATATTTTCATGTTGATGGTTTGTGTTATTTTTTAAATTTTCCATAAGCAGCCTGACCTCTATTATCTGCCTTGCAGAATCAATAGGTAAATAATGCAGAAATGATTGGGCTGAACCCGGTAGCACACCGGCCATATAAGTAAGGATTGAAAAAAATAGTTTCATACTCTATCAGTTTTTGGTTTTGCTTCTTCTAATTCCTCAATCGTTTTCTTCGCCGCCGCCAGCCGTATCTGTTTATTCTTCTCCACCAATTTTGTCGTTGCCCATTTTTCTAATTTATGATGTAAAGGCACCAGCAATGCTGCAATACAAACCAATGCAAGCAACATCAATACCGGTGAATGATTGGTAATGCGTTCTAAAAATGGATGCAGTAATAAATTGAGAAATTCAAATACAATCAGCAAGGCCACTACTCCAAGGAACTGGATAACTTTTGTATTGGTGATATGACGGCGGCTGAGTAATAGAAAAGCAATAATGAATGTGATGATGCCAAATGCGATTAAAGCGAACTGAATATTTTGTTTGCGTTGTTCTGCTTCTGCTGCTAATATAGCCTCATCTTCTTTTTCTTTTATCTTTTGGGAAAATGATAAATTTTGAATTTGATTAACTTGCTGCTCATTAAATACACTGTCACGATAAACTTCCTTTATATCGGCATAAAAATAAGAACTGTCTTTTTGCCCCAATGCTATATAAGCAGAACGAAGCAATGCTGCAGCATTGATAACCCCTAATTTGTTTTTACTCTGCTTTGCTTTACTAAAACCTGCCAAAGCGTATTGCCTGGATAAATTATTCTGTCCGGTAATTAACAGATATTGTGCATAACCTGTTGTGGCAGTTACATAGGGCAGAGCAAATTTTTCAGAATCGCTGAATGCGATGCACTTCTTATAATAGCTTTCGGCAAGGTCTGCATCGCCTTTTGCTTTATACACCGTTGCAAAAATGTATAATGTTCGGGCAAAGCCAAAAGCATCATTATTTTTTGAGGTTACTTCGTTTGCTAATTGCACATATCGTAACGCCGAGTCCATTTGCCCTAAACCTAAAAATATTTCAGCCATGTGCGAATAATGCCGGTTAAGTGTAATTTGAAACCGATTTACAGATTGTTGCAGAAAAGGTTCTGATTTTCTCATGTATTTCAATGCTTCTGAATAATTTTTCAAAACCTTATAAGTGACTGCAGTTTGTTTGAATGCATAATAAATATCAAAAGTGCTTTTACTTTTTTCGGCAATGGGTATTCCTTTAAAATTATATTCCAATGATTGTTTATAATCGCCAGTATTGCTAAAAATACTTCCAAGATTAACGTAAGCTCTGCCAAGGAGGGAATCAATTTGAAAATCAGTGGCTAACTGTAAAGTTTTTTGATAGGCAAGGCTTGAACTGTCATACTGACCAGCATAAAGGTAAAAGTCACCTATATCTTCCAAAATATGAATCTGTTCAACAGGGCTTTTGGACTGTTTCAATAATAGAAATAAACTATCTCTGTTGTAAGTATAATTTTGTGAGAAAGCCGCAGTGAAATAGAAAAGGGGCAGAAGTAGAATTATTTTTTTCATTATTAGTTTTTAATTATCATTCTTTTCCAATTGTTCAATCGTCTTCTTCGCCGCCGCCAGCCGTATTGCTTTATTCTTTTCCACCAGTTTTGTTGTTGCCCACTTTTCCAATTTATGATGAAGCGGTACAAGCAAAGCTGCGATGCACACCAATGCCACCAACATCAATAAAGGAGAATGATTGGTTATTCTTTCTAAAAACGGATGCAGGAATAAGTTGAGAAATTCAAATACTATAAGCAAAGCAATCACACCGAAAAACTTTATCAGTTTAGTATTAGTGATAAAGCTTCGGCTGAGTGATAGGTAAAGACTTAGCAATATAATGATGCCAAGTGCTATCAAAGCATACTGGAGATTCTGCTTGCGCTGTTCTTCTGCAGCAGCCTGTCGTGCTTCCTCGTCAATTTTTCTAATCTGCTCATTAAAAGCCAGTGCCTGTATTTTATTGATGTTATTCTGGTTGAAGATTACCTGGTTAAGTTGAATTTCTTTCTTTGCATAATAATATGCGCTGTCCGGTTGCCTCAGTGAATCGTAAACTTGCCGCATAAAGCCGGCACCTTTCAATTTGAAATCGTTATTGTCTGATGCATAGCCATTCAATAGCTGCATGGCTAGTTCCTTCGCTTCTGCAAAATTTTTGTTGCTGAGTAAAAAGGGTATGTAGATGCTGGCAAATAGTAACTGCGAATAAGCACTCTTTGAGGCTGATTGAGCAAGTGCCTTTTTAAAATAAAGCCATGCCATTTCTTTATCACCTAATTGATCCTGCACCGCTCCATTTAAAAAAAGAGCATTGAAGATGTAAAGCTGGCTGTTGATGCGTTGACTGGAAATGGTAAGAGGTTGTGCATAAGCGAGTGCAGAATCTGGCTGATGTTTTAGCAGAAAGTAAGTAGCCATGCCACGTTGATATTGCACCAGCATAAAATTGTATAGCGGATGAGATGTATCCGGCAAATTTTCGCCGCCTTTGCGAATGTATTTTCCAAATTCCTCATTGTTTTGAAGATTGGAATAAACAATGGCCATATCAAAATATATAGAACTTAGCCGCCGTTTATCGTGTGCCTTTTCTGCCAGGGGAATGGCTTTGAAAAAATAGTCCAGCCCGGTGGCATTGTCGCCTTTTACGCGTGAAATATATTGTCCGATGATATTATAACTAATCGCAAGTAGTGAATCATTCCTAAGGTCTTGTGCAATCTGTAATAGTTGCGTACATGTTGCTGAATCCGTGTCACCTGCAGTAAAGGCAACCTGGGATATAGCAACAAGGGTAGTAAAACGGTCAATAGGTTTGAGGGTAGTGGAAAGCACCGTTTTTAAACTGTCTATTGTTTTATTCACTCTTTCACCGGACAGGTCTTGCGCAAATGCGTTTTGCATGCTTATAACAAAACAAAAGACGGACAGTATTTTTTTCATTATTCAGTTAGTTAGATATTCAATGCTTCTCGCATTTATTAATTATGAATTACCACTTCTGTCCACGGTACTAAGCTCATTTTTTTTCATTGATGTAAAATATGGTATCGGATTCCATTTTTAGCCAAATATGTAAAATCTGGAATTCATTCAGGTCAATTATTTTCCGTCAATTGATTGTATAATCAAACGCAACACATCTGCTATTTTAGTATCATCCATCCACCGGGTAACTACAACCAGGTCATGTTCTTTATCAACAATAATATAATTACCCCCATAACCTGCAGCGTAATAAACTTTTTGTGAGATGCCTTTCCATTCCTGCCCGGTATTCAACCACCACAGGTAACCATAATTTTTATTGGCAGCAGAAGGTTGTTGTGCAGCATTGATCCATTTTTCAGACAACAGTTGTTGATTTTTCCATTTGCCATTTCGTAGAAACAGCAACCCGAATCTTGCATGATCCAATGTATTGATAAAGATGCCGCCTCCATGATGCCCGCCCCCGCTGACAGATTGCATCATCAAGCCATCCATATTTACAAACGAGTTTTCATAACCAAACCATCTCCAGGTAGAAGATGCTCCAATAGGGTCCATGATTTTTTCTTTCAACACAAGAGGCAATGGTTTGCGCCAAACCTGTAAGAGTGAATAAGCCAGCAAATTTACCCGTACATCATTGTATTCGTAATTCGTTCCGGGTTCCAGCAATTTGCGGTTTTTCCAATCATCCATGCTGCCTTCTTTGGGTGGTCTGTCGGCCCAATCTTGCAAGCCAAATAAACTGCCTGACCAATCAGATGATTGCGTTAACAAATGATCCCAGGTAACTTTTAAATTATGCTCTCCTTCAAAAGATTCATCCCACACATATTGGCCCACTTTATCAGTTACATTTTTTATCAGGCCCTGATCCACAGCTAAACCTGCAACAGTTGACAGGTAACTTTTGGTTACACTAAAGGTCATGTCAACCCGGGTTACATCACCCCACTGAGCCACTATATACCCATTTTTAATCACAACTCCCGCAGGACCGCCTCTTAGTTTCATGGGCCCTATCATTTTATAACCGGGTTCTCTTGAATAGGATTTCATATTAGCTATACGCAGATCCCTTTCAACCTTGTTTTCGTTGTTTAATGCAAATGTTATGGCACTGTCGAGTAAAACCTTATTCATCTTCAGTTCTCCCGGTTTTTTTGCCTGCCATACAGCTTCGGGAAAATAGTTTTGTTGCGCATAAATATTGATTACATACAGGCTGAAAACAAAGAGTAATAGTTTTCTTTTCATTGTTTAGGTTTAATATCGAAGATGCTATGTTTTTATAAAAGGATGTCTTTAAATTTCGAAAAGCAAAAGGAATAATCGTTTCATTTTTTTTTCTCCAAAAAATAGAAAGAGATTGTAGGATGCTGCTGATTTTAATCGAAATACTTTTAATTGAACGGATACTCTGCTAAAAACCATTGGCTTTTAAGACACGCAAAAGATTTCCTCCAAGAATTTTTATTATATCTTTTTTACTATAGCCTTTTTCCACCAGGGCTTTTGTTATCAATGGATACGACGTCACATCGTCTAATTGCAAGGGTGTTACATTAATACCATCAAAGTCGGACCCAAGGCCAACGTGATCAACGCCTGCTAAGTTGATAATGTAATGGATATGGTCAATGACCATAGAAAGGGGTGGCCGTATGTTGTTTGCTTCGGCTGCATATTTATAATACAGGTAATCATGTGCATAGTGTTCGTGCATGCCACTTTTGAGGAGTGAATCATTTTCTGCCGCATGCCTGTTAAGAAAAACAATTTCTTTTTTATCAAAACTGCTGTCTATAAATCCTGGGTTAAAATTGACTTGTATCACGCCTCCGTTTTTGGCAATGGCTTTTATTTGTTCGTCTTTTAAATTGCGCCGGTGTGGTACAAGGCTATATACCGAACTATGAGAAGCAATGATTGGTTTGGTAGTTAAATGTATTACATCCCAAAAGGTTTGATCACCTGCATGACTTACATCTATCATCATCCCCAGTTCATTCATTCGCTTTATCACTTGTCGCCCAAAATCTGTTAGGCCTTTTTTTCTGGAAGAGTCAAAAGCCCCTCCTTTGGAGGGGTTTGCGGAGGCCTCATCTGCTGCGCTGGTAGCCCACGAAGGCGCAATGTTATGTGTGAGTGTAAGGTAACGGGCACCACGATTATACAGTGCTTCCAGTTTTCCGAGGTCATCTTCTATCATGTGGCCGCCTTCCACACCAAACATGGCCGCTATTTTATGTTGCTTTACTGCTGTCAATACTTCTTTGTAGCTGAGCACCTTCACTATTTTATCCGGGTTACGTGCTGATACCGCATCAAGACTATCCATTTGCCTGTTGGCGTAGGCAAATGAATTTTTCATATCGCCATCAGTATATACAGAAAAGATTTGTACATCCAATCCTCCTTTTTTCCAGCGGGACAGGTCGCTATGTGTTTTGCCTGTGAGGTCCCGGTCAAAAACGGTTCCCACATCTGCCGCCTTCATCAGTATATCATTGTGGGTATCTACAACGATAGCCTTGCGATGTATTTTTTGATACGGTTGCGCGGTGAGTTGACGTGTGGCGATAACAGCGATAAGCAGTAAAAAAATTTTCATTTTTTAAATTGAAGTTGATTATTGAAATAAATCGCTGCTATATCCTCAGCAATTAATCCAGGTTTTGATGGGAAGGTGTTGGTGAGAATAATAATGGTGAGGCCATCATCAGGAAACCGCAATAGGAAGGAGTTAAATCCCTGCCAGCTTCCCGAATGTGATTGCGCTTTATGTTTATTAATTGGGTTTAAGAACCAGGCAAAACCATAATTATATGTGCTATCGTTTTTTATCCGTACAGGCGTCGTCATAAGGTTTCTGCTTGCATCAGATATTAATTTTTTTTGCGTAATGGCAGCATCCCATTTTACAAGGTCAAGAATGGTAAGATAGATAGAACCATCAGCCGTCGTGTTCAACGATGGCGCCACCCATGTTTGGTTTTTCCAAACGCCATCTTTTAATTGATAACCCGCAGCCCTGTTCATCACAATATCTTCTTCATTAATTATCCGTGCTGTTTCCATTGATAGCGGTGCAAATATTTTTTCCTGTATAACATCGCCATAAAATTTACCGGTTACAGCACGAATAATAATTCCCAATAGAATATAGCCCGTGTTGCTATACGACCATTTATATCCCGGCTGAAAAAGAAGCTTCAGGCTTTTTGCTTTTTGAAATAGCTCTGTTTCTGTGTAATTAGTTTGAAGATTAATGCCTGTGGAGTCTTCAGGAATATCAGGGATACCGGAAGTATGAGTAAGCAAATGCCTGATTGTGATAGCCTTCCAGCTTGCGGGACTGCCTGCAAAATAGGTTGTGATTTTGTCATCCAATTTCAGTTTCCTTTCTTCCATTAATTGCATAATAGCAGTGGCCGTAAACTGCTTGCCTATTGAACCCGATTGGAAAATGGTTTCGGGATTTACAGCAACGCCATGTTCAATATCAGCGAAGCCATATCCTTTTATTTTTACCGGTACGCCATCAACAATTACCGCTAATGATACTCCTGCTATATGCCGTTCATTCATTGCTCTTGCAACGGCGCTATCCACTTTTTCTGAAATAGATTGGGCATTCAGTTGAAGGGTAATAATAGCAGCGATAAGGAATAGATTTATTTTCGTTTTCATTTTTGAAAAGCTTTAATTTTTTATCATTCAAACTCCATCTTCCTAATCAACTCCTGAAATCTTTTCTTCTTTCTTAGCGGGTGCCATGCTTTATTATACTTTAAACAAATCATCCAATTGCCCCTTTCTTTAAAACATTCTTTTAGCAAATCAATGGTTTTGTCATATTGTTTTAGTGCCACCTAACAGGCGGCAGCACGGTAGTTTACTACTTGATTATCATACATTGTTTATTATCGTATTTAGCATTATTCAGAAACAACATCAGGAATTGAAAGAGATATTCTTTCCATTTTTTCTTTTCATGAACGTGGCCGTGATGATGTACTTCCATTTCTTTTGCTTGTGTTGGATTTATATTTTCTGTTGCAGGGGCTTCTGTTTCAGGCAAAATATTTTCATCTGTAATCTCGGTAGCTCCCGGGGTTACTACCTCCGAATAATTTTGTGTCGGTTGCGCTAAGGGCATTCCTGCTTGTCCTTCCAACTGATTTTTATTTTCTTCCATTAGTTATTGGGGCGATATTCTTTTTGCAAATAATCTCTTACCCGGATATTGTATTTTTTAAGTGCCTGAAGGTCTTTAAGGTAAATCGCATACTGTCTTTTTATTTCCTGTACGGCATTAAAATATTCTGTTATTGTCCTACTGTCATAAGTATGCAGAATGCCAGGTTCCGGATAATTAATTTGTGTAACTATTGAATGCGTACGCAGATCATTAGCCACAGTTCCAAGTTCTGGACAACATCTAAGATCGAGTAATTTAAAAGTCATTAGCATGATGGGAACCCGCAGATCTTTAACTCCTTCACTTATCCCAATACTGGATAATCTTACTTCTGCATCATAAGCAATTATACTGTCACTAGCGGCTTTGGCAATGAGCCGCAAACCACCGGAATTTTTTAATTGCTGAATGGTCCTGTCGGTATAAATAAAATCCGGATAAGCAAAAGTTTGCCGGTAATACTTGTATATGCCATTGGCGCCAGTTGATGGACTTATTCCACGGATTTTTTGGAGTAAAGTATCCAGTAATTTATCCTTTTCAATGAAAGCAGGAATTAATTGATCAAGCTGCTTGTTATCAATCTCAAGATCCTGCAAAAAAGAAGATATATATTGGCGGCCCTTTTGTTTTTCTATCAGGTGTTCCAACTGGTACTCTGCGAGAAACCCACAGAACACAGCAAGGAATAACATGAGAAATTGAAACACATATTCTTTCCATTTCTTTTTTTCGTGTACGTGACCGTGGTGATGAACTTCCATAACGGGAGTTTCGGTTTTAATGTTTGAAGTTTGAGGTTGGCCTGTTGCAGCAGTTTCTGCCTCCGGTAAAATATTTTCAGTAGTATAGTTTATTTCTTCCCTAATGTTTTGCTGCGGTTGTTCTGGTTTTATGTTTTTGTTTTCTTCCATTTAATGCTTTTTCATTTAATAACATTTAAACTCCGGGATTAATGTGTCCATTTTTTTCTTTGTGAATGTGAGTGATGCTATACTTCCATATTATTTTATATGATATTCTTTACGTAATAGTTTCAACATCTCAGCATTCACTTCTATGTATTTTTGGAAATGGGACCGGGTAGAACTCGACAAATTCAATTTGTAAATACCCACTGCATTGATTGTACCCTGTTTGTCGAACTTCTCTATTGATTTAAATTGGAAAGGAACGACTTTATTACTCTTTTCATATTTGGCTGCAGCCACATCAAATGGATCTTTCTGTTTATATGCGGCATCAAAATCATAGTCATAATGGCGGATAATAAGGAGGTTTATGTAATCCCTCTTTAATTCTGACTCAACTTGCTGCTGGTCATTAATATTATAAATGGCAACCGATAGATCACCAATGAGTTTTTGCAACACATTGCTCTTGAAATAACGTAGCGAACCAGAGTTTTTTAATTGTTCGAGGACTACCGTTCTTGGTTTAAAGAGAGAAGGTGTGCGGAAATTGATTCCGTATAAAAAATTAATGGCAAAAGTTTTTGACACATTGCTAAGGCTGGAGTCCTCAAAATACTTCATCAGGTATTTAAGAGCATCCTCCTGCTTAACCCGGTTAGCTGTTTTTTGAACTACATTAGCAGAATCATTTTTTAGCTCATCATAAAAACTCCGCGCCAGTTGCTTTGCCCGGTCTCTTTCTATTTTATGTTCCAATTGATACTCTGCCAGAAATCCACAGAACACAGCAAGAAACAACATGAGGAATTGAAAGAGATATTCTTTCCATTTCTTTCTTTCGTGTACGTGGCCGTGGTGATGTACTTCCATATTTTCTTTATTGGGTTGAATGTTGGGTGTTGAATGCGGAATGACTTGTTCAGCAACAGTTTTATTGTCTTCTGATGAAAATGAAGTGCCTTCGGCAGATATTTCGCTGTCGTTGCTTGGTGGACCGTTGTCTTCCTCCTTTATATTTTTATCTTCACTCATTTCAGATCGTATTCATTTTTTAAAAATGCAACGAGCCTCCCGGCAGACACTATTGCATTTTCAATATATCCATTTGTAATCCGATAAGCTGTTTTTAAAGTTATTACCTGCACAATAAAATCATTGAGTAGTCCCGGGTCACTGGTAATTGATGGGGGATTCCCCGGGGGCCTTGTTATAGCGGCGAAATTCAGGTGTTTATTACTACTTTTCTAAGGTTGAAGTCGATGAAGTGATCAGGGAAGGATATTAAAACTATTAACAATTTAATATACGATTTTTAAACGTAGTGGGCATTTTTATTTTAGGCAGGTAAGGGTTTATATAAATAATAATACATAAAAGCGAGAGCAGCTATGAAATAGAAGTTTGGTCGCCAAAAGAATTTTTTGTAAGCTATACAAATGTTGTAGATTTATTAATTGCTCCCTACCAAAGTTTCTTTACTTCTTATCCTTCTAAACTACTTCGTTTAAGGAATTTTAGTTTTTTTAACCAAAACTAAATGCAATGAGAAAAATCATTCTCCTGGTCCTGGCGCTGCCGCTATTAGGGCTGGCGCAAAACAAAAATTTAATTAGTGCAAGCCGGTATTTCCCTAAAGAAGGGAAAGCCAACCAATTTGAGAAAGCTTTGGCACTACATGCACAAAAATATCATAAGGGTGACCTTAAATGGCGGGTGTTCACCATTGAAACCGGCCCTGATGCAGGTGGTTACATGGTAGTGGAAGGACCTACAAATTGGGAGGGAATAGATAAAAGAGGAGATATAAGTGAGGTTCATATGAAAGATTGGGAAACAACCGTACAGACACATTTATCTGACAGAACTTCAACAATGTACATGACTTTCCGCGAAGATCTCAGCACTGTGCAGCAAGGTGATTACTCAGACAAAATTTCAATCCAGCGCTTGTTTTATAAACCCGGTTATTTTAGTGATGTACAGGCAAACCTGCTATTAATGAAAAAAGTTTGGGAAGCAGACGGATCTTCGATGGCAGTTTATGAAACCACCTTATCAGGCGAGCCGCAGTTTACTGTTGTCACCAGGTATAAGCAGGGTCTGAAAGAAAGAGATGTGGTTAGACCAACTGCTTTGCCTGCAAGATTTGACAAAGCAAATGGTGATGGCAGTTGGGCCAAATATATATCTATGGTGAAAGAATCAATTGGTCACCAATGGCATGAGATATTATACCACAAGCCTGCAATGGATTCAAAATAAACGGGAACAACTTATTCCTCTTTTTAAAGCCGCTCCTGCGGCTTTTTTACAAAATAAAATCTCCTAACCCCGGCAACAACCTCATCCACCCGACGGGCATTTCTGTAAAGAAGAAGGGGCGCCTGTAGAATCAATCAGCAATTCAGCATACAATGCTTTAGCAAATTCTTTTTCCCTGTTTTTCTCAATCTTATGCTCCAGTTGATACTCTGCTAAAAACCCGCAGAACACAGCGAGGAATAACATGAGAAATTGAAACAAATACTCTTTTCATTTTTTCTTTTCGTGAACGTGGCCGTGATGATGTACTTCCATAC
>MWVW01000241.1_pt1 | contig 12989 bp, 9 predicted proteins | sample 1047191 | NCBI WGS metagenome assembly MWVW01 (sample SAMN06349985, study PRJNA376086) | soil metagenome | isolation source: MtG22-5 sample Antarctic (ecotone) | place: Antarctica
TTAGTAAACTGTGCATTAAATGGAGTGCAATAAGTCGTATAGCTATTTGCCGTAAAGGATGCTTTTGGTAACCCCACCTGTACAATATTTTTCTTGACTAACGAATCTTCGCAGCCAAGTATATCTCGAATTTTTAAACTAACCGTATAAAAACCGGTATCAATATAAGCATGCGAAGGGCTTAAATTAGTTGATGATGTCTGGCTATCGCCAAAGTTCCATAAATAAGTAAAAGGCAAATCACTTGTTGACTGATTTGAAAACGAAAGAGCGGCATTGGGACAGGTAGCTCCCGTGGTAGTCCAATCTGCTTTTATGCTGGATATTTTTACAAACTCACGGATAGAAATACTATCCATACAACCTTTTTTATCTGTTACAACCAACTTAACATCATAATCTCCTACACTATCATAAACATGTTGAAAAGGTGGGGCCGTGTAAGTCTTTACTGTACTATCTCCAAAATCCCATTGCCATTTTACTATGGGATTTATGCCATCAGTAATGGTGGTGTCCGTAAAAAATACATTTAAACCTTTGCATCCGGAATTTGAAACGGAGGTAAAATTAGCCACCGGGCCATTCACTCTTACATAAGCATTTTTCGTAATTACATTTTTGCAGCCAAATGTATCGATTGTCGTAAGGGTTATATTATAGCTTCCTGCAGCTGTATAAGTAAATTGCCCGTAAGAACCTTGACCGAAATCAATTGGGTTTCCATCTCCAAAATCCCAGATATAATTTTTAATGGCTGGAGCATTTGGAGCAGAAGGGAATAATGTTGCAGTAAAGGGTTTACAACCTTCTCTGACTGAAGCAGTAAAGTCCGGTGTATAATCTGCGATAGTTATTGTCCGGTTGCCTACATAACTGCAAGCGCCATTAGTGGTTGCAAGCGATACATTGTAAGTTCCATTAGCGGGAAAAGTGTGTACTGGAGGATTTGGTCCTGTATATGTTGTTCCATCACCAAAATTCCAATCCCAGCTTAATGCACCAATTGATCTATCAGTGAAAGTATATTGCAGTTTATTATTACAATCTGGCTGGTAATTAAATTTTGAAACAGATGGTTGTATAAATATGTACCTAAGTTTGCTGATAGAATCTTTACAGCCATTGTTATCAGCTATTAACTTTACGTCAATCCACCCAGTATCCGAAAAAATAATTTTTGGATCTTTTAGTGTGGAAGATGATCCATCACTTAGAATCCATTCGTATGTTGTTGCATTAGTTGATAAATTAATGAAGCTAACGCCGGGATTAGCGCAGGCAATTGTTACATCTGATGTAAAATCTGCAACCGGCTTTGTGCCAACTTTAACAGCCTGATCCAGGGTAAACGTTTCTGGTGTATAATCTGCGATAGTTATTGTCCGGTTGCCTACATAACTGCAAGCGCCATTAGTGGTTGCAAGCGATACATTGTAAGTTCCATTAGCGGGAAAAGTGTGTACTGGAGGATTTGGTCCTGTATATGTTGTTCCATCACCAAAATTCCAATCCCAGCTTAATGCACCAATTGATCTATCAGTGAAAGTATATTGCAGTTTATTATTACAATCTGGCTGGTAATTAAATTTTGAAACAGATGGTTGTATAAATATGTACCTAAGTTTGCTGATAGAATCTTTACAGCCATTGTTATCAGCTATTAACTTTACGTCAATCCACCCGGTATCAGAAAAAATAATTGTTGGATCTTTCATTGTAGAAGATGATCCGTCACTTAATTCCCAGTTGAAAGTTGTGGCGTTAGTTGATAAGTTAGTAAAACTGACGCCGGGGTTGGCACAGGCTGTGGTTACATTTGATTTAAAATCCGGAACTGGCTTTGTGCCAACTTTAACAGCCTGATCCAGGGTAAACGTTTCTGTACATCCTCCTTTGGTAGTGATGGTTAATTTAACTGCGTAAGTACCTTGGTTTGTATATGTATAATTCGGCTTATTTAAAGTAGATGTTCCAACTCCATCACCGAAATCCCATTTATAAGAAGTGACCGTATCAACTGTTTGAATTTTTGGTATAAAATTAAATGTATAAGGTATACAACCTCCCGTGGGTAGGCTGGGGAAGGAGATAATGGGTTTACGGATTTTTATGTAAGCGGGTTTACGTAATGTATCACTACAACCATTTGATCCTGTTGCAACTAAAAAAACTGTATAATCTCCAAATTTAGTATAAGTGTGAGAAGTATTTGATTGAGTACTGGAAGTTGAATCCCCAAAATCCCATAAATAGGAAACACCGGTTGTGGGAGTTGTAAAATTTACGGTAAATGGAACATTGCATTTTCCTGTATCTGATGCGGTAAAATTAATACCAGGTGATGGTAATACCGTGAAAGTTTTAGTCAACACATCCGTACATACAGTGTATGTATTTGTAAGTGTTACTGTATAGGTTCCTGCTGTATCAAACCTTGCAAATGTATTACGCGTAGTGTCTGTAAAACCGTTTGAAAACTGCCATGAGGATCTTATTGGTCGTGGATTTGAATTATTTAAAAACTGTACTCTTGTTTTAGGACAAATTGCGGATGGAATGGTAAAATCTGTATTTACTTTTCCAATGATTACACTGACAGCTGTTGAATCCGAACAACCACTGGAACTTATGACATTTAAAGAAACTGTGTAAGTGCCATTCCTACTATAAAGGCTACTGGGATTTTGTGCAGTTGAAGTGCTGCCATTGCCAAAATTCCAGTTATACGTTAGCGTTCCTGGCCCTGTGGAAGTGCTGGTAAAATTAACTGTAGCCGGTGCACTGCAAACGGAGGGATCGACATAACTGATACCTGGTACAACACCCGTTGCTACATCAATCATATTTGGTTTAGTAATTACCCGGCTACAGCCTTTATCATTGCTTATACTTAATGTAACAGTATAATTCCCGGGATTTCTATAGGTGTATTGAGGGTTTTGCACTGTTGACGAACCTCCATCGCCAAAATCCCATTTCCAGGCGCTTATTTTTGTATTAAGCGGCGTAGCAGACATATCGGAAAATTGAACTATTACAGGGAAACAGCCAGATGTTTTGTCAACTTTAAAATCGGGTAGGGGCTGATCATATACTGCAATAAAAGATGTTTTTGTTACTGTATTAGATCCGCTGGCATTGGTAGCAGTTAATGTTATATTATACGCACCTGATTGAAAATAAGTGGTTGATGGATTTTGTCTTGTTGAAGTGGCTCCATTTCCAAAATCCCATAACCATGAAGTAGGATTGCCAACAGATTGATCCTTGAAATTAACAACTATTGGAGAGCATCCCGATTGTATATCAGAAGTAAAATTGGCAACAGGTTGTGCGAAACTATTATAAGAAAGCATTAACCAGCAAACCGCTATGGCAAGAGTGTGTTTCAAATTGGTAGGTTAAACTGGGCTGTAGTTTTAGGATTATGGGTTAGGTTACAAAGATGTAGCTAAAAGGTCAATATTCCATATTGAATTTATAATCTGATATTAGAATTAAATCTTATCCAATCGCAACATCCTGACCTCGCCATTTACAGTTTGATTCGCTTCAACATAGGATAGGCCACTATCAGTTATAATAAAAGTTCCATTAAGTAACAAAAGCGGATTAGTAGCATTTGCGAAATTGTAAATAATACTCCGGTTATAAGCATTTCCATCCCAGGTGCCGGTCTTTTCTACAATGTTATTTTTAATTGCATCAACGGTACGATTGCTTTTAAATTGAAATTTATAACCAGAAAAATCAGCAGTAACATCGTCAATTCCTTTTTTGAAGCTTGTAACAGACCATTGACCATTGGTCATTATCTGGATCAATGCATCTTCCTGGACATTTTCAATTGCTTTTTTACAGTTTGTAAAAGCAAAGCAGATTAAAATAATAAGAAGAATTTTTTTCATAAGAATGGAATTGCCTACAATTTATAGATTGCGCCGTACTTTTCCAACAAATAGTTTACGAAATATTGAACATCCAGCGTTTTGCCGGTTATTTCTTTGCACAAATCTCCAGGGGTGTAAAAGCGACCTTTCTCATGGATGTTATCTTGTAACCATTTTAATAATGATAATGTTTGGCCCTGGCTTATCTGTTTATTCAAATCTTTTAAATGCAAATTTGCTGTATCATAAAATTGGGTTGCGTAAAAACTTCCCAGGCTATAAGTGGAAAAATAGCCAAAACTCCCATGGCTCCAGTGAACATCCTGCAGGCAACCTTTCTTATCATCAGGCACATCGAGGTCTAGCCATTTTTTATATTGCTCATTCCAATAAGCGGGGATGTCTTTAGTGTTAATAGAATCTTCTACCAGGTTTTTTTCCAGTTGATACCTGATATAGACATGAAAATGATAAGTGATCTCATCTGCCTCAGTTCGTATTAAGGAAGGGTGAACTTTATTAATGGCGCTATAAAAATTTTCTAATGTGATATTACCCAATTGCGCAAAAAATTTCTTCTGCAAAAAGGGATAGTAATATTGCCAAAAAGCCAAACCCCTACCCACGTTATTTTCCCAAAGCCGTGATTGTGATTCATGAATGCTATAAGAACAAGCTTCGCCCAATGGCAAACCATAATTTTCCTTAGGCAGGTTTTGTTCGTATAAAGCATGACCCGTTTCATGTACACAACTCCAGGTCATATTACCAAAATCATTTTCATTTATCCTTGTAGTTATGCGGACATCGTTTGGACTAAAGCTAATGCTGAAAGGATGTTCACTAATATCCTGCCTGCCGGCCTCAAAATCAAAATGAAGCTCTTTAATCAAAAACATTCCCCATTCCCATTGTATGTCTTTTGGGTAATGGTGGTGTAGAAACGAATCATCTACCTGCGGCTTACATGCTATTGCATCTAATAATTCTTTTAGCGCAGGAAGGAGGTTAGTGAATGTTTCGTCGAGTAAAGCTACTGTTGCTCCTTTTTCAAATTTATTTAATAATGCATTGTAAGGATGCTGTTCAAAACCAAGAATATGTGTTTCCTGCTTTTTTAATTCTACTAACGCATCTAAATCTTTTTCAAAATAAGAAAAAGATCCTTGCCTGCGTGATTCAATCCAGGCATGAAAAGTTTTATTAGTTTGCTCAGTTAATTTCCTTACAAATTCAGATGTATATTTTTTATTCTTTGTATAGTCTTCCCAGGTTAATTCTACATTTCTTTTTTGTGTTATCGATAGATCTTCTTTTCCTAATAATTCCTGCAATAAATTTCCTAACGCTTCCTCACTAAATAATTGATGTGCAATTTCAGATAATGTACTTATTTGTTGTCCGCGAAAATGGCAGCCTTTTTTTGGCAGGTAAGTTTCCTGGTCCCATTGTAGCACTGCATTTGCATTTTTAATATCAGCAATGCGCTGCATTTTGGTTTGGTAATTTACATATAGCTCCTGTGTATTTGACATTGAGCCGCAAAGCTATTAAAATAAAAACCCTGCATGGGCGGGGCTGTAAATGTGCAGTATTAAAGTGTATGCTTCGAGCTACGAGTAAAGTCTTACAACTCACTGCTCGTATCTCGAAGCCTGAAACTATTTCGGGAAAGCGGGTTCGGCTTTCACTTCTTCAATCTGTTTTGTATGGCGTGCGGTATGTGAAGAAATCATTAGTAAAACCTGATACACATCAATACTTCCAAATGGGGCTTTGGCCACATGATTGCGAACATCATCGGTAGTTGTTTTTACATATTTAATCAGTTTCGTTCTGCTTTCTTTAAAAGCATCCATTGCTTCTGCGGTCGTTTTCCATTTAGATTGTTCGGGTTTAAATGTTTCAGCCGTTTGGAATTTTTTTGACCTGTCATTCATAAAATTTAGCATGTCCTGGTCAGTCATTTTTATCTCTTTACGGTCTTCCGCATTTGCAGGCTGTTTTAACGCACCATCAGCCATCATCCAAAGATTCTCTTCTGCTATCGCTAAATGCTGAACACATTCTTTTACCGACCATTTATCTGCGGCCGGTTTAAAATTTAATTGTGTTTCCGATAATCCTTTTATACTTTTTGAAAGACCTTCTTTCGTGTTCTTCAAATCGCTGATTAGAAATTTTCTTTCTTTACTGGTAAGTGTGTCTGATGATACCTGGTTGGCTAAGCCTGTGATAACAAGCAAAATGAGCAAGATGTAACCCTTGGTTCTTTTTAACATGGCAGTAATTTTAGTTATGAAATGGCAGTTGGTTGTAATCAAGGGAGCGGCTGTAAAGTTAGGACAATTTATTAGTTACAGCTTCGTCGTTACTGATGCTTTTATTTTTTTTAATGGCAATTTTTTTACCATTCCGCCTCGTGTATCTTTAATACTTTGCATAACAATAAAAGCCTTGGCATAACAATAAAAGCCTTGCGGTCAATTTTTTCAATTTCGGTAGTTAGGCGGTTAACTTCCAGCCTGGTAATTACGGTAAAAATAATATCACTGGTATTGGTTGATTCTCCACTTTTCCCAAACCCTCTTTTGCCTGTATAAATAGTTAGCCCACGTCCAAGCTGGTTTTGGATCATATCAGTTATCTGCCTGCTACGATTGGAAATAATGGTTACACCTGTAAACTCTTCGATGCCTTCTAAAATAAAATCAACCGTTTTAGAAGCTGATAAGTAAGTAAGGATGGAGTAAAGCGCTACTTCAATTGATAAAAGATAAGCCGCTATAGCAAAAATTAAAATATTAAAAATGAGTATAAAATCGCCGACAGATAAGCTTGTTCTTCTGTTTAAATAAATAGCCAGCACTTCCGTACCATCAATTACTCCACCGCCCCTTATAGTTAAACCAATGCCTAAGCCAAGAAAGAAACCGCCAAATATGGCCACCAATAAATTATCATTGGTTACCACTGGATAAGGAATGAAGGCGACAACTAATGCCAGCGCAGTAATCGCTAAAATACTTCTAATGCTAAATCCACGGCTTATTTGCCTGTAACCCATTAATAAAAAGGGAATATTAATAACAATTATCAGTATAGACAGGGCTATCTCAGTTTCGCGGTTGACCAACAATGAAATACCCATTACACCTCCGTCAATAAAACCATTAGGCATTAAAAAACTCCTTAACCCAAAACCAGCAGACAACACACCAAGCAGCATTTGTAAACTATCTCTAAAATGATTGCTGACACTTTTGCGTAATCGTTTGGCGGTACGCATTCGCCGGATGTTTTCAATACTTCTACTTATACCCTTTCCGGAGCCTCCACTCATCATGGCGATTAACTTATCAATTCTTTGGATCAATAGTAAAATTTAAGGTTAATAAAGACCTTTTGCACAAAACAGCAAAACTGTAACTTTCACACATGAAAATTAAGGATATCATCGCAGCTATCGAGATTTTTGCTGCACCGGAATTACAGGAAGATTATGACAATGCAGGATTGATCATTGGCGATCGATCCTCCGAATGTACTGGTGTCTTGTGCGCTTTAGATGTAACAATGGAAATTATAACTGAAGCAAGCGAAAAAAATTGTAATCTGATTATAGCACATCACCCAATAATCTTTAAAGGCTTAAAAAAAATTAACGGCAAAACTTATGTTGAACGAGTACTGATTGAAGCAATAAAAAACGATATAGCTATTTATGCAGCCCATACCAATTTAGACAATGTGGTTCTTGGTGTTAATGGAAAAATGGCAGAAAAATTAGGATTGCAGGATATAAAAATATTGGCACCAAAGCAAAAAATTTTACGGAGGCTCATCACCTTTGCACCGAATGATAAAGCGGAGGATGTACGGAAAGCACTATTCAATGCCGGTGCCGGGCATATTGGCAAGTATGCGGAATGCAGTTTCAATAGTATAGGCACCGGAACATTTAAAGCAGAAGAAGGTGCGGACCCATCTGTTGGTGAAATTGGTAAACAACACCATGAACAGGAAACCAAAATCGAAATTGTTTATCCTTTTTATTTAGAAATCCAGGTTGTAAAAGCATTGATAGATAACCATCCTTACGAAGAAGTGGCTTACGATATTTTTACCATGGAAAACATACATTATGGAATTGGCGCCGGTATTATTGGCGATCTAAGTGAGGCAATAGATGAATCAGTTTTTTTGGCACGCCTAAAACAGGTTTTTGGTACCGGGGTGGTCAGGCATACCTCCTTATTGGGCAAACCTGTAAATAAAGTAGCGGTTTGCGGAGGAGCGGGAGCTTTTTTAATAAACAAAGCCCGGCAGCAAGGAGCAGATTTTTATATTACTGGGGATGTAAAATATCATGAGTTTTTCGATGCAGAAGGCAAAATGGTAGTGGCTGATGTAGGGCATTACGAAAGTGAGCAGTTTACAGTTGATTTACTGGTTGAAATTTTGCTAAATAAATTCCCTACATTTGCCGTCCTTAAAACCGAACTGATAACCAACCCCGTGCGGTATTTTGTTTGAGGAAGTCTACGGTAAACAGACTCCCCGCAACAGTAAGAGTGGACAATCTAAAATCGTAAATCTAAAATAGAAATGGCAAACGTAAAAGAATATTCAGTAGAAGAAAAACTTAGCTCACTGGTTAATCTTCAAAAAGTTGATTCTAAGTTAGATGAAATTGGAATTTTAAAAGGCGAGCTGCCAATGGAAGTAGCGGACCTGGAAGATGAAATTCAGGGCCTCCATGCCCGCAAATTGCGTATTGAGGAAGAGATCAATGGTATTACTGAATTTATTGCCCAAAAAAAAGAAGGAATAAAAGAGGCGGAGGCAATGGTGAAAAAATATGAAAAGGACAGTGAGAATGTAAAAAATAACCGTGAGTTTGAGGCCATCAACAAAGAAATAGAAATGCAGCAGCTTGAAGTGAAGCTGTGCGAAAAGCATATTAAAGATGCGAATGAAGAAGTGGCGGAAAAAGCCGTGGCGCTGGAAAAAGCAAACAAGGCTATTGCTAACAAAGAAGGTGTGTTAAATGGTAAAAAAGGAGAACTGGAAAAAATTATCACCGCCACGGAAAAAGAAGAAAAACAATTTAATAAATCGGCAGAAGAGGCACGCAGTCATGTTGATGACCGCTTGCTTGCCAGCTATACAAAAATTCGTAAAAATTACCGCAATGGTTTGGCAGTAGTGCCGGTAGAAAGAGATGCCTGCGGAGGTTGTTTTTACTCCATTCCACCGCAAAAGCAAAGTGAGATCAAACAACGTAAAAAAGTAATGGTGTGTGAAAACTGCGGACGTATTTTAGTGGATGCTGAACTGGTGGATTCGGTTGACATTAAAAAATAATAAAAATTTTACTTTGAAAACCGCTGTATCGTCAACGTTTTTTTTATGTTTTTGATTAGCTGAAATACTATGCTATCTGGGTGTATACCTTATGACACAGACAGGATGGAATGATATTACATGAACTCTGCAACTTTCATTAGTTTTGAAGAAAGGAAAAAGATTTGACAACCCATCATAAAATAATCAATGGAGACAGCCGTCAAATGACTGAACTGCCCGACAAGTCAGTACATTTGGCGATAACTTCGCCCCCCTATTGGCAGCTCAAGGACTATGGTTCAGCAGACCAAATAGGTTTTCACGATAGCTACGAAAACTATATCAATAACCTCAATTTAGTTTGGAAGGAATGCTACCGCACACTTTACAATGGTTGCAGATTGTGTGTAAATATAGGGGACCAATTTGCCCGGGCTGTTTATTACGGTCGATATAAAGTAATTCCCATCAGAGAAGAAATTATTAAATTTTGTGAGAACATCGGTTTTGACTACATGGGCGCGATCATTTGGCAAAAGGTAACCACATCGAATACAACGGGCGGCGGCGTTCAAATGGGTTCCTATCCATTTCCACGAAACGGAATTTTGAAATTGGATTATGAATTTATTTTGATTTTCAAAAAATTGGGCGATGCACCAAAGCCAACAAAAGAAAATAAGGAACTTTCAAAAATGACAGCCGAAGAATGGAATACATTCTTTGCAGGACATTGGAACTTCGTAGGCGCACGACAAGACAATCATATTGCTATGTTCCCGGAAGAATTGCCAAAACGTTTAATAAAAATGTTTGCTTTTGTTGGTGACACAGTTCTTGACCCTTTCGTAGGAAGTGGAACAACAAATCTTGCCGCAAAAAACATTGGAAGAAATTCAATCGGTTACGAAATCAATTCTGAATTTATTCCCATCATCAAACAAAAGCTTGCAGCAGTTCAAAAAGATATCTATACCACGAGGTTTGAGTTTTTAAAACAACCTCCATTAACAATTGATTCTGCAAAAGAAATAGAAAGGTTGCCTTACATTTTCAGAGACCCTCATGCAATGGATAAGAGAATTGATGTAAAGAAACTACAGTTTGGAAGCAGAATTGACAAGGACAGCTCAACACAAAGAGAAGAGTTTTTTACTGTAAAAGAAGTCATCAATCCAGAAAAAATCCGGTTAAGTAATGATTTAACTATAAAACTTATTGGCATAAAAGAAGATCCAGTTATCAATGGGAAGGCAATGAAATTTTTGGTTGAAAAAACAAAAGGAAAAAGAGTTTTTCTGAAATATGATACTGTAAAACATGATAGAGAAAATAATTTACTTTGCTATCTCTATCTTGAAAATAAAACTTTCATTAATGCACACTTAATAAAAAGCGGTTTAGTTCAGGTGGACAAAAGTGCAGATTATAAATACAAAGAAAAATTTACAACCCTTTTTAAAGAGGCACATGGCGAATGAAATTTGGCAGCAAGAAGAACAAAAGTTTTTGCATGCAATTCAGGACGTAAAAATCCCAAATGAGACTTTAGATGATGTTCCTTGCGTAACACCAAAAATTATTACCGATTTAGATATCATCCCACAAAGCGGAGGATGCTATTGGATTTGGACAACAGAACCTGTAAGACATTCACTACATAAAAATCCGACTCCAAAACCATTTGATAATGGTGAAGTTATTTACAACGGGATTGCAAAGGATGATGTCAGAAGTAGAGTTAAGCATCATTTATTTGGACAAACTGATGCAGGTTGGTCAGGAATAAGCCTTGATATCTATTTCGGAAACACCATTTCCCACAGGAAAAAAGCTCTATCAGATAGAGGAAAAGTTCCCTTTGTTATACAAAAGAAAACTATAGGAAAGTCATCTACTAAGAAAAATCTTAAAAAAGGCGATGAAATTGAAATTCATATCCCAATTCGCAAAAAGGATGACTTTCTGAAAATTCATTTATCAGATAATGAAATGCAATTATTGAATGAGAGTGAAGTAGGGAAAATTTATTTTCGTAATGGAATAGATATAAGTGAACCAAAGCATGCAAAATATGAATTCAGAGTTTATTTTATTACCGGACTGTCTTCTCTATATCTTGAATTTATAGAAAAGAAATGGAGAAAAAGTGGTTTGCCAAAGTTATGCTCCTATTCTTCAGGCAGGTAGATAATGATAATGAAAGCAATCAAAATACGGAACAATGACATCCTAAATCTTCTTGACACAGAAGCTTCTTCCTTTCCCAAATATGCAACTCAAATTCTAAATCTTGCCAATCAAAATGCACAAGGCACACGACCATCTGTTGTAGGTCAAATGAGCGACCTTATTCAGGAATTTAAAGGAAACAAAATTAAAGATTGGGAAGAATGGTATCTTGAAAAGCATCCAGAAGCAATAACAACAGCAGCAAAGAAAATTTTTGAAATGGTAAGCAATTTCAAAGATGTAATGACACAGATTGACCGTGAAATGGTTGAAAGATGGGTAAAAGACCTCGTAATTATCAAAACGTTTGTGGGATTAAAGTTTCAAGAAGCAATTTTGAAAAGTGTTGGACATTTCTTTAAGACAACTTACCGATTGGCAGAACCAGCGGAAGAAGCAATAGGAATAGATGGTTTTATAGGAGACAAACCTGTTAGCATCAAACCCATGACTTATGAAAGCAAAAAATCACTCTCAGAAATTATTGAAGCACCGATCTTATTTTACGAAAAGGTGAAGGACGGAATAAAAATAACGTTTGATGAAAAGCTTATGGAATAACCACAGCTAATTTTCCTTAGGTGTGGAACCAAAAGCAGGATGATGTAATACTATTCGGCAACGAATAAATTATGAATCATAAGCTATTGAATTCAGCAAATGCCAATACTTTGCAATCGTAAAAATCTAAATGTGGTCTGCCTTACACGCCTATTTAATCTTCGGCATTATACAAACTCAATAAAAATATTTGTATGTATTTCGGATTTAGCAATAAGAAGTTGCGTTAATTTGTTCCTTATTATGCTTAGCCGGTTATCTATAAAAAATTATGCAATTATTGATGAACTGGAAATTAATTTTTCCGAAAACTTAAATGCTATTACCGGGGAAACAGGTGCAGGTAAATCGATTATTGTGGGCGCATTGGGCTTAATTCTTGGGCAAAGATCTGACACTAGCGTTTTACTTAACCGAGAAAAAAAATGTATTGTAGAAGGTGTATTTAAAAACGAAAAAGATGATGAAGCCGTCAATTCTTTTTTGAAAGAAAACGAGTTGGATATTCAGGATGAATTGGCAGTGCGGAGAGAAATTTCACCCAATGGAAAATCCAGGGCCTTTGTCAATGATACCCCTGTTAATCTTTCACAGCTTGCTCAATTAAGCAGTTTACTGGTTGACCTGCATCAACAGTTTGATACATTGGAATTAGGGCAAACCGATTTTCAACGCGAAGTATTAGATGCATTAGGCAGTAATTTCCCTGCACTAAAAACATACAAGCAAACATTTGAAAAAGCGCAGAAAGCCCAAAAAGGATTTGAATCACTCAAAGAACAAAAGGCCGGATTTCTGAAAGAATTCGACTATCATCAGTTTCAATATAATGAATTAGAGGAAGCCGCGTTTAAAGAAAATGAACTAGAAGAAACAGAGCAACAATTAAAGATGCAGACCAATGCGGAAGAAATTAAAATGGCTTTGACTAAGGTCGCTCATTTGACCTACAAC
>MWVW01000242.1_pt1 | contig 12987 bp, 14 predicted proteins | sample 1047191 | NCBI WGS metagenome assembly MWVW01 (sample SAMN06349985, study PRJNA376086) | soil metagenome | isolation source: MtG22-5 sample Antarctic (ecotone) | place: Antarctica
TTTCCAGTTCAGATATTCATCGCCTTTTCGTTGTTCAACCATGGTTATACAATTTTCCACCCGGCAAATTAGCTGGCATAGATTACAACCCACACATTCTTCTTCTTTAATTGCATAAGTATTGTATGGTTACCATAGGTAAGGGATAGATTGATGCGAAGTATCTCCTAGTTTTTTATTATTCATTCTTTAATTTTTGAAAGAAACAAACCCAATAAATCATTATTGAAAAAATCAAAAAAATTTTGAAGCTTATCAATATCTTTCCATTCAATTCCAAATTGAATAAATTCATGTGAGTTTCTGTTTTCTGGATGTTCCTGATCCATAATAAAATTGCTAAAACTAAACTTTTCTATTAATGTTTGATAGTCTTTTAAAGAAAGTATAGCTCCTTTATATCTCTTTGCGTTTCGATATAATTGAAAATAAAAATACTTATCTGGCCGATCTTCTTTACCATAGTAAAATCCCCAATTTGCCGAAAAGTGATTTAAAGTTTTTCTTTTTCCATCTGTATTCTCTTGTACCAATGAAATTTGGCCATCAACAGTAAAACTTGCATATAGTACATCAATTGAAAATTTTTCAGATTGATGAAAATCCGTAAATGGTTTATATGATAAATCATAACATCCCGAATCATACTTCCTCCACGATGTTTTCTGAGTTAAAAACCTTTGAAAAGTTTTATCAAGTTCTTCTGAAAAACCACTTATCACCTTTCCAATTTCAGAAAAAGTAGAAATATATGCATCTGATAATAATTCAATCTCATCTAAAACTTTTTTATGTATTGTGGTAAGGTCAAGTAATATTTTTTTTGGCATACTAAATATTTTTTAGTGTATCGTATTCTATTAATGAAATTTCAGGTTCTTCATTTCTAATTAATTTATTTGCCAGCTTTTTTAAATCAGAGAGGCTATGAATTTTTGGATTTAAAATAGAATCTAAAAGCAGAATATAATCATCAAGAATATTATCATTAAATTTTTGATTTTTTAAAATTTTAAAGAGATCGCTATAAGAAAGTTTAATAAACTTTGAATCAATTTCATCTAAATTTGAAAAATTCAATAAAAAAAAGATCTTAATATAATCTGTGTAAGTTGTATATTACATTTTCTCATAGATATGTATTTGTGTACTTGATATAGTATTTTGACTTTCATCTTCATTTGTATCATTGACTAATTTACTACCAATTCCAGCAAGCAATTTATTTTCAATTATTATTATAAATTTTTCTTTCTCATCAATTACTATGACATCTATCCTTCCTTTGGGTATAGTAAATTCCCTTCTTACTGTATAAGTTTCATTTAAAATTCCTTTTTCCACCTCTTCGCTTTCTAATTCAGAAGTATACTTTATAAGCCTTGAAAGCACACTTGCACCGCCTTCATAAGTATTGTAATCTAGTAAGTACGCTAATATATTGCTATGGCTATTTTCATGAAAATTATATTCCATTAAACTGAGGGCTGAAATTCTTAACTTTTTAATGTTGTTCTTAATGTGTTTTTTTAATTTTGGTAAATTCTCTTTTAAAAAAAGCAAACGTTCATTCCTTAATTCAACGATTAGTGATGTAAGATTAGGCTCTAAAGAATCAGAATGATTAACTTGTTGATGATCTTTGAGAAAGCTGATAAGGGAATCTAGTTTTTCTACATTATTATCCATATAAAGTAACTGAGCATAAAATAAAAATATCGATTTTTAATGATCATTCAGTGGTAAGCCTCTTAGCTGAAACTCCTTCCAGTTCAGGTATTCATCGCCTTTGCGTTGTTCAACCATGGTTATACAATTTTCCACCGGGCAAATTAGCTGGCATAGATTACAACCCACACATTCTTCTTCTTTAATAGCATAAGTATTATAAGGCTTACCGTAAGTAAGGCTAATGGCCTGGTGTGCCGCATCTTCGCAAGCGATGAAACACAGGCCACAATGAATACACTTATCCTGGTTGATGTTGGCTACATGATGGTAATTAATATCAAGATCTTCCCAATGCGTTAGTGTAGGAACTGACTTACCTATAAAATCATTAATTGTTGCAAAACCTTTTTCATCCATCCAGTTATTCATACCATCGCACATATCTTCTACAATGCGAAAGCCATGTTTCATAGCGGCTGTACAAACCTGTACCGTTGTAGCGCCCAACAACATAAATTCCACTGCATCTTTCCATGTACTGATACCACCAATTCCGGATACAGGTACCTTTCTTGTTGTATCGTCTTGTGCAATAGTGGCTAAAAATTTTAAGGCGATAGGTTTTACAGCAGGACCACAATATCCACCAAATACAGATTTACCCGCTACATAAGGATTCGGTACAAATGTGTCAAGGTCAATTCCCGTTACTGATTGAATGGTGTTGATGAGGGACAAAGCACTGGAGCCGGCTTCCACCGCCGCTTTTCCTGTAGGCACAACGGAATGTACATTAGGTGTGAGCTTTGTAATAACAGGTATGGTTGCCTTTTCCATTACCCATTGCACTACCATTCTTGCTATCTCCGGGTCTTGTCCAACAGCAGCGCCCATACCTCTTTCATTCATGCCATGCGGACAACCAAAATTTAATTCCAGCCCATGTGCACCCGTATCTTCAACCTGCGCTATTAGTTCATGCCATTTCTCTTTTGTGTTATCGGCCATTAATGAAACAACCATCGCACGATCAGGAAATAGCTTAATACATTCTTTTATCTCTTGCAGATTTAAATCTAATGGACGATCAGAGATCAATTCAATATTATTGAAGCCCATTATGCGGGTGCCATTGTAATTGACTGCTGAATATCTTGAAGAAACATTCTTTACCTGCGTTCCCAATGTCTTCCAGACCACGCCTCCCCAACCGGCTTCAAATGCACGAAGCACATTTATTTTTTTATCCGTTGGCGGTGCACTGGCAAGCCAAAATGGATTGGGGGATTTGATGCCGAGAAAGTTTGATGATATGTTTGCCATTATATTTTTTTTTGCCACGAATGCCCGAATGATAACGAATTCTTAATAAACTAATCTTTGATACTCTAACTTTCCTCTTGCAAAATTTATAATCAAAGCAAGTTTATTCTCAGATACCTTTAAATAATTAATAGCCTGGGAAATATGTTCATCGGTTATTGCTTTTACACATTTTACTTCTAACACAATCTTGTCCAATACAATAAAGTCTGCATAAAACCTATGTTTGAGAATTCGTTTCTTGTAATGAACAGGATATTCTTTTTCTCTTGTAAAGTGAATATCATTATCAGCAAATTCCATCTCAAGAGCATCCTTATATACGATTTCTGAAAACCCATGCCCCAATTCGTTATGCACCTCCATACATTTACCTATGATAGCATAAGATTCTTCTTTATAAACAATCTCGCTCATATTGTATTTTTTATCAGGTTAAAAATATTTTTACTAACCACTTCAATGAATTTTTTTATTCGTGTGCATTTGTGCTATTTGTGGCAATATATTTTAAAATTGCGGCCGCTCCATCCTTCCCAGCCTGCACTGCATCCACCACTTCTTTACCACCATTTACACAATCACCGCCGGCAAAAACTCCGGGGATATTTGTTGCATTTTTATTGATCACTATTTTGCCATTAGCATTTTGCAAATCGTTTTGATCAACCAGATTTTTAAAAGGCATCTGCCCGGCTGCTTTAATAACCATATCTACTTCGAGTGAAAAGGTTTTTCCTGTATCAAGAGGAGCTCTTCTTCCCGATGTATCTGGCACACCTAATTCCATAATACTGCAAACTAATTTATTCACCTTGTCATTTTCGCCAATAATTTCTTTTGGCGCAGCCAGCCATTGAATAATACAACCATCCAATTTTGCCAAGTCTAATTCAACCTGTGTACATGGCATTTCTTCTTCTGTTCTTCTATAAAGAATGGTCACTTCTTTTGCACCCAGGCGTTTTGCCTGAGTAGCCGCATCAATAGCTGTCATACCTAAACCAATGACAGCCACTTTATCACCAACAGGTATTTGGTTAAAAGGATTTGACCTGAGATTGTAAATAAACTCGATTGCATCAACAACGCCTTCCAAATCTTCGCCAGGAATTTCTAATTGCCTGGCTAAACCAACACCAATGCCAAGAAAAACAGCATCGTATTGATTTTTTAATTCCGCCAAAGAAATATTTTTTCCAAGTTCTTTATTATACTCAATTGAAATGCCGCCGAGCGAGGTAATAAAATCCACTTCATCCTGGCAGAACTCCGGTGTTACTTTGTATGCAGCAATCCCATAGGTCATCAATCCGCCTCCTTTGCTTTCTTTTTCAAATACGGTTACATCAACACCCTCTCTTGACAAGACATGAGCACAGGACAAGCCTGCCGGCCCTGCGCCAATGATGGCCACTTTTTTGCCCCCATCCCCTAAAGAGGAGTTTTTGCGATGAAACAACTGCCATTTTTCTTTAATAGCTCTTTCAGTTGAATATCGCTGGAGTTTAGCAATGGGGATGGGAGCTTCGTGCAAAAGATTATATACACATGAACCTTCGCATAATTTCTCTACGGGGCAAACCCTTGAACAACCACCACCAAAAATATTAGAATCAAAAATGGTGTACGCCGATCCTTTGATATTATCAGTTGTTATTTGCTTAATGAATTTGGGGATGTTAATGCTTGTTGGGCACGATTTTATGCATGGGGCATCATAACAAAAAAGGCAACGGTTGGCTTCCACCAGCGCTGCTTCTTTTATATCAAATGGTGGATGAATGTCGAAGAAGTTCTCTTCATATTCTTCAGCCGATAATCTGTTGTTTAAAATTGGCATAAAAGATTAGAAAGGATGATTTTATTGAGTTGTATTACTCATTTCAATTCCGTGCTTTTCAATTTCATTTTTAAATAACGATGAGTTATCAAGGTGCTCTTCTGTAAATGGATGCGGCTCAATTCTCAGGTCTATCTGTCGTCTCATTTTCATTAAATCAATTTGCAAATCAATCAGGTCATAATCATTCTTTACAAGGATAGCAATATCTATATCACTATCCTTGTGATTATTTCCTTTGGCATACGAACCAAACAGCCATGCTTTTTTAACAGGGTATTTTTTTGATACAATAGCAATGTATTTGTTCGCTATGTTTTGAGCTTCTCTTTTATCCATTGTTGCAATGTTTTAATTTTTGCGAGCCAATCTTCAGTAAACTCCGGTGTACACTTTTTATAGAAAGCCTGTTTGTAATCATCATACCGGGCATTAATATTAAAAGTAGTAATTGTATCTAACCAATCTAAATGCTCGGTTGAAAAATCTAAGGATGCCGCATGCGCAAGGCGTGAAAGATCGTGGGTAAAAGGAGCATCATTATTTGTTTGCTTAACTAAATATGCTTTAAATAACTTTTCTAAAACCAGATGGCCTAAAAACAATGACCAATGCATATCTCCAGATTGATAGAGATGTTGCATGGTTTCAAAATCTTTATTAGACATTTCAAGCCAATGTGTATAAATCCGTTCTATTTTTTCATTCATTATTTCAAAATTAATTAAAGGCTTTTTTGTTAAAAAAGGAACAGAACCTATTCCCAAAGCTTTCGGTATGTAACACAACAGATGATTTATAATCCCCGACATCCGGGTCCAAAAAAATATTATAAAGGAACTTCTGGAAAAAAAACTTCTTCAACCTAAGTTCCCCTACCGGGGGACAGGGGGCTTTAAAGTTCCACCAGTTTCCCATACGTTTCCGGTCTTCTGTCTCTATAAAATTGCCATACGCTTCTTACTTCTTCTATTATGTCCAGATCAAATTCCGAAACGAGTAATTCATCATTGTCTTCTGAGGCCTGTGCAAATATTTGTCCACGTGGATCGACAAAATATGATGATCCATAAAATTTGCCCAGGTTCCATGGTTTTTCTTCTCCTACTCTATTTATGCATCCCATGAAATATCCGTTGGCAGCAGCATGCGCTGGTTGCTCCAGCTTCCATAAATATTGCGAAAGACCGGCAACGGTTGCAGAAGGATTATAAACGATCTCAGCGCCATTTAACCCAAGCACTCTTGCACCATCGGGAAAATGCCGATCGTAACAGATGTACACACCCACCTTTGCATATTTTGTTTGAAAAACCGGGTAACCAAGATTACCAGGCTTGAAGAAAAATTTTTCCCAAAAACCCGATGTATGTGGAATATGATTTTTTCGATATTTGCCCAGATAAGTACCATCTGCATCAATCACTGCCGCCGTATTATACAGTACACCTGCCTGTTCTTTTTCATAAACCGGCACTATTATTACCATCTGGTATTTCTTTGCATATTCCTGCATCCGCTCAACCGTAGGACCTGGAACATTTTCAGCAGATTCGTACCATTTACGATCCTGGCCGGGACAGAAATAGGGCGTATTAAATATCTCCTGCAAACAAAGTATTTGTACACCTTGCTCACCCGCTTTTTCAATTAGTGGAATATGTTTTTGCACCATTGCTTCTTTAATTTCTTCTATCGTTCCTTCGCCTTCCGTTTTTGGAAGACTCATTTGTATAAGGCCTGATTTGATGATTCGTGGCATGAACTTAAGTTATGAATTATGAGTTATAAATTATGAGTTTGCTGTCTTTTTTAGATACCTTTCTTTTGTGGTAAGTATAATGCTGGTCAAAATTTTAATCAGGGAATTACATAAATCATTTAGTATGATAAATTGTTCATTAATGATATATTCGGAGTCTTTAAGTAAGTTTAGCCAATAAGAAGTTTCCCGGGCCTCTTTTAATGCTATTCCTAATTTATGTACAAAATCTCTCTTGGACTCGCTTGATATAGCCTCATTTACATTTGCACCTATAGAAGTCCCTGCCCTAAGTAATTGCTTTGAAAGAATGAACTCTTTTTTCTCTGTGCTTAAATGTTTATACAATTTGATAATTTCCAAAGCAAAAGTGTAGGCCTTTTGATAAATAATACTTCTATCATTCATAACTCATAATTCATAACCCTAAATCATTCCATTTACTTTGTTTCTTTTGATAAACTGCCCATATCCTTTCTCTAATTTACATTCATTATTTTCAATAGCAACCTTTCCGCGAAGTACAACGGTTTTAACCTTCCCTGTCACTTCCCATCCTTCATACGCAGAGTAATCGACATTCATGTGATGTGTTGAAGCAGAAATAGTATGTTTTTCAGTAGCATCAAAAATTACAAGGTCTGCATCGCTATCAATTCCAATAGTCCCTTTTTTAGGAAACATGCCAAAGATCTTTGCTGGATTAGTGCAAGCTACTTCTACATATTTGTTTAGAGTGATTTTTCCTTTATTGACACCTTCACTAAATAATAATTCCATTCTGTGTTCAATAGCAGGATGACCATTGGGTATTTTAGAGAAATCTTTTTCACCCATTAATTTCTGCTGCCAATTAAATGGACAGTGATCCGTAGCCACCACTTTTACCAACCCCTGGTTAATGCCGGCCCATAAAGTTTGCTGGTCTTTCTTTTCTCTTAATGGCGGACTCATTACCCATTTGGCTCCATCAAAATCCTTTTCATATAAACCCGCATCTAATAATAAATATTGTATGCATGTTTCTACAAAAACGGTTTGGTTTCTTTTTGTTGCATTCCGCACTGCATTTAGTGCGCCTTCGCAGGTCAGGTGAACAATATACCCGGGACAACCGGTATAATTTGCCATATCAACAAAACGCTCTGATGCTTCCGCTTCTGTTACTTCTGGCTGTGACAAATAATGATACAGTGGTGATAGTTTTCCTTCCCCTCGGTGTTTTGCAATAAGGTAATCAATCATGTCGCCATTGGTGGCATGCACTGTAACCACTCCGCCTTGTTTTTTTATTTCTTCCATCAAACCAATCATCTGCCGGTCATCAATCATTAACGCACCCTTGTAGGCCATGAAAGTTTTGAAAGAAGTAATGCCTTCCCGTTCAACAAAATGTTTTATTTCTTTTTTTGTTTCTTCATTAAAATCAGTGACAGCCATGTGAAAGCTGTAATCTCCCACACAATTATTATTTGATCTTGAACGCCAATCTTCTAAAGCGGCTTTTAAAGAATTTCCTTGTTTTTGTAAAATGAAATCTATCACTGTTGTAGTACCACCATGCAGCGCCGCCCTAGTGCCCGTTTCGTATGTATCGCTGGAAAAGGTTCCCATAAAAGGCATATCCAGGTGTACATGTGGATCAATACCACCTGGAAAAACAAACATACCCGTTGCGTCAATCGTTTCATCAGCATTTATAGGAAGGCCTATGCCAATTGCTTTTATTTTTTCGCCTTCAATAAAAACATCTGCAACATAATCTTCGGATGCAGTAATGATTCTTCCGTTTTTAATTAATAGTGACATAAACCTCACCCCGGCCCTCTTACCTCATCCGGTCTTCGACCACCTTCTCCAAAAGGAGAAGGAAAGCGGAACCGTAATTTTTTTGGAGAGGGAGACATTTTTAATTATGATTGTATTTGAATAAAGGGATTGTCTATAACTAAATTTTTTTCATAGTCGTTCTCAATCCCATTAATCATAGTTCTTTTTCTCATCATCAATAAATAAGTAGTCCCTGAAACGAAAAACCCTACGAACCAGGCATAACTGTATAGGCCTGACAACCACGACCAAATGGCTTCTATATTTATTGCACCTATCGTTGTTAAAAAACCGGGAACGTTAGGTAAGATGCCCAACAATAATGCAATAGTGGCGTAGTTATTAAATCCTTTATTGTAAGAATAGGCTCCTTTTATTTTATACAGCTCATTTACCAGTAATTGTTGTCTGCGGATAAAAAAATAATCAGCTATCATGATACCACCTATAGGCCCTAACAAACTGGAGTAACCCACCAGCCAGGTAAAAATATAACCGCTTGGGTCGGCAACTAATTTCCACGGAAAAATAATTATCCCAATGATCCCAGTAATGTATCCACCTTTTCTAAAATCTATTTTTTTAGGAGAGAGATTAGAAAAATCATTTGCAGGGCTTACAATATTTGCAGCAATGTTTGTAGCCAATGTTGAAATAGCCACAGCAATCATGGCCAGGCTTACTAATAGTTTGTTTTCAAATTTCCCTGCTAAAACAACCGGATCCCAAATGGTAGTTCCGTAAATGATAGTTGTGGCTGAAGTAACCACCACACCAATAAAAGCAAACAAGGTCATCGAGGTAGGAAGTCCAATTGATTGTCCCCTGATCTGCGCCTTTTGGCTTTTTGCATAGCGTGTAAAATCAGGAATGTTTAAGGAAAGTGTTGCCCAAAATCCAACCATACCGGTTAATGCAGGAAAAAAGAATGTCCAGAATTCTGAGCTTGAGAGTTTTGATGGGGTATTTAATATAGGCCCCAAACCATTGGCTGCAGATATAGCCCAGAACAATAATGCAAGTGCTGCTACCGGAAGAAAAATCGCTTTAAATACCAATAACTTCCTAATGCTTTCCACACCTAAATACACCACATACATATTAAGCAACCAAAACAAAAAAAAACAAATCGCCGGGCCTGTTTCTAGTCCAAATGAAGCGGGAAAAATTGGTGGTAATCTTTGAAGAGATGGTATCCATAACCGCATCATTTGATAAAGTGCAAAACCACCAATCCATGTTTGAATACCAAACCATCCACAGGCCACAATGGCTCTTAATATCGCAGGAATGTTTGCACCTCTCACTCCAAAACTTGCACGTGCCAACACGGGAAATGGAATGCCGTATTTAGCTCCTGCCCTTCCATTTAATATCATGGGAACAAGCACAATCATGTTACCTAAAAAAATAGTCAGGATAGCCTGCCACCAATTCATTCCTCCCTGTATCAATGAACTGGCAAGCATATAGGTGGGAATGCATAAACTCATGCTGATCCATAGTGCTGCATAGTTCCAGGTATTCCATGTTCGTTTTTCTTTTGGAACTATAGCAAGGTCTTCGTTATAAAGAGAGGCATCGTTTTTGTTCATGCAGTCTACATTTATGTTGAATTTTGAATGCTAAATGTTGAATTAAGTTTCAGCTGCATTCAACATTTAGCATTCATCATTTATTAATCCGGTTATATTTTTTCATTATCCTTACAACTGCCTCAATAGGTAATCCATACATCGTATTCCCATTAATGCCAACCATAGTTTTTCCGGCCAATAATGCATTGATAATGGCTTCTTCAGTAGCCTGTATAGTTGCAGAAAACAAAGCATTCATATACTCATTAGGCATGGTAGTCACCTGTTGCTCTTTACTTGTACTAAAAGCATTTTTATTGGCGGTAGAAAATGAAATAAAAATATCCCCGGAACCATTGCCGCCTATGGCACCGGTCTTAGTTAGACCAAGAGGAATTCTTTGAGCTAATCTTTTTAATTGGTCTGGCAAGACAGGCGCATCTGTTGCCAAAACAATAATGATAGAACCTGTTTCATTTTTTAATTGATTAGCAATTCCCCCTGTTGGGAGATCAAATTTGGGAAGCAAAGTATCTTTCAATTCTTTACCCACAGGCACTCCGGCAATAGTTAGTTGAGAACGAACTCCATGATTTGCCTGTACCAAAACGCCAACAGTATAGCCACCAAAATCTTTATGAATTATTCTTGACGAAGTACCAATTCCTCCTTTGAAACCATAGCACATCATTCCTGTACCACCACCTACACTACCCTCCTCCACAGGACCAGATTTAGCACTGTCCAAGGCTTTCCATACATCTTCTTTTTTTACATGCTGGCCATTAATATCATTGAACATTCCGTCATAGGTTTCTGCCACTACAGGATACGCATACCAATGATCTTTATAAAAAGGAGTGTAATATTTATTGTTATCCATCCATTGCCAGGCAGCATCACGGACGATGCCTACATTACCAGTATTCGTAATTAAAATGGGTGTTTCTAAAAATCCTGATTCAGTGATCCAATGTGTACCCGTCATATCGCCATTGCCATTGAGTGCATACCAACTAGCATATACAGGTGCAAATTCCTTTCCTCTTGGTAAAATTGCTGTTACGCCGGTGCGTATAGGACCTTTCCCTTTTATCAATGTACCCTCCCCTTTTATGATGGTAACCTGCCCCACTGTTATTCCCGCTACATCGGTTATTGCATTTAATTTACCGGTAATTCCATCAAATGGAATTCCGTAATCCCGGGCTCTATTATTTTGAGCAGACATATTTTTAAATAATAAGAAAAGAAGAATAGCAAAAAAAATTCTTAAAAGCATTTTGTTGTTTTTATGATACCAGCTTTAGTATTTCATAGCATCTTCGTCGCAAGTTTATCCTGGGTTTGGCGAAGAATACACTTTGGGATGTTTAGTAAATGATTGATTCATTCGCGACTCCGTAGGATTCAAATATCTATAGCCAATCGTCGAATGTTTTAACCGACTCCAGAGGAGTCGAACCTAATTCATCATCAAAAAAATCAAACAAATATTTATCCTCGTAATCTATATCAAAAGCTTTCAAAAAAGAAATGTATTCTTCTTTAAACGTTTTCTTTTTATGATGCATTTCCTGGTTTTCAATATAAGTACATACATCATGAATTTGAGAGCGGCCATAAGAAAATGCGCCATACCCTTCTTGCCATCCAAATTTTCGTTTGGTAAAATTTGAACCATTTATCCATTCATTGCTTGCGAGCTTAATATCTTTTACAAGGTCAGACATAGAAATTTTGGGCTTGTAGCCAACGAATATGTGAATATGATCCGGCATTCCGTTTATAGCAAGCATCTTGCTCTCTTTATTTTGAACAACGCCCGTGATGTATTTGTACAATTCATTTTTCCATGAAGCATGTATTAATGCCTGGCGGTATTTTACCGCAAATACAAATTGAATGTATAATTGGGTATAGGTGTTGGCCATTCGATTGTGTTCGACTCCTACAGAGTCGTGTTTATTATTTTGTTTTATGCTACAGATATTTGATCCCTACGGGATCATTGTATTCTTTAATTATACACATATTCATCTGCAACACTGATGGACTGCGAAATAATCTCCAATCCCTCATCAATCTGTTCTTTTGTAATACACAATGGTGGTGCAATAAAAATATAGCTCCATCTTACAAAAGTGTACATACCCAACTCTTTAATTTTTGCAGCCACTTTATTCATCACAACCATTTCACCGGCGCTGGCATTGAATGGAGCCATTGGTTCTTTTGTTTCCCTGTTCTTTACTAACTCGAGACAGCCAAGTAAACCGGTATTTCGCCAATCGCCAATGCTTGGATGTTTTTGCTTTAGTAATTCAATTTTTTCGTTCATATACTGTCCCATGTCTGCTGCATTCTGAATCAGGTTTTCATCTTCATAAATTTTCAAGGTTTCTAAGGCTGCAGCACAACTCACCGGGTGTGCAGAATAAGTAAGTCCAAGCGCCAGCATGTTATCATCATATTTAGCTGCAATTTTATCACTCACCATCAGGCAGCCAAAAGGTAAATAACCACAGGTCAATCCTTTTGCCATTGCAATCATATCGGGGACAATTCCATGATTTTCGAACCCAAACCATCTTCCTGTTCTGCCAAATCCGCTCATTACTTCGTCCATTATTAATAGAATTCCGTGTTTGTTACATATTTCTCTTACTACTTTTAAATAACCAGCAGGATATTTTAAACAACCTGATGAACCTGACTCCCCTTCTAATAAAATGGCAGCAATATTTCCGGGTCCTTCATAAGCTATAAGTCTTTCTAATTGGGCGACGGATTCTTTCAGCAAACTTTCTTCACCATGTTCCCAACGATATAAATAAGGAAGATCAAAATGAACAAAATTGGGGGCTTGTTGTGCGTCCACAGGAAGCTTACGGGGGTCGCCGCTCGCCGTCATAGCACCATTGGAAGATCCATGATAAGATTGATAACGGGTCATGATTTTATGGCGGCCTGTATAAAGC
>MWVW01000243.1_pt1 | contig 12968 bp, 13 predicted proteins | sample 1047191 | NCBI WGS metagenome assembly MWVW01 (sample SAMN06349985, study PRJNA376086) | soil metagenome | isolation source: MtG22-5 sample Antarctic (ecotone) | place: Antarctica
AGCAATGGCTAGGTAATCCAAGATAAAAATGATAATAACTAATGCAATCATGAGGAAGCTTTGGAAGAAAAATATTGAATAATGTTTTTGGGACGTAAAATAAGAACAAACAATTATTCCTTCAAATTAAAAAGACTATCAACAAATTCGTGTTTGTCAAACACTAAAAGGTCTTCCATTTTCTCTCCTACACCAATAAACTTTACGGGAATTTTAAATTGCGAGGAAATAGCGAGCACGACGCCACCCTTAGCTGTTCCATCTAACTTGGTTACAGCTATTGCGGTTACATCGGTTGTGGCTGTAAAATGTTTTGCCTGCTCCAATGCATTCTGCCCGGTTGAACCGTCTAAAACTAAAAGCACTTCATGAGGTGCATTTGGAATAAATTTTTGGATGCTTCGTTTGATCTTGCTCAGCTCTTCCATCAGGTGTGCTTTATTATGCAGGCGACCGGCGGTGTCAATCAATACTACATCTGAATTTCTTGAAACGGCACTTTGTACCGTATCAAAAGCAACGGCTGCAGGATCTGAACCCATAGGTTGTTTTACAATTGGCACTTCTGCCCGTTCTGCCCAAATGGTTAATTGGTCGACGGCTGCCGCCCGGAAGGTATCAGCGGCTCCAAGCAAAACAGTTTTTCCCGCTTTCTTAAAATTATAAGCCAGCTTCCCGATAGTAGTAGTTTTGCCTACACCATTCACGCCAACCACTAAAATTATGTAAGGCTTTGAAGGAAGATCAGAATGGAAAGCATAAGAATTCAATGAAGGCGCATCTACTAAAATTGCTTCGATCTCTTCCTGGAGCATTTTGTTTAATTCATTTGAATTCAGGTATTTATCTTTCGCAACTCTTTTTTCAATCCGCTCAATTATTTGTATGGTGGTATCTATACCTACGTCGGAACTTACCAATGCGTTTTCCAGGTTATCGAGCACTTCCTCATCTACCGTGCTTTTACCGGCAATGGATTTACTGATCTTTGAAAAGAAGTTTTCTTTCGTTTTTTGCAATCCTTCGTCAAGGCTTTGCTTTTCTTTTTTGCCAAATATTTTATCGAAAAATCCCATAATTAACCCCCCCCATCATAAAAAAATAAAAGCCATCCAATATAGGGACAGCTTTAAAAATTTATAAAGATGATTTTATTTCTGTGATAAAAAATCTTTCACTTTGTCTTTGTGTATTATTGCCTCTTTAAAAGTATAAGCACCGGTTTTAGGACTGCGGACAGCCTTAATAACTTTTGAATAATTTTTTGATTCTGCTGCTTGTTTCGGGTCTTTTTTCTGGGCTGTTTTAGCTGCTTTTGCCATGATATAATTTGTTTATCGCTTATCGGTGCTGGTCTACAATAACCAATTAACCGATAATCCAATTTACTTGATCTCTTTATGAACAGTCACTTTTCTCATGATGGGGTTAAATTTCTTTAACTCCAATCTTTCAGGATTGTTCTTTTTGTTTTTTTCGCTGATGTAACGGCTGGTACCCCGCAACCCACTGTTTTTATGCTCAGTGCATTCTAAAATTACCTGTACCCGGTTTCCTTTCTTTGCCATTGTTTATAAATTTGAAGATTGCTCAATTGAGGATCGCACCACGTTCATTTTTCTAATCAAATATGTTGTCCCTGGGCTCTTAACTCTTTAACAACTTTATACAATCCATTTTTATTTATGGTACGAATGCCTTCCGTAGAAAGCTTTAGTGTGATCCATTTATCTTCTTCCGCCAGGAAGAAACGTTTGGTTTGCAAATTGGGTAAAAAACGGCGCTTGGTCTTTATGTTAGAGTGAGAAACATAATTACCCCTGATTGGAATTTTACCTGTAACCTGACATATTCGTGCCATGAACCTAAATTTTGGATTGCAAATGTAGCGTATAAAATATAAAGTAAAAAGTAAAAAGCATCAAATAGCTATCTAATACAACACCATGGAAAGGTTTTAACTTTTGAAAATTATTTAAAATTATAAATCTGTATGTTAATGGAGCTGAAGTTTCTATTGACCATAAACTGATATCAGTAATCTACCCTTTAGCTTTTATTGCATTTTCTTCATTTTCATTTAGCTTCGCCACGCTAAAGAAGGTCAACCTATATTTTTTAAAAACCTTGACCTGACGAAACTTATTTAAATCTTTAAGACTGAAATCTTCAATCTAAAATCTGAAATAGAATGGCATACGATGTAGTAGTTATAGGCAGCGGTCCCGGCGGTTATGTAGCCGCTATCCGTGCCGCCCAATTAGGATTAAAGACAGCTATTATTGAAAAAGAAAGCCTTGGCGGTATCTGTTTGAACTGGGGCTGCATTCCAACTAAAGCCCTTTTAAAAAGCGCACAGGTTTATGAATATATAAAACATGCCCAGGATTTTGGACTGGAAGCAAGTGGCAAACAAAATTTTGGTGCAGTAATAAAACGTAGTCGTGGTGTAGCAGATAAAATGAGTAAGGGCGTACAGTTTTTAATGCGTAAAAATAAGATTGATGTGGTAATGGGTTTTGGCAAAATTGTAGCCAAAGGGAAAATTGAAGTAACCAGCCCAGATAACATCAAACAAACAGTAGAGGGCAAACATATTATCATTGCAACAGGCGCACGCAGCCATCAATTGCCATCCATGCCCATTGATGGGAAAAAAATTATTGGCTACCGCGAGGCAATGTCATTGCCAGATCAACCTAAAACCATGATTGTTGTTGGTAGTGGCGCTATTGGTGTTGAGTTTGGTTATTTCTATAATAGCATGGGCACCAAAGTTACGATCGTTGAATTTTTGCCAAGAGTTGTCCCGGTAGAAGATGAAGAAATTTCTAAGGAATTAGAAAAAAGCTTAAAAAAACAAGGCATAAATATTATGGTAAGCAGTGAAGTTACCAAGGTGGATACTTCAGGTAATGGCGTGAAAGCAACTGTAAAAACAGCGACTGGTGAGCAAATAATTGAAGCAGATATTTTATTAAGTGCAATTGGTGTTCAGGCAAATATTGAAGGCATTGGTTTGGAAGAACTTGGAGTTAAGGTTGACAAAGGCCGTGTAATGGTTGATAAATATGGCCAGACAAATGTTCCGGGAATATATTCCATTGGTGATTGTTCACCAGGGCAGGCGTTAGCACACGTAGCTTCTAAAGAAGCCATTATATGTGTAGAAAGTATCGGGTTTACCGAAAAAAAATATAACCACCAACCGGAACCATTGGATTATAACAACGTGCCAGGCTGCACCTATTGCGTACCGGAAATCGCTTCTGTAGGATATACTGAAACGCAGGCAAAGGAGGCGGGGTATGAAATTAAGGTTGGCAAATTTCCCTTAAGTGCTTCAGGCAAGGCATCTGCCGCAGGGCATACAGAAGGTTTTGTAAAAGTAATTTTTGATGCTAAGTATGGAGAATGGCTGGGTACGCACATGATAGGTTATAATGTTACCGAGATCATTGCACAAACCGTAACAGCAAGAAAACTGGAAACTACTTATCATGAAGTGCTGAACTCTATTCACCCCCATCCTACTATTTCAGAAGGCATAAAAGACGCAATAGAAGTGGCTTATGGCGAGGCGATACATTTGTAGGCTAAGAGAAGAAGGAAAGAGAAAAAGAGATGAAAGAGAAATGAAATGAAACGCTATATTTTTCATTTCATCTTTTCTTCAAAACAAAAGGAAAAAGAGAGAAGGGAATGTAACCTACAATAACTCTTTTTCTCTTTTGATCTCTTAGCCTCTTTCTTCTCTTAGCCCCTTAGTTACCAAATACTTTTTTCAAAATATCACTCGTCCGGGCAAACGGGTCTTTTCTAATTTTCTGTTCTTCTAAACTCAATTGATAAAAAATGCCAACCAACGCCTTTTCTGTTACGTAAGCAGAAATATCTGTATTGACTTTTTCAGCACTGAATTTATTGTATGTAGTAAAAAGAGTATTCCAATATTTAGTTGCTCCAACTTTTTCTACAGAGCTTTCAATCACAGGCCGAAAAGCTTCTGTTAAGGTAAGGGTTGTTTTTTCTTTCAGAAAATTGGTAGCAGCAAAATCACCTCCTTTTAAAATGCCTAACGCATCCTGGAAACTCATTTGCTTAACGGCATTGATAAAAATAGGTGCAGCCTGTTTAGCTGCATCTTCTGCTGCACGGTTCATAGATAAAATCGCATTATCAACCTGCCTTCCCATTCCCATGTTACGTAAAGACTTTTCCACTTTTTGCGCCTCTACCGGCATTAAAATTTTTATAGCAGCATCTTTAAAAAATCCATCTGTAAGTGATAATTTTTGTGAAGCATTGCCTATACCGACTGTAAGAGCTTCTTTTAGTCCATTGATGATCTCCTCATTGGTTAGGCTTCCCTTTGAAACGGAGCTATTTTTTAATACATTTCCAATGATATTACCTGAGGAATCTTTTTTACTGGCATTTTTCAAAATTCCTTTTAAACTTTGTGCATTGGTGACTAAAGTAAATGTGGCGACTGCAAATAAGATGAGGGAATGTTTTTTCATAGGTGATTTTGTATTGGTAAATATAAAAGCTTAGAACTTAAGGCCGGGTTAAATTGTATACATTTCAATTTTCGTTTGACGATATAATTGTGGGCAGTGAGGACACTGCCCACGGCGGCCGGCCCGGTTGGTTTCCCCACCAACCGGCGAAAATTTGAATGTACCGTTAAATTAATATTTATAATCATGATTAGTATATGGGAGAAAGAAACATTTTTTGCACCTCAGGATGTAATTATTGTAGGCAGTGGGTTTGTAGGACTATGGTCGGCCCTGTGCTTGAAGAAGAAAGCTCCAAAATTAAAAGTTTCTATACTTGACAGGGGACTTATACCCACAGGTGCGAGCACCCGCAATGCAGGTTTTGCCTGTTTTGGAAGTTTGAGCGAATTAATGCATGATGCACAAAATAGCGGAACAGATAAAATGCTTGAATTGGTTGAGATACGGCATAAAGGCTTAGAAAAAATTCAAAAATTTTTTACTGATGGATCCATTGATTTTGAAATAAACGGTGGCTATGAATTATATGACAATAGCTTAGTTGATACTGAAACCCTTACTGCAAATATAAAATACATGAATGCATTGCTCAAATCAATAACGGGTACAAAAAAAACATTTAAGCTAAACGATGAAAAAATTGAAAGTTTTGGTTTTGGGAATACGCGGCACCTTGTTAAAAATAATTTGGAAGGCTGCCTGCATCCCGGAAAATTGTTAAAAGCCCTTTTGCAAAAGGTACAAGCAATGGGAGTCCAGGTATTTAATGCAATCGAAGTAAAAACATATAACCCGTATGATGATAGTATTGAGATAGAAACAAACAGGCAATTACCTTTTAGTACCAAAAAATTATTGATCTGCACCAATGCGTTTGCCCAGGAATTACTCCCCGATTTGGATATAGTTCCTGCACGCGGTCAGGTATTGTTGACCTCTCCTATCAAAAATTTGCAATGGAGAGGAACATTTCATTCTGATGAAGGGTTTTATTATTTCCGTAATCTGGGTAATAAGGTATTATTGGGTGGGGCCCGTAACAAAGCGTTTGAAGAAGAACAAACTAAAGATTTACAGACGACAACATTTATTCAAAATGAATTGGAAAAATACCTGGATAAAATCATTCTTCCCAAACACAAGGGAAATTACACAATAGAAAACCGTTGGAGTGGAATTATGGACATGGGTGGTGAAAAAATGCCTATTGTAAAACAGGCATTACCAAATGTTTTTTGTGCTGTACGTATGAGCGGGATGGGTGTAGCATTAGCGCCTGTAGTGGGCCAGCAGGTTGCTGAAATGATTCTTGATTAATTATAGTTTCATAAATTTTTCTTTCAATTGCTGTTCCCCATTTTCTCCTTGTAAAATGTATATCCCTGCCTGCAACTTGCTTATGTTTATTTTTTGAAGTTTTGCCGTAATTTTTATTTTTTGTAAAACGGAACCATTTATTGAGACCAGTCTTAATTCTTTTCCTAACCAGGTATCATTATTTTCAAAACTTAGTACTAATTCATTTATTGCTGGATTAGGGTAAATGGTTAATGAAGCTTTGGCAGGAGGCATGTCCATGATCGGTGATTCTTCTAACCAGGGATCATTTAATCCTTTGCTTACTAAAAATGAATTTTTAGGTCCGCTTGGTTGAAAAAGGGTCTGCATCCTTTCTGCCTGTCCCAGAGTAAATAAATTCATACAAGCGTCGTTGGTGAAATCCATGTAGTTCATATACATATCACCAGTATTACCGTTATCGCAAGAAGAGCGAAAAGTAGTAGGACAACCAGAAGTAAATCCCCCTTGTTTTGGTGTATCTCCCACCAAATCATCACCACAATAGGTGTCACCCCAAATATGTTTTAATCCCATCCAATGCCCTGCTTCATGCACAACAGTTCTACCCATATTGTAAGGTGCAGAAACATTTTGCATACCAAAAGCAGTTGTGTTAATTACTAATCCATCTTTCTCAATCGGCCCACCGGGCGCACTTGAATAACCCAATAAACTTCGCATTTTACAAACCCAAATATTCAAATAAAAACGACTATCCCAGGCATCATCTCCACCACTAGCACTGAACTTAATCTTATCATCCATGCTCCACTCCGCTACGGTTGTTTGTTTGCGAATAATTCCTGTAGTTGTCCTCCCTTTTGGATCGGCAGTTGCAAGCACAAATTCTATTTGAACATCAGCAGCCAAAGATTTAAAATGTGCAGGCGTATTTAATGTATCGCTATTCTGTTTTCTAAAATCACGGTTGAGAGCAATCAACTGCGATTTTATTTGATCATCAGATATATTTAAATGAGGTGCGTTGTATAATAAATGAATAACCACAGGAATACGGATAATAATGTTATCTCCTTCCTGGCCATTGGCAATTGAAGTCTTTATATTACTGGATGAATTTTGAATGAAGGTTTCAACATCTGCCATTCGGTTGGCAATGCCAGCATTAGAAGCAATACTGGCTATATATTGTTGTGTAGCACATTCACGCTGAGCAAAAATGGTTAATGATGCTAATAAAAAAATACAAAGTAAAATTGTCCTCATAGTTCCACGGTATTATTAGTACGGATAGGAACGGAATTACTATGAGTTCTTAACGGGTATTGGAAAAATAACACGACAACAACTGTAATAAAAATTTTACAGGATTGTACTAATAAACATTGAGGATAAGTGGGAATAAAGTCTTTAGGAGGATATGAGGACCTATGGTGTACGTAAAAATACAGTTTCATCCAACAAATGCAAATAGATAGGCTCTTATTTGTTTAACAGTATCCTTAAACATCAGCTATTATTTTTGTAATATGAGACACGCAGCTGTATTTCTACTTTTATTTTCAATTAGTTGTACGAATACTGATACCCCAAATGACATTAATACCTCAACAAACGTAGCCTCTATAGGTTATACAGTAATAACTTCGTATCCACACGATACTTCTTCGTTTACACAGGGACTTGTTTTTTATAATGGGCAATTATTAGAAAGCACAGGCAATCATGGTAAATCCAAAATTTTAGTAACAGATATTAAATCAGGCAAAGCTTTAAAGCAGATAAGCCTTGACTCAATGTACTTTGGAGAAGGATTGGCTGTATTGCGTGATACTATCTATCAACTCACTTATAAAGAAAATGTAGTTCATGTTTATACAAAGGATCTTAAAAAAATAAAAGAATTTACAATTAATACAGATGGCTGGGGTTTAACCACTGATGGTACAAACCTGATTGCCAGTGATGGCAGCAGCAATTTATATTATTATCAACCTTCTACTTTCCGTTTATTGCGAACACAAGGAATCACTGAGAACGGAAGCCCTGCACCTAACATAAATGAATTGGAATATATTAATGGTTTCATTTATGCAAACCAATGGCAGTATAATTATATTTTAAAAATCGATCCTTCCAATGGGCAGGTAGTTGGTAAACTTGATTTGAAGGAATTAGGAGACCGTGCTAAAGCTAAAAATCCAAACGAACAGTGGTTAAATGGAATTGCTTACGACAGTACTACAAAAAAAATATATGTGACTGGTAAGTACTGGCCGGAACTATACGAAATCAGCTTTACCCATTAGTTTTTTCTACCAGATAAATAATGGAGCTGCATTTATTTACATCAAAAGCTGCCCTGGCATTAGAACGCAGTCCACTAACAAAAGCAGAGAACCATTTAGTATGACCACTTTTATATTTGCTACTCAATAAGCTAATGTAAAAGGAATCGAATGGCATAGGTTTTTTATCGATTATTGTTAAACTATGCTTTTCCATTAATACATGCATGGCCTTAGGTGTAAAATGATACAAATGTCTGGGAACGTCATAAGCAGCCCATTTCAACCGGTAAATATCTGCATCCAGTGATTGGTAATTTGGAACAGCAATAAATAGCTTGCCGTTTGATTTTAATAATTCTTTTAATTGATCTAGATATTGATGCAGGTCATGCACATGCTCTAATACATGCCAGAGCGTAATAGCATCAAAAGAATTGATTGATAAACTGCTTATGCTATATGAATCAAATACGTTTAAATTATATAAGTTTTTTGCAAGGAATCTCGCTTCTTCATCAGGCTCCAGACCAGTTGCTGTCCAACTTTCTTTTTTCATTGCATTTAAAAAGCCACCTGTCCCACAACCAACATCCAACAATTTCCCTTGAAGCATTGCAGTGCTACTGATAACTAACTTCGCCTTTTTTTGCAGGGTGTAATTTCTAACGCGTTGATAAATTTTATTCAAAAGCCCTTTGTCAGAGTTTGTATGAGAAATGTAATCGGGAGATTTATAATACTTGCCGATAGCAGTTTCAACAGGTGCATCCTGTGTAAAGCGCAGCGTACAATTATTGCATTGCCATATAACAAAATCTTCTTTGCTGACGGTATGATCTTTTACTGTTAAAAGAGGATTGATAGATTTACTATTACACACAGGGCATAATGTGTGATGAAGTTTTTCATCCATAGGCGTGCAAAGTAAAGTGAAATGAAATAAAAATTAGTGCTTAAAGAGGATTTTATGTTTTAAACCTGGCCCCGGCCTTAGGCGTAATGAGAATAACCCAAACCCGCCGCCTCAGTAGTAAGGCCTTTATTATAAAAATGATAAGCAATAAATAAAACTGCCAGGATCAAAATAATTATAGCAAATAATAAAACAGTGGATATTTTTTTTGCTGTGATGTGTTGTACTTCATGCATATTGTCAGATTGCATTTCCTGCTCCCCCACTAACACAGCATGATGGGTATTTTCTCTAAATACCTTATTAGCAGTAACCGGAAGCAAAATTTTTTTTTCATGAGTATGAAATACAAATTTATCATTCAGGTATTCCAACACACCTACCCCTTTCCAATTAAAAGGCGATTGCTGGATATTATGTTTTATCTGTTGCCCAAGTGCAAGTAACTGTTGCTCTGCATCTCTTGTGTCAATATCCCGGTTTTCGCTAATAAAAATTATTTGATCTTCATCTAATTCTTCCTTTTCAAAAAAACTTACCTGGTGGGCAGGCGGATAGATCAACCGGTCGGCAAAATCTAATGTAGCGGGGAGTTTCATTAGAGTAAAACATCCCAAAGTTGGAATATAAAGCTTTTTATTTTTTATAAAATATCCGGTAAGAATCGACAGCACTATTTATTGTTTTGAGCAAACGAAAATACTACTCCTCCCAATAAATTAAATCCATAGCTCGGATATTGTCTCCAACGCTGGTATTCATTGTTCATTATATTATTGAACTGTGCCCATAATTTTACGTTCTTAACCACAGCAAATTCAAGTCCTGCACTCAGGTCGAGTGCTCCTTTCAACCTGCCACGGTCGTCTTTAATTTCATACCAGGGAGCATCAAAAGCAAACAGGTCTCCTTTTACAAACAGGTCTTTCAATATTTGCAAACGAATCGTTGTAAAAAATTCCAATGGCGGCAACCCCCATGGTTTATCGTTTACATCTAAACTGGAATAGTTGTTTAAGTTAAGGCCGGAGCGAAGTGAAAATTTTTCGCCAACTGTATAACCAAGTTCTCCTTTTATGTTTATGTTACGTACATCAGGTTCCTGCACAACAGAAAACGATTTTCCACTTACTTTATCATTGATAAAAAAAGGCAGGTTAGTGATCTTATTCAAACCTAATTTTACATTATAGCTAAAATGGTCTGTCAGTGAACCCTTAAAACCGCCATATATTTCTTCAATTCTTGAGTTGTTTGAAAAGCCCGGTGCCCATATCCAGGGATTATAAGCTGCAAGTGACTGGTAAGTATTACTGCGTAAATAACCTATCCATCCTCCTAAAAGAGTAAATCGTTTATCCGGAGAACTCAATTCTGCCATAATATTTGGGAGCAGTTTAAATTCACCATTATCCCATGAAGGTTTAATACCCACCTGTAGATTTAAATTTTCCGTTTTTACTAAAAGCGAAGGCGCTAAAGAAAAATAATTGCTTTTAATTGTTTTTTTATTGTCGGGAGAATAACGTGTGAGATTGCCTTCTAACGCAACGGCTGCTTCAAACTTGCCCCCCAATGTTTTTTGCAGTGGCAAATTAAAATAGGCATTCGATTCACGGTTTTTTAACCGGTCATTAAAAACATCTAACTTAATTTGCGGCGAATAAGAAATACCAAGTTCTGTACGATTAATATTACGCAAGCTGACCCTTGTTTTAAAAGTTTCAAATTTTATTTTAATGGAGTCTTCTGAAAAAACCATCGTTTTAGGTTCATAGCCATATTTATTATAACGTTCGTCTTTTGCGCCAAAACGGCCACTCCATTCAAGGTTGTTTCCTGTTTTAATAAATCCATTCAGATCAACATCCGTATTGCTATAGTCCTGGAATTTAATTTTTCCTTTTGATGAAATATGTCTCGCATATATATTTAAACCTGCGGTATTCCCATCACCCAATGATAAACCTGTTTCAAAATAGGGCGTTTTCAAACTGCCGTAACCAAGTTTTGCATAATTATAATTATCCCACCTTCCTCCGGTATCAACATTTAAAGCCAGTGGCTTTAAACTTCCGGGCTGATAAGCTAATACCAGGTTTTGATTAGGAATTTCATATTGCAAACGCGGACGAGTAGTATCAGTAATAGCAGGCGATGCATTGAAATTTATTTTTGCTGCTTCCTTTAGTACCGGCTTGAAAGTGGATGATACATTTACTTCTCTTTTTCTAATAGTATCCTGTGCAAAAGAATTTCCTACTAATAAAAAACCTAAAAATAATAAGATGATTGAACGCATATATTTTGCTTGTCCTGTTATTAATTATCCACTTTACTGTTTCCCCTTTCTGCAGCGATTACCCCATCTAATTTCCGCTGCGCCTCGCTTTTTAGCTCAACATTCAAACTATTTTCCACCACACTTTGAAAAGTAGCTTTTGCATTAAAAAAATCTTTTTGCTTAAAATAAACATCACCTAATAAAATATAGGCCTTTGTAACCCAAAAATCATAAGAGCCGGATTTGTTGATTACTTCGAAGGCTGCTTTTTCTGCATCTTTCAATCTATCCAATGCAAACCAACTGTTCGCAATTTCATAACGGGCTTCAGCAGACAGCGCACCTTTATTTACACTCACTACATTCTTAAAGGCGTTCATAGCTGCATCATATTCACCTTTTATTTGTGCTGATTTGCCAATAGCCATGTTTGCTAATGCCTTATCATCGGTGCTGCTGCCCTTTTGAATCACTAAATCTTTTGCATTGTCAACGGCTTCTGTCCATTTTTGTTGCTGATACTGGCTACGCAGCAAGCCACGCATGGCTTCTAAACGCACTTCCTGGTTACCGGTCAATTGTTTTAGCTGTATATAATATTTTTCAGCTTGTGCATAATTTTTCAATTCAAAAAAATTGATACGAGCCGCTGCCAACACAGCTCTTTCTGCAAAAGCATTAGGTGAACGTGCCGCCACTGCTTCATAATGCTGCAGGGCTTTCGACCAATCTTTTCTTGAATTATAAATATCGGCGACATAATAGTGAGCTTCAATGGCGCTGGCGCCATCACTAAAACGTTGCAGGTAATTTTCTAAAGATGTTAATGCAGCAGCACTCCCATTATGGTATTGATTTTCTGCTGCCGCAAATGTCAACGAATCTTCCGCACTTACTGATAAAGGCTTACCCGCCGCACGGGCAACATCGGCATATTCATTCGGCTTACCCTGCTCGACATAAATAGTTTTTAAATTGTCCAATGCATCGTCCGCTTCCGGCGAATTTGGATAAAGACTAACCACCTGTCTGAATTGTGAAATCGCTTCGTTATTATTATTAAGGTTATAATAAGCTATACCCAATTTTAAATAGGCCTGCGGTTTTATACTGTTATTGCCTGATGATTTTGTGAGGCTATTTAAATAAGGAATGGCCTCGCTAAAGCGTTCATCAGCTAAATAAGTATTGGCAATCTCCATAGTTGCATCTGTAACAAGCGATGAAGTAGGAAACTTTCGTATCACCGTATTCATCAAATTAATTTTTTCTCCAGAACTATTAATGCCGGCTATCATCGCTTTTTGAAAAGTAGCATAATCTTCTGCGGGCCAGGAAAACCGCACCACGTTATCATACATCCCTTTCGCCTGTGAATAGCTTTTACTCATGAAGTATGCATCTGCAGTTCTTACATAAGCATCTTGCGTTAAGGCATCAGAACTGAGTGAAACAGAAGTAGCAAGGGGCTCAAAAAATGATTTAGCCACAGGATAGTTTTCTTTGCGGTAATACATATAACCAAGGTTGTATTTTACGTTTTTTTCATTTGTATTGATTTCGCAGCAATGTTACAGAACAATTTTTTATTTGAAAAAATGAAATGCCTACCAATGTTTTGTTAAACATGCAGTCAGTACAATGGTGCATAT
>MWVW01000244.1_pt1 | contig 12893 bp, 10 predicted proteins | sample 1047191 | NCBI WGS metagenome assembly MWVW01 (sample SAMN06349985, study PRJNA376086) | soil metagenome | isolation source: MtG22-5 sample Antarctic (ecotone) | place: Antarctica
ATTTCAAAACATTTGGAGGGGTTTAATTACTACTTGCAGGATCTTTACGACCCGTTTTATGGCAATGGTTCGCTCACGTGTTGTGATTCGATATTCCTGCCAAAGTCAAAGTAAACGGTATCATCAAATGTCGCAAGGAGTCTTGCACTTCATTGAGAAAATCTGCTTCACTAAATGGAAATAGGAAATGTTCGGTGTACCATTTTTTTTGCTTGATATTATAAACCGCCACCATACTTACTAATTAGTCGAACCTTAAAATATCACGTAATCCACAATTGATAAGGGTTTGGGGATAAAAAGGGCTGATAAAATTTGCAGGAAAATTGAAATTTGTATTCAAAACCTTGCAAATTTTATATGGTTTCAAAACCAAAATCTACATTCCAGCTTGGCTTTTACAGCACATTTAAAGAGCAGCTTAGCCACAAGCACCCACTCTATATTTTAGCGGGCAAAATCAATTGGCAGATTTTTGAAGAAGATGTTGTCAGGCTATATTCAGAGGAAGGCCGTCCGGCAAAACCAATACGATTGATGGTGTCTTTACTAATGCTCAAACACATCCGCAGGCATAAGCAATGAGAGTGTAGTAGAACAATGGGCGGAGAATTGTTACTATCAATATTTTGGGGGAGAAAAAGTATTTGCCTGCGGGGTGCCTTGCGAAGCCAGTGAGCTGGTACATTTCAGAAACTGCATCGGAGAAGAAGGCATAGAATTGATTTTGAAAGAGAGCATCCGTATTAATGGTAAAGATGGTCAGGAGCAACAGGCCACTACCGATACAACGGTACAGGAAAAAAATATCACTTACCCACGGACAATAAATTGTATCGCAAGATTATCAAAAAATGTATCGCCATCGCAGATAAAGAAGACATTGAATTAAGGCAAACCTATACAAGAACACTGAAGAGATTATTGATGGATCAACGCTTCAGAAACCATCCGAAAAATAAAGGCAAGACGAAAAAAGCAGATAAAAAATAAAAACCATTGCCGGCAGACTGGTAAGGGAATTAGAGCGAAAACTGCCACCCAGCCTGCATCAGATCGTTCTACATTATTCAAAAAAGTATTGGCACAAAAGAAAGCAGACAGTAATAACATTTATTCTTTACATGAACCGCACGTCCAATGCATCAGCAAAGGAAAAGAACATAAGAGGCATAAGTTTGGATCAAAGGTCTCCATCATTACAACAAAAAATACAGGGGTAATCATTGGCGCTATCAATATTAAAATTTGAGTAGGAGCGGCAGTCCCACAAATGTTTTATTTTTATCCATAGTTATATTGATAGTGTATGCTCTATAAAATAACTCTATGGCAAACTCAAAACCAAATGGAATAAGAAATAATAGTACAACCAAAAATAATTAGTATAAATACTATTTATTCGAATAGAATTTGAACGGATCACTATAAAAATAATTATTATAACCGACCTTCTTTTATGCTTGACAAAATAAAACTCACCATTTAATAATCTGTGAGACTCAATGAAAGATTTTTTACAACTAAAGAAAAATTTAAAAAAAGACTTTTCTTCATTAACAAAAATTAAAATAGCAGTTTTAGGCGATACTGCGACACAATTTTTAGTTCAGGCTTTGCGTGGCATGGGCTATGATTATGGTATTAATCTTCAAATATTGGAAGCCGATTTTAATCAGATAGAGCGTCAGATATTTGATCTGAATTCAGAATTATATGACTACAAACCTGAAGTAATTATTGTATTTAGATCTTCTCATAAATTACTTGGTAAGTATAATAAGCTAAAAGCCGGGGAGCATTATAGCCTTGCCTTAAGCGAGTTAGCATTAGCAGAAAAACTATATTCCACTATAAATGATAACCTCACGGCAAAAGTAATTTACTATAACTATACAGAAATTGATGATGCAATTTTTGGGAATTATAGTAATAAAACGGAGTCTTCTTTTTTATTTCAATTACGTAAACTCAATTACGAGTTAATGTTATTTGCATCAAAAAATGCCAACCTGTATCTCTGTGATATTTCTTCAATCCAAAACCAGGTAGGAAAAATAAATGTTTTTCAGGCCTCGGTTTATATTAATACAGAAATGGTTTTAAGTATTGATGTTTTACCTAAAATTGCATCAAAAACACTGGACCTGATTGGTGCTATAAATGGCCAGTTTAAAAAATGCGTCATTTTAGATTTAGACAACACCATTTGGGGTGGAGTAATTGGTGATGACGGGATAGAAAATATTCAAGTTGGTAATTTAGGTATTGGAAAAGCATTTTCTGAATTTCAATACTGGATAAAAAAACTTAAGAACAGGGGTATTATTGTAGCTGTATGCAGCAAAAATACCGAGTCTGTTGCAAAGGAGGTTTTTGAGAAACACCCTGACATGGTTTTGCATTTAGAAGATATTGCGGTTTTCATTGTCAATTGGGATAATAAAGCAGATAATATCAGGCAAATACAAAGCATCCTGAATATTGGTTTTGATTCAATGGTATTTTTAGATGATAATCCTTTTGAAAGAAATATGGTACGTGAAAATATTCCAGGGATTTGTATACCTGAACTACCCGAAGACCCTGCTGATTTTTTAGAATATTTATATACCTTAAATCTTTTTGAAACCGTTTCTTTTACAAGTGATGATGCAGAAAGAACAAAAATGTACCAGGTAGAAGCACAAAGAAAAATTGTTCACCAAATATTTACCAATGAAGATGATTTTCTGAAAAGTTTGAATATGCTTTCTCTGGTTGAACCGTTTAATAAATTTAACACACCAAGAATTGCACAACTCTCCCAACGTTCAAATCAATTCAATCTTAGAACTGTACGTTATACCGAACCTGATATTGAAATGCTTGCCGGGTCTGAGCAACATTATACTTTCGGGTTTACACTTGAGGATAAATTTGGTGATAACGGATTGATTTGTGTGATTATTTTAGAGAAAGAAAATAGCTCCACCCTGTTTATTGATTCCTGGTTTATGAGTTGCCGTGTCTTAAAAAGAGGGATGGAAAATTTTGTATTGAATACAATAGCATCTTTCGCCAAAAAAAAGGGATATACAGTCTTAAAAGGAGAATATCTCCCTACAGCAAAAAACGAAATGGTAAAAGATCATTATATAAATTTAGGTTTCGATCAAATGGATAATTTCTGTATTTTGGAACTCGACAATTATGAATTTAGGAAAACACATATTAAATCTGCACGATGAAACAGTATCTAAATTATATTGGAGAAAAAATTGAAACACTTAGTCCGATTCATAGTAAAAAGATCAAAAAAAATAGTGCATTCTACGACGATCGCTATTATGAATTAGCAGATGCATTTTTTAAGAAATACATTAAGATTTTAGAGAATGACAATAAAACTCTTGACTATGCAATAGACTGCTATTTAAAAATGGTGGCAGATATTAATAGCGAAACCGTTGAATTTTTCAGATCAGGAAAGTATACAAGCAGCACTTTTGAAGAAGTAAACAACAGAGTGTATGGAAGACCTGAAACCATGGAATATTATATGCATGGATTAATAATGTCTCAATTTTTATGGAAACATCATTACCAGATATTTGACTATTTTATAAATACACTACCTCACTATGCACATAAAACAAAAAGTTATCTTGAAATAGGCGCCGGCCACGGGCTTTATCTTTCTAAAGCATTGGAAATATTAGATAATAAAACTACGTTTACTGTTGTAGATATAAGCAAAACTTCTATTGAGCTGGCAAAAAGATTTACAGACGATGATCGGGTTACATTTAATTTAAAAGATATTTTCGATTTTAATGATAATGAAAAATATGATTTCATTACGTTGGGTGAAGTACTTGAGCATGTTGAGGATCCTTTAAAGTTATTATTGAAATTAAACGATCTGCTTACGGAAGACGGAGTTTTATATCTGACTACACCTACAAATGCGCCAACAATTGACCACATCTATCTTTTTAATAATGTACAGGAAATAAGGGATCTGATAAAATTGTCGGGTTTTGAAATTTTATCAGAAATGCCTTTTTTAGCAGAAGACGTTTCAGCCGAAAAAGCAGAAAAATTTAAAGTAACTATATTATACGGGGCTTTCCTGAAAAAAAATAACGGGAACTAAAAAGTGAATTGCACCCATAGAAAGATAAAAAAAATTAAAAATTTTAATATGAGTAAAAGTGAAATATTGAAGGAGACGAATAACATATTTATAGATGTCCTTGACAATGAAAGTATAGTTCTAAATGATGAAACTACGGCAAATGATATCGAAGAATGGGATTCCTTAACCCATATTCAGTTGGTTGTTTCAATAGAAAAACATTTTAAAATCCGGTTTACCTCAAAAGAAATTCAAAACTGGAATAATGTAGGTGAAATGTTAGATTGCATACAAGAAAAAGCAGCATGATTTTTAAAACAGGGGACAGATTTGTTGAGACATTCCTGGTTTCAACAAAAACTTATTCGGATTTTATTCAATTATTTAAGGATAACAACCCATTGCATACCAATGAACAATTCGCTATATCGAAGGGTTTTAAAGGAATGGTTATGCATGGAAATATTCTCAATGGATTCCTGTCTTATTTTATAGGTGAACGATTGCCGGATAAGAATGTAATAATTCACTCGCAGGAAATACAATTTAAAAATCCGGTCTATTTAAATGACGAGCTAAAATTTACAGCAATAATTTCAGGAATTTACGAATCAGTAAATGCAATAGAATTTAAGTACGATTTTAAAAATGCAGATTCAAAAACAGTTGCCAAAGGCAAAATTCTAATAGGCTTGTTAACATGAACATCTTAATCACAGGCGGCGCTTCCGGTTTGGGTGAAGCAATAACAAGATCACTTGCCCCGGAGTTAAGCAATACTATTTACTTTACATACAACACGTCATTTTCAAATGCAGAAATTCTGGAAAAAAAATTCCCAAATATTAAATCTATTAAATGTGATTTTAAAAATGCTTCGGATGTAAATTCTTTAAAAGATAAAATTGATGTACTGGATTTAGATGTGTTAATAAACAACGCTTATTCCGGGGCTCCCATAAAAACATATTTTCATAAAATCTCCCAGGAAGATTTTTCTTCTGAATTTATGAATAATATCATTCCGGCAATCCTGCTTACACAAGCAGCCATAAACAATTTTAGAAAGAAAAAAAGTGGAAAAATAATTACAGTACTGACTTCTTTTTTACTTAACACCCCTCCTATCGGTTCATCTGTTTATGTAGCCAACAAGGCATTTTTAGCCTCTCTCGTAAAATCCTGGGCAGGCGAAAATGCTAAATTTAATATCTCCTCTAATTCCATTTCACCATCATTTATGCAAACAAATTTAACAGCGGATGTTGATGAAAGAGTTCTGGAACAAATTAAAGAAAATCATCCTCTTAAAAAAATTCTTACTGTAGATGAAGTAGCAAAAACTGTTTTGTTTCTTGTTAATGCTTCATCTCAAATTAACGGGCTTGATGTAGTTATTAATGCAGGGACTGCTATTAAATAAAATGTTTTATGGTATTTAATACTTTTACTTTTTTAATTTTTTTTTCAATAATCTTCCTGCTTTATTGGTTTGTCTTTAAAAAAAATTTTAAAATTCAAAACTTACTTCTTCTCACAGGTAGTTATGTTTTTTATGCCTGGGCTGATTGGCGTTTCCTTAGTTTTTTAATTGCTGTTTCTGCTTTGAATTTCTATTTAGGACTGCAAATTGGAAAAACAACAAAGCCAAGGAATAAAAGATTACTGGTTTACATCGGTTTAATTCAAGGCGTAGGTGGACTGATTTTTTTTAAATATTTAAACTTTTTTATTAGTTCTTTTAATGATGTATTTCAGGCATTACATATCAATTTCAATCTTTCCACGCTCAATATTCTTATTCCTTTAGGAATTAGTTTTTTTACATTTAAAACAATAAGCTATCTGTTAGATGTTGAAAAAGGGAAAATTAAACCTGTAAAAGATTGGGTAGTTTTTTTTACTTATATAGCTTTTTTCCCATGCTTATTATCCGGCCCTATAGATAAAGCAAGAACCTTTGTTCCCCAATTAGAAAAGAAAAGAGTTTTTAATTATGACCAGGCCATAGACGGGTTACGCCAAATATTATGGGGTCTTTTTAAAAAAGTTGTTATTGCTGATAATTGTGCAATCATAACAAACGAAATATTTGATGATTATGAAGATTTTCCGGGAAGTTCTCTTCTGTTAGGCGCATTTGTTTATGTCATTCAGATATACGCTGATTTTTCAGGGTATTCAGATATGGCAATTGGTTTTTCGCGTCTAATAGGTTTCAATATTACCAGGAATTTTGACTTTCCATTTTTTGCTCAAAACATTGCCGAATTTTGGCGTAAGTGGCATATATCCTTAACTTCCTGGGTTACTGAATATATTTTTACACCCCTAAGTATTGCTTTTAGAGATTATAACAAGCTGGGGCTGATTTTGGCAATTGTTATCAATTTCACAATCGTAGGAATATGGCATGGAGCAAATTGGACTTATGTTTTATTCGGGTTTTTGCATGGTTGCTTTTTCATCCCGCTTATACTAAACGGAACATTGAACAAGAAGAAAAAAATAGCAAAAAATAAACTCCTTCCCTCATTTAGAGAATTTACAAATATGTCAGGAACATTTATTTTACTGATCCTGACATTTATTCTTTTAAGATCCGATTCAATTGGCCAGGCCTTCGGTTATTATAAACAATTATTTTCTTTTTCTCTTTTTTCGGTGCCTGAAATTACATCACCTGGTAAAGTATGGCTGACAATGCTATTTATTTTATTAATGTTGCTTATTGAGTGGCGGGGTAGGGAGCCGGAATATGCCATTGCTGATTTAGGCGTAAAGTGGCCAACACCGGTGAGGTGGGCTTTTTATTATTGTATCATGTTGGTCATTTTCATTTTTGCCGGGTCAAATCAACAATTCATATATTTTCAATTTTAAGAATGAAAAAATTTATCACTAAAATTTTTATTTTTTTATTGCCTGTTGTTGCATTCGCCTTTGTTGCCGATAGTATTATCAGTAAAGGATTAAAACAAAATCATACCTATACAGCTGATGAATATTCAACATGGAATAATATTTATGAAGGAAAAATAAATTCTGAAATTGTTATTTATGGGGCATCAAAGGCCTGGGTGCAAATAAACCCTACTATGATTGGCGACAGTTTAAATACATCAGCTTATAATTTGGGAATTGATGGCCATAATTTCTGGTTGCAGTATTTGAGGCATTCCGAATTATTAAAATATAACAAAAAACCTAACTTAATCATCTATTCAATAGATGCTTTTACATTGTACAAAACAGAAGATTTATATAATGCCGATCAGTTTTTGCCATACATGCTTTTTAATGAAAAAATTAAAAACGCAACCATGAGCTATAGGGGGTACAAACTAATAGATTATCAATTACCCTTAATAAGATATTATGGTAAAAAAGAAGCCATATATCATGCAATAAAATTAAGTGCACTGCCGAATAGTGACACCGTTGTGAGAATAAAAGGGTATAAGCCAAGGGATGAGCAATGGAATTCTGACTTTGACAAAGTGAAGGATAAAATGAGTGCCTTTGAGGTTAAATTAGATACCCCCTCTATTATTTTATTTGAAAAGTATTTGAATGAATGCAATACAAAAAAAATAAAAATCATATTTGTTTATGCACCTGAATATATTGAAGGGCAAAAATTTATTAGTAACCGGGATGAGATAATCAAACTCTATAGAAAGTTTAGCAATCAGTATAATATACCTTTTTACGACTTCTCTAATGATACAATGGTGTTTCAAAAAAAATATTTTTATAATGCATTACACCTTAACAAGACGGGTGCCGAAGTATTTACAAAAAAACTTATAGAAAAGATAAAAAGCACTAAGGCAACATGGGTGGCTGATGCACAAATACTTTCAAAAAAAGCAACTTATTAGCCTAATTTTTACTTTCTTAGTTTCAGTTCAGAGAAAATATTTTGTAATTCCTGTTGTGGCATAGCATCAATATAAACGCGAACCTTTGAATCTTTTTGTTCGTAATTACGTGCAATTGATAACGTTTTATCTGTGGATGCAACATCAACATGTATTAACTCAAAGTTTCTATAGGAAGAGAACAAAAACCTTCAATCCTGCACAATATAATCCATTGGATTTGACTTACTTATAGTTTATGTAGAACTCTTTCACTGAACTAATAATAAATTGTACTTGTTCATTAGCCAATTCAAAAAACAATGGCAATCTCACCAATCTTTCAGAATATAGATCACTCCATTCAAGGTTACGGCCATCATGTTTATTTTTATAAAAAGGAGACTGATGTAAGGACAAATAATGAAACACAGCAAGTATTCCTTTTTTTTTAAGGAAACTGATTAATGCTTCCCTATCTTCCGACCTTTTGCAAACAACATAAAACATATGTGCATTATTAGTTGCATATTCCGGAATTATGGGAAGGCTTATTATATTTTCTTCTTCCAGACATTTTAACCCGGTATAATAACTATTCCATATTTCTAATCTTTTAGTTTGAATAGGTTCTATTTGCTCAATTTGCGCATATAAGAAAGCTGCTATAATATCTGATGGCAAAAAAGAGCTTCCAATATCTACCCAATTGTATTTATCTACCTCACCCCTGAAGAAAGCCGAGCGGTTGGTTCCTTTTTCCCAGATGATCTCTGCTCGTTTTTCAAATTGCGGATCATTTATTACAAGCATTCCACCTTCCCCGGAAATTATATTTTTTGTTTCATGAAAGGAGAAAGCAGCCAGGTGCCCGATTGAACCCAATGCTTTTTTAACACCCTGCTTATTTGTATAATAACTCTCAATTGCCTGAGCGGCGTCCTCAATCACTTTAAGTTTATATTTTGAAGCAACCTGCATTATCTTATCCATATCGCAGACAATACCTGCATAATGTACTACAATAATGGCAACTGTTTTTTCATTGATCAATTCCTCGATACTATCTACATTTATATTTGGATTTTCTGCACAGGAGTCTGCAAAAACTATTTTGGCTCCTCTTAAAACAAAAGCATTAGCAGTACTCACAAATGTATAAGCCGGTATTATTACCTCATCCCCAATCTGAATATCCAATAATATGGCAGACATCTCCAATGCATCTGTGCAGGATGTGGTAAGCAGGCACTTACCGAACCCGTATTTTTCTTTAAAAAATTTATGGCATAAAAAAGTGTATTTACCATTACCGGAAATTTTACCTGTATCCACTGCATCCCGAATATATTGAACCTCACACCCTGTTAGGTAAGGTTTATTAAAAGGGATATTAATATTCAACATAATCTGATTCGTAATTTATTAAAATATACGTTTCCCCCGCTATCTTTTGCAGTGGCCAAATCAATTCTGAGTAAACCAATACCACAAACCACTGTTGGCCTGTTGTCATTTATTGAAAGTATTTTTCCAGAAGACCGATTAATGATCTTTATGTCGCCAAGTGCTGTAACTTCATTTATTCTAATAGCCTTTCCATCATAGAGGGTTGTGGCTCCTTTATAAGGAAATCCTACCGCGTCTATTATTCTTTTTATTCTTTCTGCAGAATCATTCCAATCAATTCTGTAATCATCCTCATTCCTCCATAAACTATAGGTGGCTGTATCCTCATTTTGAGGCGTCTCCCGTAAAATTCCCTTTGAAGCTTTTTCTACAATTTCTTCCACCAGGTTTTCGTAGAGAGGACTTATTAATTGTATAGCTGTTTCTATTTTGATCGGATACGTAATCGAAGTTTTTTTATGTCCAAGAATATTTCCTTTGTCAAATTCCCTATTTGCTTTTATTGCGGTTACGCCTATTTCATCATCCCCTTCTATTAATGCGGTAACGAGTGGATTAAAACCTCTATATTTCGGAAGCAATGAATCGTGGAAAACAACCAGGCGGTCTACATCATTTTTAATAAGCCATCGCCAACCTATTGCAATACTTAAATCAGCATTTAAATCATTTATATACTTTGAACTTTCATAGAATGGTATTTGATGTTCTGAAGCTAATTTGTTGATCTCCAAAAAGTAATCATTTAATACTGATTTGTCTTTTGAAGATACCACAAATACGATTTTACTTAACAGCTGATTTTTCTTATAGCTGAGTACCTTGAGACAACTAAGCCCTTTATACCCCATTAAATAAAGACCAATTTTAGTCATTAATTCTTTTTTCAATTATATAAAGAGGCCTATCTTTTATACCGTCAAATACTTTGCTGAGGTACAAACCAATCACTCCAAGTATAAATATTATCAACCCCGATAACAACCAGATGGAAACTATTAAGCTTGTAAAACCCGGTTCTGTTATCTGGCCGGTAAAATACTTGTAAAGGAAATACAGGCCAAAGAGTATAGCACTACATGATAATGCTGCGCCTAATTTTACAGTCATTCTTAATGGTTTATCAGAAAAAGCCAATGAAATATCTAAAGCAAGTTGGAGGAGTTTTTTAAACGTATAAGTTGATTTTCCTTGGAATCGCTCAGCATGTTCTACATAAATACCAGTAGATGTAAAACCAACCCATTTTATCATTGTAGCAAAAGATCGAAGTGGCTCTCTCAATTGATTCACTGCCTGTATAGCTTTAGACGAATAAATACCAAAGTTTGCGATAGTTCCATCCTGGGGTACACCTGATAACCATGCAAACAATTTATAGAACAACCTTGAATACATCTTTTTAAAAAAAGAATCATGCCGTTGTTTTCTTTTTGCATATACAATATCAAAACCTTTTAAAGCCTCTATATAGAGCCGCGGAATTTCTTCAGGCCTGTCCTGCAGATCGCAATCCATCACTACGATCCATTCACCTTTACAATGATCAAGGCCCGCAGTAATGGCATTATGTTGCCCAAAATTCTTGCTAAGCTTAATTCCCTTTACACGCCTGTCTAATACGTTATGCTCTTCAATTTTAGTCCATGATCCATCTCCTCCTCCATCTTCAACTAAAATGATCTCATAATCCTGTGTTATACATGAAACAGCTTCACGAATCCTTCTGATCAGTTCATCCACAATTTTTTCGGCCTTATAGACCGGCGAAATGACAGATAGTATCATTAGTTTAGTTTCAAAGTTATTTTTAAATCTTAAACTTGCTTAATTTACCTTATCAAGGTATTTCTATTTGCCAATGAATTAAACTGATAAAACCACTTAGTATCCGGTATTGCGGAAATAATTGAATCTTTTACTGCAACGTTTATTTTATGAATAGTTGTAGGAGAAGCCACTATACAAGTTACTCCCAATTGCCTGATACTATCCGCAATTGATTTTCTTTTTTCTTTGTCTATATCCGGATTGAAGATTGCCCTAAAAGCAAAATTTCTCTCATAAGCAGTTTTTGTAAAAACATATCCTTCTTTGTCTTCTCTTACACCGGTACAAAACCAGGGATACACTCCTGCAGTTGTTAAGGTTTGCCCTGAATGATCACCATTACCCAGCATAGCCATAAGATCTGGTTTCTGTTTTAAAAAGTCTTGCTTCACTTCTTTGTACCAAGATTGATCTACTGGCTTTGGTTTTTCATAATTATTGGAAAAAAAACTAAAAGAAATTACCAGCATCCATAAGCAAATTATTACTAAGCTTCCTTTTCTAATAATATTATTCCTATGATCGTATATTAAATAAAGGGCAAAAACCAACGCTATGACAGTTAATAAAAAAATGCCAGCCCTAACAAACTGAGCCATATCAAATTTACCATCAAATAAAAATATTCCATTGCCATCTCTTCCGTAGACATTAATAAAAAAACCGGGCAACAGGCTAATAGCAAATCCCCCAATGCCCGCCGCTATTAATGTCATGGCTTTGTAATTGTTTTTTAAGGGACTAGCCAATGAAACCGCAAAAATGGCAAGTTTAACACTCAACCACATAAAAGCACTAAGTACCATCATTAAGAAAACTTTCTTTCCGGCTGAGCCTTTAATACCATACTTGTCAGCAAGTTCTTCAAAAAAGGAAAAACACCAACCATTCCTTGTAAACTCCACAACCATAATTGAATCCTCACCAGCTATCGTAAGTTTATATATAATTATACAAAAAGGCAATGCTATTAGCAGCGTAATAAATAAATGCGCTTGTTTTTTAAATAACCACAAAATTGATAACGTGCCTAACAAAGCTCCTAAAGGAAGAAATAAAGCAATTTTACTTGCAGTAATAATACAAAGGAATATTATCAGGGCAAGTTGATCCCACACCGAATATTTTGGTTTTGAAAACACTAACAGTAGAATCAAGCCTGCAAAAAGTATAGAGAGCCCATAGCCGGGGCTACCAATGGGTAGTAAATATCCTTCGCCTAAAAGCAGGGTATATTTGAAGTCTAATTTTAAAAGGTTTAAAAAATGCAGCGGGCCAAGAAAAAGAAGCATAAAAGCTACCAACAATTGCTTCCTGTAAAATGAATCTTTAGTAAATTGAGGTTTAAATAAAATTTCATACAATTTTACAACAGTGTAAGATATGGTCCCAAAACATACAATAGGTATTATTTTAGAATATACTCCCCAAAGAGCAAATTGTGCTGAAATACCTGAAAATTCAGCAAGTTGCGCCGGCGCCAAAAAAGGTGCCACCAGATAATTAATTGGTATACCACTATGATAAATTGCGTTGCTTAATGAATGATTGGCTTTAATTGACTCAACAATTGCAATATAATAGAAATAATCACCGTCCCAATGAGCATATCTTTCAGCAGTTGCATACGTTAACTCGTAGGTTTGAAAGAGAAGGACAAGGAATGGGAC
>MWVW01000245.1_pt1 | contig 12870 bp, 10 predicted proteins | sample 1047191 | NCBI WGS metagenome assembly MWVW01 (sample SAMN06349985, study PRJNA376086) | soil metagenome | isolation source: MtG22-5 sample Antarctic (ecotone) | place: Antarctica
GTTATAAACATAATAAGAAATAGCAGCGCTGCCTGCTACTACCTGCAGAGATGGATCTCTGCCTACAATTCCTGTAGAATCGAGTACTAAAGGTGTGTTCCATAAAGTGCCCGTGCATTGGATGTTTCCGGTACAGCATGGGGTACTCCCATTACACTTGATGCTGCAGGTAATGTTGGGGCAACAAATTCTTTGCAGGTAGTAAATGGCATTCCTGCTATCGGTTATCTTGATGGAACAAATAAAGGACTTAAATATGTTCGTGCATTGGATGCCTCCGGTACAACATGGGGCACACCGGTTACCATTGAAGCAGGCAGGGTTTCAGCGACCGGTGATTTACAGGTAGTGAACGGAAATCCTGCTATTAATTATGTATATCCCATATTAAGAGATGATTTTAATAATGCAACTATAGATTCTTCTTATCTTAAATATGTTCGGGCCACCGATGCTTCAGGAACTACATGGGGCACCCCCGTTCGGGTAGATGCTTCCTGGCTTTATAATTTACGTGTTGGTTCTTTCCGTGTCGTAAACGGCAATCCTGCTATTGCCTATGATCGTAATGGGGGGGATAGTCCTTTAATGTACTCCCGTTCAGGGGATGCATCAGGTGCATTTTGGGGTACACCTGTTGTTGTTCCTACAAATGCATATGCGGCAATACAGCCATCATTACAAATTGTAAATGGTAAACCTGCCATTGCTTATTTCGATTACTATTACAGGCAGGTGCCGGGGGTTAGAATGATTTAAAATATGTTACTGCCATTGATGCATCGGGCACTTTATGGAACACACCTTTAGTACTCGATTCTACAGGAATTGTAGGCAGAGATCCATCTCTGCAGGTAGTAGCAGGCAGCGCTGCTATTTCTTATTATGTTTATAACAATAATAAAATCAAATATATTCGGGAAGCTGATGTATCAGGTACCACGATTACCTCTTCTGTTAATCCGTCAACAGCCGGACAAAGTGTAACTTTTACAGCTACAATTTCAGGTTCTGCCGGCACACCAACAGGTACTGTTTCTTTTTATGACGGAGCAACATTACTGGGTACAGGAACACTTTCAGGTAATTCAGCAACATACAGCACATCAGCATTAGTTGTTGGTTCTCATAATATAACAGCTGTTTATAGTGGTAATGCTCATTACGGTGCAAGCACATCATCCGTATTAACACAGGTTGTAAATGCAGCGCCGCCTTCAACTACTACAACAACATTAACATCCTCAAACAATCCATCAACAGCTGGTCAGAGTGTAACCTTTACAGCTACAGTAACATCAGCATCAGGAACACCAACAGGAACGGTAACATTCTTTGATGGAGCAACAAATATTGGCTCAGGAACACTGTCAGGTAATACAGCAACATTTACCATATCATCACTTGCAACAGGTTCCCATAATATTACAGCAACCTATAATGGTAATGCAAGCTATGCTGCCAGCACATCACCGGTATTAATGCAGACTGTAAATGCACCACCACCAGCAACAACTACAACAACGATAACATCATCTTTAAATCCATCAACGTTTGGTCAGAGTGTAACCTTTACAGCAACCGTAACAACAGCATCAGGTACACCAGCAGGCATCGTAACATTTTTTGATGGAGCAACCAATATTGGATCAGGAACGCTCTCAGGAAATACAGCAACATTCAGTACAACAGCACTTGCTACTGGATCACATAATATCACCGCTACTTACGGAGGTAACAGCAGTTATACAGCAAGTACATCGTCAGTACTGGTACAGGTTGTAAATGCACCGTTACCTGCCAGCACTACAACAACAATAACATCATCATTAAATCCATCAATGTTCGGGCAGGGTGTAATGTTCTCAGTGATCGTAACAATCACAAACGGAACACCACCAGGTATAGTAACGTCAGGAACAGTAACGTTTTTTGATGGAGCAACAAGTCTTGGTACAGGACAATTATTGGGTAACACCAGCATACACTATTTTACAACAGCATTGGCTATAGGCTCGCATAATATAACTGCTGTATATAATGGAGATGCAACGCATAACAGCAGTACATCATCTATATTGATCCAGGTTGTAAATGCATCACCTCCTGCAACAACCACAGCAACAATAACATCATCTGTAAATCCATCAACAGTTGGACAGAGTGTAACCTTTACGGCAACAGTAACATCAGCATCAGGAACACCAACAGGTACAGTTACATTTTTTAATGGAGCAACCAATATTGGAACAGGAACATTAACAGGTAATACAGCAACCTTTACAACATCAGCATTAACAACAGGGTCACATAATATAACAGCGAACTATGCAGGTAATGCAAGCTATGCAGCAAGTACATCATCTGTAATGATACAGGTTGTAAATGCACCACCTCCTGCAACAACCACAGCAACAATAACATCATCTGTAAATCCATCAACAGTTGGACAGAGTGTAACCTTTACAGCTACAGTAACCTCTGCATCAGGAACACCCACAGGTACAGTAACATTTTTTGATGGAGCAACCAATATTGGAACAGGAACACTTAGTGGTAATACAGCAACATTTACAACATCATCCTTAACAACAGGATTACATAATATTACAGCTGTATACACTGCCACGGCAACTCATAGCTCTAGCACATCACCGGTATTAATGCAGATTGTAGTTAATACACGATCAGCAAGTGGGTTACACATTTATCCAAACCCGGTTACAGATGGATTTATTAAGCTGCAAATGACAAATATGCCATCTGGTAATTATACCATAAGATTGCTGAATAGTTTGGGGCAAACTGTATTAATAAAACAATTTAGTTCATCCGGTAACAATACGGAAACCATTTGGCTGGGAGAAAGAATTACAGGCGTATATCATCTTGAATTAATAAAACCTGATAATTTAAAAATTTTGAATAAAATAATTATTTATTAAAAACACTAATCTTCATTTACAATAAAAAGGTGAATATTACTATATATTTTCCTGGCTTTTTCATAGGTTTTGGTGCAATAAAATACAATTTCGGCATGATTGCTGCCTTACCTATACAAACAAATACATTACAATTATGAAAAAATTATTTCTACTGGCAATTTTTGCCTGCTTTACTTACTTCGGAACTCAGGCTCAAACTACACCGGGTAAATCCGCTTATGGACATAGTCATAAAAAAGCTAAGAAAGCTAAAAAACATTATCATGCTAACCATCGTATTAATGCGGATAGAAAAGCGATAAATGTGACACATAAAAGCACTATAAGAAGCATTAAAGACAATGATGCGCTTACAAATCAACAGCAAAAAGTTTTGGTAAAACAAGCCAATACTACACATAAAGTGCAGATGAAGAATGAAACCATCAGCCATAAAGCAGGCAAAAAGAATAAATAGCAAATCTTATATATCAAAAAATTCAGGTTATCCAATCGGGTAACCTTTTTTATTTTTTAAATTTGTGGTTTATTAACTATGGCTGTACTCCACAATAAAATTTCACAAAAAGAACTTAAGCAACGTCTTTACGAAGAAAAGGAACCAAGAACCACATTAAGTTTTTACCAATATGCAAAAATTGATGAGCCTAAAGGTTTTCGTGATGAGCTATACAAAAATTTAAATGCATTAAATGTTTTTGGTAGAATATATGTTGCACATGAAGGCATTAATGCACAGTTAAGTGTGCCGCAAAATAATTTTGATTCTCTTAAAAATTATCTTAACTCCATTTCTTTTTTAAATAAAGTAAGATTAAATGTTGCAGTTGACGATCCAGATATCAACCGGGGCAAATTTGGTAAAGGCTTTTGGGTTTTAAAAATAAAAGTGAGGTATAAAATTGTGGCAGACGGAATAACTGATCCCAATTTTAATATGAACAAAAAAGGAAAATATGTTGATGCAAAGCAATTTAATGAACTAACAGATGATCCGGATACAATAGTGGTGGACATGCGCAACCATTATGAATATGAGGTTGGCCATTTTGAGAATTCAATTGAAATTCCTTCAGATACTTTTCGTGAGCAATTACCGATTGTTGTTGAAATGCTGAAAGAAAATAAAAATAATAAGATCATAATGTATTGTACCGGTGGCATCCGTTGCGAAAAAGCAAGTGCCTTCATGCTGCACAATGGATTTAAAAATGTATTTCATTTAGAAGGAGGTATTATAAATTATGCCAATACTGTTCAGAAAGAAAATCTTCCTAATAAATTTAAAGGAAAGAATTTTGTATTTGATGACAGGCTGGGAGAGAGGATAGGCAACGAAATTATAAGCCGGTGCCATCAATGCGGAACACCATGTGATGAACATACTAATTGCAAAAATGATGGTTGCCATCTTTTATTTATTCAATGTATAGACTGCTCAAAAAAATATGATGGCTGCTGCAGCGAAGAGTGCCAATCCATTTATAATATGCCCGAAGGTGAGCAAAAGGAATTACGCCAAGGGAAGATGAATGGAATTATGGTATTTAATAAATCACGGCATAGGCTAAGACCGAGATTAAATGACTAATTTATTATTCAATCATCCCCTGCATTTGTCTTCCATTGGCAATTGCTCCTGTTCCCCAGGTATTGTTGAAATAAATGTAAGCTTCTTTAAATCTTCCTGATGTTTTTATTTCATCAGTAATCTCTTCTATAAATTCTTTTTTATATTCTGATTTGTATAGCACAGGTACCCCATGAAACCTGTAATATAAAATAGAATTGTTCTTTACAACGTTATACTGTAATGTCGGATGACTGATTCCACAAAAACTGATCTTATGTTTTTTCAATGCATTGTAAACTTTTTTATTCCACCAGCTTTTATCACGAAACTCCACCACATTGTCAAATGTTGGATTCAGGCTTTCAATAATTCTGTTTAATACTTCATCCCTGTAGAGCAGCTTATTTGGCATTTGAAACAATACGCATCCGAGCTTATCACCTAACCCTTCATATACTGCTGCATAAAAATCCCCAAGCATTCTTTCGCAATCAATAAACATTTTATAATGAGTTATCAGCCGGGGTCCTTTCACCGAAAATTTAAATTCTTCCGGACTTCTTTTATACCAGCTTTGCAATGTTTCCACCCGGGGAAACCGGTAGAATGTTGTATTAAGCTCAATTGTATTAAAATGCTCACAGTAATATTCAAACCATTTTGTTTGAGGCAGGCCTTTGGGATAAAAAACCTCTTTCCATTCTTTGTAATGAAATCCTGAGCAACCGATCCACCATTTATTCATACCGGATTTTATCTAAATCTTTTATAGCATTTACAATTCTTATTTCGGTTTCCTCATTGCTTAATTGCTGCGGAATAAATTTTTCTCCAATTAATTTTTCATACAGTTCGATGTAACGCTTACTAATTATTTCAATCCATACATCAGTCATTTCAGGGACTAGTTGCCCTTCTTTACCCATGAAATCATTTTCTATCAGCCATTCTCTTACAAATTCCTTACTCAGCTGTTTTTGTTTTTCATTTTTGTTTTGCCTTTCTTCAAATCCGTCAGCGTAAAAATATCTTGAGCTGTCTGGTGTATGTATTTCATCCATTAAGTAAATTTCGTTATCAATCTTTCCGAATTCATATTTTGTATCTACCAATATCAATCCTCTTTTAGCTGCAATTTCTTTACCTCTTTCAAATAATTGAAAACTGAATTTTTCTACTTTTTCATAATCATCCGCAGTTACTAACTTTTTTTTTATTATTTCATCTTTGCTTATATCTTCATCATGTCCTTTTATTGCTTTGGTAGAAGGTGTTATGATGGGAGATGAAAAAAATTCATTTTCTTTCATCCCTTCAGGGAGTGTTATGCCGCATAATTCCCTTTTGCCTGATGAATACGTACGCCATGCATGCCCGGTAAGGTTGCCTCTAACTACCATCTCTATCCGAAATGGATCGCACTTTTTTCCGACCGCAACATGTGGGGCCGGGGTTTGTATCAACCAATTGGAACAAATGTCTTTTGTTGCATGCAACATGTAAGCAGCTATTTGATTTAAAACCTGTCCTTTATATGGCACAGGTTTGGGAAGAATTACATCGAATGCCGAAATACGATCGCTGATAATCATTACCAGCCATTTATCTTTTATAGTGTAAACGTCTCTCACCTTTCCACTGTAAAAATTTGTTTGACCCGGTAATTGAAGCGCTGCCATAATGCTAAAATAAATTCCGAATGGGGAATTACAATCTTTAATAGGGATAAGATTTAAACAATTTATGGGTATGGTGAAAATTAAATTTTTAAACAATAGTAACAATCCTTATTTTGCCGTAAATTCATCAAATCTAAATTGCTATTATGATAAAAAGTTTAAAATATTTTGCTGTTTTACTCGCAGTAAATTTAACTTCAATATTTTCTTTTGGCCAAACAACAACTATTAGCGGGAATATAAAGAATAGTGCAAGTGGGGAGGTCGTTTCTGCAGCATCTGTAATTGTAAAAGGATCAGGAGCCGGAACATTTACTGATGATAAAGGAAACTTTACCATTACCACCAATCAACAATTTCCTGTTACTTTAATTGTCTCTTCTATAGGATTTGAAATTCAGGAAATTACTGTTTCCAATGCATCAGAATTTGTACTGGTAAATTTTAATCCTGCAAGCACACTGGGACAAGAGGTTGTAATAGCAGCAACCCGTACGCCTTCACGTATTTTGGAATCGCCTGTAACAATAGAAAGGATAAGTGCTGCCAATATTCGTAATTCAGCTATCCCTTCTTACTATGATATGGTAGCCAAGTTAAAAGGCGTAGATGTTGTTACGGCATCTTTATTATTTACTTCACCAACTACAAGAGGTTTTGGCGGCAGTGGAAATGTTCGTTTAAACCAGATTGTTGATGGAATGGATAACCAGGCACCGGGATTGAATTTTTCGTTAGGTAATGTAATAGGGGTTACCCAGCTTGATGTTGAAAGCGTAGAATTATTACCCGGTGCATCGTCTGCATTATATGGCCCCGGGGGAATGAATGGTGCATTAATAATTAACAGCAAAGATCCTTTTAGGTACCAGGGACTTTCCATGGATATTAAGACCGGCGTAATGCATATTGATGATCCGGATAGAAATAAATCGCCTTATCATGATTGGAGCATTCGCTGGGCTAAAAAAATATCAGAGAAATTTGCATTTAAAATAGGTACGCAATTAATACAGGCAAAAGACTGGATAGGCAATGATTATAGAAATTACAGGCGTTTAGGTACAGATGGTACACTTATACCCGGTACCAGGGATACTGATCCTAATTATGACGGGGTAAATGTTTATGGTGATGAAACTACAATAGATATACGATCCAATGTGCTTAATCCTTTAGCTCAGGCTGCGCCTTTCTATGCTCCATTCATCAACGCATTACCCGGTTCTATACCGGTATCAAGAACCGGTTATTTAGAAAACCAGGTAGTAAGCCCCAGTACAATTAATCTTAAATTATCCGGTTCACTTAATTATAAAATAACCGGAAGTACTGCTTTAATATTAGCAGGTTATTTCGGAACAGGTAATACAGTTTACACGGGCAGTGACCGGTATTCTTTAAAGGATCTGAAAATGGGTCAGTATAAAATAGAATTAAATAATCCCAATTGGTTTTTAAGAGGATACACTACACAGGAAAATGCAGGTGAAGCATTTAACGCAACTGTTACCACACGTTTATTTAATGAAGCATGGAAACCAAGTGGAGGAACCACCGGATGGTATTATCAATACTCACTGGCCTTTTTGCAAAATAAATTAGGCGGGCTTAGTGACATAGCTGCTCATAATGCTGCACGTGCTGTAGCTGATATTGGAAGACCTGCCCCCGGTTCAGATCAATTTAAAACACTTTTTGATAATGTTCGTAAAGTCCCCATTTCAAAAGGCGGAGGAAAATTTGTAGATAAAACAAATCTTTATAACGTTGAAGGACAATATAATTTATCGCAATTCACTGAAAAGTTTGCTGATATAATTATTGGTGCCAACTATAAAAAATATCTTCTTAATTCTGAAGGAACCTTGTTTGCAGATTCTGCCGGCAAAATAGGGATTAATGAAGTGGGTGTTTATGCACAGGCAACAAGGCGTTTACTAAATGACAAATTAAAATTAATAGTATCGGGACGCTACGATAAAAATGAGAATTTTGAACCTAAGTTTACTCCCCGGGTTTCTGCGGTAGTAACAGTTGCTCCTGATAACAATGTACGTTTATCATACCAGCAGGCATATCGTTTTCCTTCAACACAACAGCAATATATTAACCTGAGAGTTGGCGGCGGGGTTCGTTTACTTGGAGGCCTGGTTACTTTCCAGGATTATTATAAATTCCCCTCTAATCCGATATATGACGTAACTACTTTGCAAACCACCAATACACGAACAATAAGATCTTTTGATAAATTTAAAGCTGAAACAGTTAATGCTTTTGAAGCTGGTTATAAAGGATTGATGTTAGGTAAAAGACTATTGGTTGATGCGTATGGCTATTATGGTATATATAAGGATTTTACAGCCAGAGTGGTTGTTGCACAATCAGTAAGTGGAAATGCTGCGGATGTAACAACAGCAAACCTTAATAACCCCGCTTTGGTAACACTTTACTCTGTGCCTACAAATGTTAAGAGTGAAGTAAAAACTTTTGGATACGGGATGAGCCTGGATTATGCATTGCCAAGTAATTTTGCAATTGGTGTAAATGCAACCTCTGATAAATTATCTGATGTGCCTCCGGGTTTTGTTGCCAGTTTTAATGCACCCCTTTACCGGGTTGGAGGATACATTGGTAACAGTGGCTTTGGCCAAAATAAGCGATTTGGGTTTAATGTAGGTTGGAGATGGCAGGATGATGTAGATTTTCAGGGGGATTTTGCTAATGGTCCAGTTCCTGCTTTCCATACAGTTGATGGACAAATAAGCTACAAGTTTCCTGCGGAAAAAATTTTACTTAAACTGGGTGCAACCAACTTGTTAAATGAATATTACCGGAACGGGTTTGGTAATGCTACAATAGGTGGCTTATATTATTTAAGTGTTGGTTATAATGTATTTTAAATTGACAAACTTGTAAACTCAAAACTTTAATTCATACTTATACAATTTATATGAAATACTTTTTTAAAAATATTGGCAAAATATGTTTGATTGCTATTTGTGGAATTACATTTCTTGCCTCATGTAATAAAGATATAGAACAACCTACCCCAATAATTTTTTCACAAAATGCCGGCACAACGCAAACAATATCCGATTTTTTAAATGCTGAAGCGGATTATACATTTTTGCTTGCTGCGTTAAAAAAGGCTGCTCCTGCAGGTGGTACAGCCGGAGCCTTGCTTGCATCACTTGCTGATAAAAACAATTCATTCACTTTATTTGCTCCTAATAATAATGCTTTTATTGCATCGAGCATCCCTTCTATTGCAGCTATAAACAGTAGTGCCTTCAGGGCGGGGCAGCTAGATAGCCTTTTAAGATATCATATCATTCCGGGAAGACAATATTTGTCTGCAGATATTCCCACTACCTTTCCAAATATAGAATTACCATCAGGTTTATCTGTAGGAATTTTACCGGGTACAATAGTGCCATTTAACCTAAGATTATATCCATCAAGAAGAACAACCGGCTTTTGGGCTAACAATATTCCTGTAGTATCAGCAGATAAAATATTCCTGAATGGAGTTCTCCATACAACCGCAACCCTGGTTTCACCACCAAGTCAATTTTTAGCGGCAAGCTCACCAATTCCTTCGGTTATTTACTCTGATCCTCAGTTAACAATGTTTGACTCTTTAATAGCAAGGGGCGACCAGGCACAAACAAATCCTGCATTAAAAGTAGATTCTATATTTAAAAATGCCGGCGCTAATTTAACTGTATTTGCTCCTACTAATACCGCGGTAAAGGCTTTTATAAACACAGCATCTTCCGAGGCTGTTCCATTGGCTGCTCCTGATGCTGTATTTTTTGGATTTATCAGAACTTCACTTCCTGCAACCAGTGCCCAGGGAATTGTTTTGTATCACATTTTAGGAGTGAGGGCTTTCTCGGTTAATTTCCCTTCTACAGCTACTAACTTTCCTACATTATTAAATGGTGGTGTTCCCACTCACCCCGGTGTAAGCGTGCAATCATTCTTCAGAACCGGAGGGCTTGCTGTAGATTCTATTAAGGTGCTGGGAGCAGCAAACAGAGGACTTTTTGCAACTTCAAAGCCACCATCAAATTTTGATAAGAATGCGGTTAATGGTGTAGTTCATATTATTGACAGAGTGTTACTTCCATTCTAAAAGAAATTAGTATTATTATCAAGGCTGTCTTTTTGGGCAGCCTTTTTTTATACATTAAATCTGAAATGCATTACATCTCCATCGTTCACGATATATTCTTTTCCTTCTATTCTTAATTTTCCATTTTCCCTGCAGGCAGCTTCTGATTTATAATGTATAAAATCATTATATGCAATTACTTCAGCTTTGATAAAACCTTTTTCAAAATCTGTGTGGATAACACTTGCTGCCTGCGGCGCTTTCCATCCTTTGTGAATCGTCCAGGCACGTACTTCCTGAACGCCTGCTGTAAAATAAGTTGACAGATCCAGTAATTTATATGCATAGTGAATGAGTCTATCTAATGCCGGTTCCGTCATTTTATATTCTTCCATAAACATCTGCCTGTCTTCAGGATTTTCAAATTCGGCTATTTGTGCCTCAATTGCATTAGTCATAATAATAACCTGGGCATTTTCAGATTTAACTGCTTCTATCAATGCTTCAGAATATTTATTTCCTGTATGCATGAAAGCCTCATCAACATTGGCAACGTATAATACCGGCTTATCTGTCAATAAAAAATTTTCTGAAATGGCCGCTTTTTCTTCCTTTGATAAATTAAGCGAAAGAATATTTTTTCCTTTATCTAAATGTTCTTTACAGCGGAGCAACACTTCGTATTCTAATTTAACTTTACTATCGCCTGTTTTCAACATCTTTTCTGTTCTGGATATTTTCCTTTCTACACTGTCAAGATCCTTTAACTGTAATTCAGTTTCAATAATTTCCTTATCACTGATTGGGTTAATGGGGCCTTCATCCCGTAAAATATTTTCGTCTTCAAAACATCTTACCACATGGATTATGGCATCCACTTCACGTATGTTTGCCAAAAATTTGTTTCCCAAACCTTCTCCTTTGCTTGCCCCCCGAACCAATCCCGCTATGTCTACTATTTCAATTTGTGTAGGCACTATCCTGTCGGGTTTTACCAGTTCAGCTAACTTATCAAGTCTATCATCCGGAACATTTACAAGACCAATATTAGGTTCAATAGTACAAAACCTGTAATTGCTTGCCTGCGCTTTTGCACTGTTACTTACAGCGTTAAATAATGTTGATTTTCCAACATTAGGTAATCCAACTATTCCGGCTCTTAAAGGCATTTTTAATGTTTGATGTACGATGGAAGAAGTACTATGTGAATGAATTTTAGGGTCGCAAAGATAAGATAACAATTTACTTAAATTGAAATGAAACCTTTAACTTCAAACTTTAGACTATAAACTACAAACTGGTTATGGCATTAAGCAGAATTTGGGCGGCATTTATAATTATAGCAATTCTGGCAGCCTCAGTACAATATTTTTCTTCAGGAGGAAAGGATATTTACAGCAGGATGGTAGTGGGCAAATCCGGAGACACTTCTAAAACCGTAGCACTTGATTCAACGGCTCTTTCACCTGAAATAATAAATACATTAAATGCTTCTAAAGAATATAAAAAAGGGAATGAGAAAATTATAAGAACTTCTGATAATAAGATCATAAGTTATCGTGAACAAAATGCTGATGGTATTATTGCAACCTGTAAAACGGCTGTTGATATTTCTATTAATCTTATCGGTATAATGGCGTTGTTTATGGGATTTATGAGCATTGCTGAAAGGGCAGGGGGCATAAGAATTTTATCTAAAATTATTGGACCATTCTTCTCAAAGCTATTTCCTGAAGTCCCGAAGGGCCATCCTGCAATGGGGCATATGATGATGAATTTTTCTGCAAATTTATTAGGACTTGATAATGCCGCAACACCCTTTGGTATTAAGGCTATGCAAAGTCTGCAGGAAATTAATCCCAGCAAAGAAACTGCATCCAATGCACAACTTATGTTTTTGTGTTTGCATGCAGCAGGGCTTACCTTAATTCCGGTAAGCATCATTGCTGCACGGGCAGCATTAAAATCTGCCAATCCTACTGATATTTTTGTTCCCTGTATGATAGCAACATTTGTTGCAACAATGGCAGCCATGTTTATAGTAGCGTATAAGCAGAAAATAAATATTTTTCAGCCGGTGGTATTACTTTGGGTGGGAGGGATTTCTGCAATTATTGCTTTACTCGTCATATATCTTACAACCCTTAGTTTTGAGGGGGTACAAAGTTTTTCAGGAGTATTAAGCAACGGGTTGATATTACTGATCTTTTTATTAATAATACTGGGCGCCTTGTATAAGAACATAAATATTTTTGATGCATTTGTTGAGGGTGCCAAAGGTGGCTTTGAAACTGCCATAAAGATTATTCCTTACCTGGTGGGGATGCTGGTTGCCATAAGCATGTTGCGTACAAGCGGAACTTTTGATGTAATTATTACGGGGATGAAAAACTTGTTTGCAGCAATGGGTACTGATACCCGGTTTGTTGATGGGTTACCCACTGCATTAATAAAACCACTTAGCGGCAGTGGGGCAAGAGGTATGATGATTGATACAATGAAAACTTTTGGTGCTGATTCTTTCCCCGGAAGATTAGCCTGTATTTTACA
>MWVW01000246.1_pt1 | contig 12858 bp, 14 predicted proteins | sample 1047191 | NCBI WGS metagenome assembly MWVW01 (sample SAMN06349985, study PRJNA376086) | soil metagenome | isolation source: MtG22-5 sample Antarctic (ecotone) | place: Antarctica
ATTTAATTTTGTTTCAGAAGGTAGTACAGCTTTGCGTGTTACACAGCAAGGTGATGGTGCATCTCCTTTAGTGCTTGCAAATATTAAGTCACCAAAAAATGGATATGCTTATGTATATTTAAGTAACGAAAGTAATGAGCCGGTTTATTTTGATAATTTTGTAGTTGGAGATAATAGGGGAAGAATAATTGAAGAGGACCATTATTATTCGTTCGGGTTGAAGATTGCAGGGATAAGTTCAAGGAAACTTTCCGATCCTAATGAAGGAGGAATAAAGAACGACAACTTATATAATGACAAAGAATTGTGGGATGATGGAGATTTAAATTGGTATGACTACGGATTTAGAAATTATGATCCGCAGATAGGAAGGTTCCCTCAATTAGATCCGCTCACTGATGATTATCCTCATTACACTCCATACCAATATGCAGGTAATGAACCAATAGCGAATGTGGATTTAGATGGGTTGGAACCCTTACCCTCCATAGTCAATCCCGGTACATGGTTTAACCTGCCGCAGACTCTAAGTACAATTAATATAGTAGGTAAAGCTGCACCTAAAGTTGTGAAAAGCGCAATACCAAAAGCATTTACAGGATTACGAGCAGTTTTTGGTATTCTTAATTTTTTAAATAATCAAAGTACGGGACCAGGAAGTACTCAAAAGAATGGCGTTGTATTTACCTCTAAAAAGGGTCAATTAAAAGATGGGGCAGCTAAGTCTGATCATGTAGTTGGTCAGCCAATAAGCATAGATGGAATGATGGATATGTTTAATATGGCAACTAAGGAATTGAAACCGGACTTTAGTAATCCGACAGCTTATCCTGACCTTTTAAATAAAGTCTTAGAAATATATCAGGATGTTGTAGATAAGAGTAACACATCGTCAGTTCCTAAAAAGTTTGAGGGGAATAGTATGGATACCAAACAAAGCAAAGCAGCTATTAAACCACCACTAGTAAGACAAATTATTTTAGCTCCTTCTAGAGGGGTCATTAGAGATCCGAAAACCAAGCAAGTGATGGGCTATGATATAAGTACAGTTGACTCCTTACCATCATATAATAATACTACTCCTGATACTATTCGAACAACAAAGTATAAGAAACCAAAATAAATTATAAAATGCATGCCATAAAAATTGATCCACTAAAATTATTTCTTATTCTTTTATGTTTTCTAAATCTAAATTGTAATAATAATAAAGGCATGGATGAAAGTGCTGATACAAAATGGATTATTCAACACGAAAATGAAATTAATTCGGAGTTATCTAAAATAATTTCGGAAAGAATAATAGCAAATAAGAACGATACATTATGGATAGAGAAATCGTTCGTTATAACAGAATATGATACAACTATTTTGGGTTCTTTAGCTAAAAGAATAAAGCAAATTAATAAATGCTTTGAAGTTATGTATACCTATTCTAGAAAGATGGAAAAAAGAAAAAGAATAACGATCATAAACGATCCATCTGGGCAGTGTTTAGATACTACTACAAATCATTTCTTCATAGTTGATTCAACCCGATACCTCAAAATATCATTTGATACATTGCATAAGTAAAATAAATACCTTCCCCAAGCCATGTCTCTCTAAAAGTTCTCCCCCACTGTTGGCACAAGTTTGGTAGCAAAGGTTTTGTGAGTTAGCTATACTTGTGCTGTTAAATTAAAAGCGTTATGTATAACCGTTATATTATTTTCTGAAAGCTAAAATGAAAGATATAATTATTCCTTGTTTGCAATGAGGTTTTTTTTATTTAGCGGCGAGATTTTTTTGCAGATCAGTTTTGAAGATCAGTTTTGAAGATGAAAGCAGAAATTAAATCCTTAACAGTGTCCTGTTGTTTATTAGAAAGCAATTGAAGTTTAGTAACCATGTTGAGCAGTTCGTTATCTTTTAAAGAGTTTTTTACTTTCTCATCCTGAGTTCCGTAAATCAAAGGGCCTTTTACGTCTGATATGGCTTATTAAAATTAATTTACCTGACTACAAAAAACATCCAGAAAAAATGGACGCAACCATTGCAAAACTGGAGTATAACGGTATCTCAATTAAGTATCATTTTTGAAAATAGAATATCCTTAAATTTATAAAAATGATAATTTTACAACAGCAATAACAAAGCAACGGCGATGTGACATCAACATCACTTTTAAAAAATGGCCGGGCATCGAGCCCGACCATTTTTAGGCAAGAACTTCGTTGCTGGCTCTGGTTCAATCAATATTATTAACTGACACAGCTTATTTTACACTCCCTTTTTTTTCCAACATTTTAATCCTTTTGTCCTGCTCGATAAGCAGTAATGTTAATTCCTCAATTTTTTTAAGTAATAGGCATTGGTTATCTGCCACGTCTATACCATTTTTCTCTATATCATCTTTAGAAGGAATATCAGGCAAATGCCCGTGTGCTGTTATATATTTTTCTATCTCTTCCAATGTTGGAAGTTTATAGTCTTTATTAAAAACATAATCAGGCCAAGGGCTAGCTGAAGGCTTTATTACTGCTTTCGTAAAAAATGCGGATCCATTAACAAATAAAGAATATGTACCGGTTTTATTTACATCTTTTATTCCTATAGCTATTTTTCCATTACTTAAAATATTTTCGTTGTCATCAACTTTAGTAATATAGTTAGGAGATAATGATAATAAACCATTAGCATCTGCAATAACGTATTTGGTTGTTCCTGTAGTTGATGGCGGTGTTCCGCCTGTTGCAAGACTTGAAATTTTAACTGTATTATTAGTTGTATTAATTACTACTGCATCCTGATTTTGTGCTCCCAATGTAATATTTCCTCCATCATATAATCCAGTATAAATTCGAACCCAATTAGCATATGTTGGGTGACTTTGACCATAAGCAATAATATGAGATCCCTGGCTTCCACCATGAAGATGAATGCTCTTATTATTACTTTCGCTTGCATATAAGTCAGCATCCATATTTTCCCATTTAAAATAATTATTAAATGCAAATGGCCCGCCCGATAAAAAATACGAAGCAGTTCCATTATTTCCGAAAGTTAAATAATTTGCTGTGCCATTTGCTTGTTTACCTTGTAAATAAAATTCAGCACTACCCTGGATACCACCTGTACTTTGCCCATATAAACTAACTGTAACTTTATTATTAACAAGATTTCCCACCATCCAATCAGTATTTATATCATTATATTTTTTATATGAAAACTGTGAGACCTGCATATTCATATTTGTAAAACCAGATTCCTTATTTATATATAATGATAATGGTCTTTGTGAGGTGCCACTATTCGTAAAAATTTCTGGTAGATGAAACTCCATGTTTGGATTTCCCGCAATAAGATAATGAGTTTCTCCCGCAAACCTATATGATGCTTCACCTGGAATTTCTTGACCCCCACCTGGATTAGTATTATAACCCCAAAAATTGCCTACTACATTATGTCTTACTCCAGTTCCATTAACATTAAAGTCTCCAACTGACATTGAAAATCTCCCTTGTTTTAATGCGGTATTGTAATTTGATGGGTGAACAAGCATTAAATTATCATCAATACCGGATGTGGTAATGCCATATTGGATAGCTGATGTTGCAGTAGTAATATTCCCTAATCCAATTTTATCGTTTGTAGCTGTAGGGTATAAGGTTGTCCCACTTCTTGTCCATAATGTTTGCCCAATAGCTACGTTAAACAGGTTTAATAATGTAAAACACAATAAACTTTTTTTGAGTATTAAATTTAATTTTTTTTGCATGATATACTTTTATATTGTGATTTAATTTTTTGAAACAAGTTTAATATTAAATAACTGGTTCTTGAAAATTCTGTAAAATACTTAAATTAAACAATCTGTAAAAGAAATTACTAATTAATTTTATCTAATCCACCACAGTAAAATCGAGAATTATCATGGTTACATCTGTAATGTTGGCGGCGGGGCACCAACCGGTATCTAATGGATATAACAAGAAAATCAGGGACTGTCCCGGAAAAAACATACGAAAAGCATAACCTGCTATTTTTACTGCGGATATTTTAACATCAATTTCTCTTTCAAAACCTGCAGATTTTTTAATTCGTAGCGGCATCTCTACCCCTCCTACCTGGCGGGTGTCCTCACCCGACTTTCCCGGATTAATATTATCTTGAAATATGGCGGAAGGATTTAAATATTCAGTAGAGCGAAAAAGTCATCAGTCATTTAATGAAGTTTATTTTTGGACCTCCCTCCTACCTGGCGGGTGTCCTTCACCCGACATTTTCCTGTATTAATATTATCTTAGAATAAATGGCTGCAACTTTTAAATTTTCAGGAGAGCGAAAAAATCATCTTCATTTAATGAAGTTTATTTTTGGACATTGGTAATTAAAGACTGGAAACATCTTCTTAATAATGATGAGATGAAGATGATTATCATACAAAGTTTTCAATGGTTAGTTCAGCATGAGCTGGTATATATTTATGGATATGTAGTAATGGATAATCATACTCATGTGTTATGGGAACAATTAGATGAATGGGAAAGAAACAGCAAAAGAAAGGTTTGAAAAATATACAGGTCATATAATTTGAAACAATTTAAGAAGGGATGAGAAAAGTTTAAGTGATTATTCCTTACTACGTATTTTGATGATAAAAAAAGTGTGATTATATTTTTAAACATGATAACAAAAGAGTTGAGCGCATAAGGAAATTTAATAGAATACTCTTTGGGACTCTAAAGAAAAGCTTAGGTTTAATATTTCTTACTTGTACCAAAAATCTTTGCTATCAATTCTGATTCAAACATAAATATTATTTTTTAATGCATAGATTACTATTCCTACACTATTTCTTGCACTAATCTTTTCCAATATTTTCTCTCTGTATCCTTCAACAGTTCGCTTACTCAAATTTAAACGAACCCCGATTTCTGTATTGGAAAATTGCTGGCAAATTAATTTAATAATAGTAATTTCTCTTTCGGTAAATTCGGGCTTTAATTTTTTTTTATAAGGGTTATAAGTACTCTTCGCTATCATCTGTGTCAGCTTCTCTGATGTATTCCTGCAATAATAAGGGTTGTCTTTATAAACTGCTCTTATTGCAGCATCAATTTCCTCTTTCTCTGCGTTTTTGGTTAAATATCCCTTAGCCCCCGCTTCCAGCATATCGATGATAAGATTGTCTTCATCAAACATTGAAAAAGAAATAATTCCCATATCAGGGAATTCCTTAATTAATTGTTTAGTAGCTTCAATTCCATTCATTCCGGGCATCCTGATGTCCGTAATGATAACATCTGGCATTAATTCCCGGGAAAGGGCTAGTAATTCTATTCCATTCCCTGCTTCACCTATTAATTTTATGTCAGGAATTTTATTCAGCATAAACCTGAATCCATCCCTGAACATTTCATGGTCATCAGCTATGATAACTTCTATTGGTGTAGACTTTGCCAGCATATTAGAATGGGATTTCGAAGGAATATTCTGTTCCCTTCCCCAATACAGAATCAAGATACATTTTTCCTTGTAATAACTCTGTCCTGCGGTGTAAGCTTTTAATACCGAATCCAGTATTTTCTTCAGCTTCCTTTTCATGATCAAAACCTATCCCATTATCGGAAAATGTCAATATCAAATTCTTTTTTTCTGTTTTTAGAACGATGTTCACCTCGGTTGCTTTTGCATGTTTAATTGTATTATGTATCATTTCCTGCACCATCCTGTAAATGTGTATAGCTTTCTCTTCGCTAAGGGTTAAATCTTTTTGACCCTTAAATATAAATTTGATTTTAATGTTGCGGTTAAGGTAATCAACAAATTCTTTTAATGCTGTGATAATACCCAGTCTAAGGAGTGAATAAGGCATGAGATCAAAAGATATTTCTCTTATCCGTTTTAATGTATCATCCAGGTGCTTATTGGTTTTTACCATTTGGATTTTATCGTCTGTATCAGAAAGCTCAAAGCTGTTTATATTTATTCTTATGGTAGATAATAGAGGTCCTACCTCATCATGAAGATCAGCAGCAATCCTTGATCTTTCTTTTTCAAGCGCTGTAATTTCAGCAATAATGTTCTGTCTGTTTAAATCTAATATTTTTCGCTGTTGACGAATAATAGAAATAATAAAGAAAATAATTATAATGCCGATAATAATACTTGTAATTATAATCGCATCGTAAATACTTGTTTGCGGGGCATCCATAAAATAGCTAATGCATAAACCAGGTTGGTAAAAAGGTTAATATAACTTAAAATGCGGTATATAACTAATTGAAAGTCCCTACCTACGTTTAATCCATATAACCAAAACACTTCAACCAGAATTTTATAAGTAAAATATATAATAAAGCCTACACAAAGCAAGAATACTGAATTTTGAATTAAGTTTTTCCTTGTAGTCAGTAATAGATTATTTAAGGAAATAATGCTAAGCAGAACAATTACAAAGGAGGATAATATCCGAAAATATGAGCTAACTGAAGTTATCCTTTTAAGGAACTGATTGTCTAAAAACCATATGAGGATGAGGCAAGAAAAGATTATTATGAATAATACTTTATTTTTTTTAAATACCCGAATGTTATTAAAAAAATGAATTATCAGTAGTGCCTCAATAAGTACGTAAATATTATTATTGATTACAGTATAATATCCATTTTTTGCTAAGACAAAACTGATTATTTCATTGAAACATGCCACCCAAACGCAATAAATAACAGGCCTATAGCTTTTATGAATTTTTCCATATCTGATAACCGCAATTAATCCGGCCACTAAAATGCTGAAATTAAAAATGATCATCAAAGTAAAACTCATACCCCCGAATATACTAGAATCTTCTGTATACTATGGTGCAATTGGGGATGAGGGTGGGCAATCAGGGGGACATCTTAACCCATCCTCTATAATAATTGGTTCGTCATTTTCTGATGTTGAGCTTACACCCATTGCAGTCGAAGGCAAAATGTCTTCATTATTTTGATTTACACCAACGATAATAGCATGAACATTCAAATCCGTTCCCATCCCATAATAAATTCTAAGTCTTACGCAACCAGGTTCTGCAATCAATCTTGCAAAGTCGGCTACTTCATAGGTTTCACTAATGGGAAGAAGATTCTTCCCCTGGAATTCCTGTTTTAAAATGTTTTCTTTTTGCTCCTTATACAGGGCAATCATTTGTTTTGCTTGATCTAAAGGAATAATATGGCTCATATAATTTTTTTTGAAAGGTGGTGTTATTAGACTCATTAAACAACCGTATTTATACGGTATTTTATTTCAAACCTATTTTAGCAATAAATGTATATTGATGTGATTTAACAGCATATCATACAGCTACCCATATGTATCACCGTATTAATACGGTACTTACTTTAATAAATATTTTTAATTATTGCAACAATTATGAATTTTGTCAAACTGCTGTTATTAACTATACTATTGCAAGCCTGTGGATCGTCTAATGAAAAATTAGGGATACTGGAAGCCGAAAAAAATGCATTGGAAATAACGGTGGATTCGTTGCAAAGGCAAATTGCGACCTTAAAAAAGAATCCCGCTGATCTACTGGCTGATGCCAGGAATAATATTAAACAGGGAAATTTTCAAACAGCCCGGCATACTTTAATCAGGATTATGGCTCACCAATTAAGAAGCGGCCCGCTAAAGGAAATAAATAAATTATTATCTGTTGTAAACAATAAACTGGAAGAGAAAGATTTTAAAAATCTTTCTTCCGCTGATACATCCCTGTACAGATCCTTTATAAATAATTTCCCCAAAAGTAAGTATGCTAACACAATCAAAAAGAGACTTAAAAAGGTAAGCGTTCAACCGACCATAATCATTTCACACAATTCTACTCAAGAGACAAACTTCAACCGGAGTAGATACAAACAAAAAAGACATATCCGCCAATTATGGCACAACCAGAATTGGCGCTATCTGTTGTGATGGGACAAGAAGCTATGCCACCGGAAGGGGTGCATGTTCTCACCATGGTGGTGTGTGCCAATGGTTATATCAATAAAGTAAATATGTGATAAATTCAACTCTGCTCCGCCAATAACTCAAAGCAATGAAATTAAAAGGGTAGGGCTATTTGCTGTGAAGGCAACAAGAAGTTATGCTACCTGGCAGGGGTGCATGTTCTCATCACGGTGGTGTTTGTCAATGGCTATACCGCTAATTTTCATTAAGTTCCTTTCAAAAATTGCGTATTAATACGGTTGTTTTCTCAGATACAATATGTGACTATTGTAAATAATCCCTCCCTGTTTAAATAATTTCTGTACTAAGTAAATTAATTAAGAAACCCCTGTTATGCGTAATGTAAGACAAGGATTTTTAACCAGGGTAGCCAATCGCATACAGGATTACTAGAAAAGATCAACATTATTTTTTCATTTATTAAATACACATTTTATGGCAAGAGGTACATCTCCAATCACACCCGCTATGGTCGAAGAAATAATTAAAATTGCTTCAAATCCAAAAAAGGCAATCGCTCCCAAACTTTTTACTTTCGTCCCGTCCATTCTAATCCCTAAGCCAAAACCTGTAAATGATCTTTCAAAATAGAAATTGAATCAACTAGTCTAAAATGAGAACTGCAATTTAGATTTTACATGTTTACTTTCACTATCACGAAGCCCTCTATTATTAATTAATTCAAAAATTTTTTCCTTTTCAATGACTTTAAACCATATTGGCGCGGGAAAATTACTATTCGAGTGAAGTTCCAGTCTTATACAGAACTTTTCGTTTGGAGGACGATGTTTGTTAATAATTTGACTTAATTCAGTTGGGTCTATCCCGATTTCTTTCGCAAAGATTTTTTTCCTTTTGTCGAGCCTGTTAATATATTCTTCCAAAAAATATCCAAAACTAAATTCTTTGTCGAACGTATCTGTTTGAACATAATCTTCCATTAGAAATCTCAACTGTAATAGTTTACTTATGAGTTTGTCTTTAGAAGTTCTTTTTAAATCTGCCTTTTTCCTGTGTTCCCTGAATAAATCGAGAGACTTTTCTTTATTTCTTTTATTTGCGGGAAAGACAAAAGATTGGGCAATTTCTTCCGGTTTAAATTTCTTTACGAGTTCGTTATACGATTTCATTGTTACGATTTTTAGGATTTCATTATTCCAGATACTGTTTTATTAATTTTCTTGAATTGTTATCATAAGAGACCATGATTCCTTCCAATTTGTAACCTATAGGCGGAATATAATTCATTTTATATCTTGATTCATAATGCGAAATCAGGGCGCTTTTCGGAGATAAAAATATGACACCATCATGTCCCCTTTTAAAAGATTCTCTGCAGGCAAACGCGATAAGGCAACCTGCGATCTTATCTAACTGTTTACCAGTGCCTACATTACCTCTACCGACCTCCAGTGAGTCAATTTCAATTGCATTTGTAGCGTCATTAGTATGATCAATTATAAGCATTAACCCAAGGATTTCGGCATTATTGGTCTGACGGAGTTTATAAACTTCCCCGCTATAGTTGCTCCAGGGAAAGGTTTTGAACTGATTGCTTTTATTAATTCGCTTAATATCCGGTGCTGCGATCGGTTCGATAACAACTTCTATTTCATCCCCTGTGGTTACATTCGTTATTGTCATTATTAATAAATAATAAGTGAAGGTATGAAATATATTTACATTTTTTGTAAATATTTACATATTTTGTAAATTCCGTATGAAAGGGAATAGCGGAGAGTTTGGAGAAATATCTCATAGATTGTTGGGAGCATTCATAAAGTGCTATAGGACCAGCGATCTTAGTTATAGATCCGAAAACATATCTTTCAAAAAATTGTCTATCGGTAGACTATTTCTTAAATATTGAAACCAACTATGATCATTTTGGGGTGACCCATCGGCTTTTTTACTGAAATCAACATGGCCAAAAATATCTCTGTTCTTGAATAAATTCTCAGTTCTAAGTAATTCCGTTCGTTTACTTCCTAAAGTTGTAGAACCTATTTTCGAAGCAGCAACTTTAAACTTAAGGTTTACGGGATCATTCTCATTAAATCCAATTAGAAACCTATAATTAGCAGTATTTGCAATTTCATTCTTTCCATTCACAGTTCTATGATAGTACTCCATAAAAACATTCACACCAGGTATGGCAGGTGCTAACATTCCAACAATAAATCTCTGATTAGGTGTATTGTAAGTTATACTATTAAATTTGTTATTCACTTCATTTAACCAATGCCCTTTTCTCTCATAGTAACGAGGTTTAAACTTTATAACATTGAACAATGAAGTAGTTATAACACCAGCACCATGGCTATGAGTGATCACATAAATCCTTTCCGATATAAGTTGCTGTAATAGCCGCCTTAGTTCCAAACCGACATGGGTTGCACTAACTTGGGAGTGCCCCCAAATATAAATTGAATTTGGATATCTTAACAATTTGGGACCTCCTTCATGTGAAAGTCCATCCCAGTAAACTTCTACATACTGAATTTTTTTGCCCGTAAATAATCTATCTATAGCTTCCCGTGTTTCTCTCATTTCTTCGAAAGAGCTTGAATCTCTCTTATTTAAAGGATATTCATTAAATCCATGTATTATAAAAACGACTTGTTTTTCCTTTGACAGTTTATTTATCTGATTAGCATAACTTGATAATAAATATTCTTGCAAAGGATCTTCATTTGGTCCAGTGGTATCCATTTTCGCAGTAAGTGGAACAATACCATTCTTTCTGGATATTTCTTGGTAAATTGGATAATTGTTGGCATAATACAGATTCAACATCCCATAATTATTTTTAAAATCCTCATAACTTATCTGAGTATCTGGGTAAACAAACCCCATTCGATCAAAATATATTCTGATAATATTGTCTTTAAATCCAGAATGTACTTGTTTTGCTTCACTAAACGGAACGTATAACTTTTTAAGTGGAGAACAGGATGAAAACCCATGAAATAGCAGTAAGGTGATTACAATTTTGATATTATTCATAATTCTAAATAATTGATTATGGCAACCAATTTCCGAAGTATAGAATAAAAAAACTACCGTATTAATACGGATTCTGAGGTAAAACGGTTTTGCCTGGCGAAACTCAAGTCAAAAAATTTTCGGAATGACAAGTTTAGACCTTACACCGGCATCAAATTGCATATCAATCAGATATAACACCAATTTTCTGATTACTCACAGAATAACTCACTAAACGGACAGATCAGGAATTAATCAATATAAGCCAGGTTCTTTTCTGTCGCGCTTGCACTGCGAAGAATTTGCTCATTTTGTTGACTCTGCTTAAAATCAAACTTTTACTGTCTTGAAAGTATATCATTATTTGCCCCGCTTGTTATCAGGAAGCCTGAGCCGTGGTGATATAATGGTAGGTTCTTCATCGCATGCAGCATGATGCTGCGAAGATGATATAGACGTTATAAAAAGGAAGTAGAGAACGGGAATGGGTTGTATGGAATCGGAAGAGTAATTAAGCTTTGGTTTAATAGCAACTATTACATGCAACGCTTTATTATGCCGATAAAAAGCTAGAAAGTAGGTTGAATAAGGGTTTGAAAATTGTCATTTAAAGGAAAGTTTTCTTTAATTTTCTGTTTTTAACGGGATTTATTATTCAAACCATACATATTTAATGATATCAGAATGGATTTAGTAACAAAATTTTGGAACTTTTGTCATACACTTCGACATGAAGGAATCGACTATAGTGATTATATAGAAGAGTTGACATATCTATTATTTCTAAAAATTGCAGAAGAACGGGGAATATCCATTCCAAATGGGTGTAATTGGGATAATCTTATTATGCATGATAAAGAAGACCTATTAAAAAAATACAATACGGTATTGTCTAGATTGAGTAAACAGGATAATATTCTCGGAGATATTTTTCGACATCCAATTGCTAAAATTAGAAGTTCCTCGAGCTTAAAAAAGTTATTATCTCTTATTGATGAAGTTAATTGGTCATCTTATAATGAAGATGTCTTAGGCTCCATGTTTGAAGGTTTATTAGAACGAGCGGCCATTGAAAGTAAAAAAGGCGCCGGTCAATATTTTACACCTCGACCTTTGATTGAATCAATAGTTCGAGTAATGAAGCCAAATCCTTTTGAATGGCCAAACTTTAAAATCTCCGATATTGCTTGTGGTACAGCCGGGTTTTTAGTTTCTAGCTTTGAATGGTGGAAATCAAATAATTCAATAAATAGACTAACAGCCTCTGAAAAAAAGAAAATAAGAGATAAAACTTACTTCGGACAAGAGCTTGTTCTAAGACCGAGGAGAATGGCACAAATGAATTTGTATTTACATGGAATAACGCCCAATATCGTTTTAGGAGATACAATTTATGAACCACTAACCGAAGAACGATATTCATGCATCCTTACAAACCCACCATTTGGTACGAAAGGTGCAAATCAAATTCCTGATCGAAAAGATTTTAAAATAAAAACAAGCAATAAACAACTAAACTTTATTCAACATGTTTTCAGTGTCTTACAAAATTATGGAAGGGCCGCAATTATACTACCAGATAACGTACTTTTTGATGAAAAAGCGGCAGAAGTTTGGAAACATTTAATGTCATCTTGCAATGTACACACAATATTAAAATTGCCTAGGGGTAGTTTTTTACCTTATACTGATGTCAAAGCTAATGTTGTCTTCTTACATAATGGAATGGCTACTAAAAATGTATGGATTTATGATGCTAGAAACAATATAACAACTATAACAAAAAAGGGTAGACCACTTTCCGCCGAGCACTTTAAATTATTTGAAGCTAGTTATGGTAATGATCCCAACGGACTTTCAAACAGAAAAGATCAAGGTGAAAAA
>MWVW01000247.1_pt1 | contig 12818 bp, 7 predicted proteins | sample 1047191 | NCBI WGS metagenome assembly MWVW01 (sample SAMN06349985, study PRJNA376086) | soil metagenome | isolation source: MtG22-5 sample Antarctic (ecotone) | place: Antarctica
CTCAGTCTCCCCCCACCGGGGGGATTAAGGGGGGCCGAAATAAAAGTGGCAGATAATGGCAACGGAATTCCACAAAAAGTGTTGGATAAAATCTTTCAGCCCTTCTTTACAACCAAGCCAACAGGCCAGGGTACAGGATTGGGTTTATCTTTGAGCTATGATATTGTAAAAGCACATGGGGGAGAGTTGAAAGTTGAGACGACGGAAGGGAAAGGTGCGGAGTTTATTATATCACTTCCATATCCTTAATCGTATTGATTGAATCAAAATGTATCGCAGCTCATAGAAATACAAATAATTTATAACTCACGTTAAAATAAAAAAAAATGAAAGCAAAATCAATTAAAGGAAAAAGTAATGATGAAATTTCCATTGCTCTCCGGGAAAGTATGACTGATGGATTTACCCCAACAATAGCAATTGTTTTCATGTCTGTTAAACAAGACAGGGAAGCAATCAGTAAACTGTTAGATGAACAAGGTATAGCCATTTTTGGAGCAACATCAGCCGGTGAATTTATTGACGGCGAAATTGAGGAACAATCTACTGTCATAATGCTTCTTGATTTAAATCCCCAATATTTCAAACTAGCATACGAGGAAACTGGTGAAGGCAGTACAAGGGATGCTGCAAAAAAAATTGGTGCATTGGGAAAGGCAACATTTAGAAAACCTGCCTTCATTGTTGCCTCAGGCGGAGTGAGTGCCGATGGCGAGATGGTTGTAAGGGGTATAGAGGATGCGGCTGGTGAAGGTGTTACCATTTTTGGAGGTTGTGCGGGGGATGATTTGAATATGACAGCAACCTATGCATTTACCAATAAAAAAGCCACCGATAATGGAATTGTAGCTATTGTTATTAATGAAGAAAAGGTAAAAATAAAAGGTGTTGCTACCAGTGGATGGAAACCTGTTGGCACATTACGAACAGTTACTAAAAGTGAAGGCAATATTGTTTATACAATAGATAATGAGCCTGCATTGGATATGGTTATGAAATATTTAGGTATCTCTGCTTCTGAATTCAATAAACTTAATGATACTATTGTAAATTTTGGGTCTTATTTTCCTATTCAAATACAGAGGGAAAATGCTCCGCCGGTGATGCGTACAGCTATGCTGGCAAACGTAAATGACCGTTCATTTATTTGTGCAGGCTCTGTGCCGCAAGGATCTAAAATCCGGTTCTCACTTCCTCCGGACTTTGATATTGTCGATCAGGTTGTATCCGAATGTAATCAATTAAAGAATGAACACATTGCGGATGCCGACGCTATGGTTTTCTTTTCTTGCAAAGCAAGACATTTAACCTTGGGACCAGTGATTGGTGAAGAAATTGAAGCAGTAAAAAATGTGTGGAACAAACCCATGGCAGGTTATTTCTGTTATGGAGAAATGGGAAAGACAATTAATGGAAAGCATGAGTTTCATAACAGTACTTGCTGCCTGGTACTGCTTAAGGAGGAGTCTTACAATTAATAAATATCTATAACAGAACTTGAGTTAAAAATGCAGTTAATGAATTCAAATTTTTATCTTTTAAATTGAGATTGATGAATCCAGTCTTGAAAATAATTGTAGATATTCTTTTTGAGAAAAATACATTGGCAGAAGCAGATAAAAATGCTATTCTAAAGGCAGTTAAAGATAGTGACAGAACAATTGGAATATTGGAATTTAAAGTAAGCAGGATAGACAAGGAAAAAAAGACGCTATCAATATTACTGGATGAGACAATTGAAGAATTACAAAAAAAAGCCTCTGCAATAGAGCAAGCCATGATTGAATTAAAAGCTACCCAAACCCAATTGATACAATCAGAAAAAATGGCAAGCCTTGGTGAACTTACTGCCGGCATTGCACATGAAATTCAAAACCCATTAAACTTCGTAAATAATTTTTCTGATGTAAATACAGAATTGATAGAAGACATGGAACAGGAAATTGACAAAGGCAATTTCAAGGAAGTAAAAACAATAGCAAATGACATCAAAGAAAATCAACAAAAAATCACCCACCACGGTAAACGTGCCGACACTATAGTAAAAGGCATGTTGCAACATTCCCGCAGCACTACAAGCGAAAAAGAATCTACGGATATTAATAAACTGGCAGATGAATATTTGCGGTTATGTTATCACGGCCTGCGGGCAAAAGACCCATTTTTTAATGCAACAATGCAAACTCATTTTGACCAAAGTCTTGAAAAAATAAATATCATTCCACAGGATATAGGAAGAGTACTATTGAATTTATACACCAATGCTTTTTATGCGGTGAATGAAAAAAAGAAAAGCCCCCATCTCCACCAGCTGGCGGAGAGTGAAGAAATTTACGAACCTGTAGTGATTGTTACTACCAGAAGACTCGGCTCTCCGCCAACGGGCGGAGGTGGGGGCGGTGACATTGAAATAAGAGTAAAAGACAATGGCAACGGCATTTCTCAAAAAGTGTTAGATAAAATTTTTCAACCATTTTTTACTACAAAACCAACAGGACAAGGAACGGGCTTAGGATTGAGTTTGAGTTATGATATTATTAAAGCACATGGTGGAGAATTAAAAGTGGAAACGAAGGAAGGGGACTTTGCCGAATTTATTATTATCCTTCCAATTTAAAATTCATTATGAAGCTATTCTACATTATACTGCTGCTGTTAACTTCTGTCTTAACGGCTGCCCAAAGCCAGGTAAGTGAAGCCGATAGCCTTGAAAAATTATTATTGCAAACGCCGCAGGACACCACACGGGTATTACTGCTTGCTGAGCTAACGAACCGGTATCAATTTTTCAAATCGGATACAGCTTTAATACTGGCGCAGCAGGCAATAGCTTTAGCGCAAAGACTTCACTTTTCAAAAGGAGAAATACGGGCATTAATGAGACTCGGTGAAGTGCGTCGTCTAAGGGGGGAGTATCCTCAAGCTTTAGAGGAACAGTTAAGAGCCCTGCAACTAAGCAGAGAAACGCATAATTATGAAGAGGAAGCAAATGTCTTAAAATTTATTGCTCCTATTTATATCGACTTAGGGGAATACCGGCAGGCGCTTGATTGTCTCTTTCAGTCCAAGGAAATTTCCGGGCGTATTTCCCAGCAACTGTCCGCAATCGAGCTCTTTCGCATCGGAAATGCTTACGAGAAAATGGGTATGTTGGACTCTGCCTTATATTTTCAGCAAAAAGCACTTGCTTCACGTACAGGGGAATGGGGTCATCTTCCGTCGCCACAAGCGCGGGCAATAATATTGATGAACCTCGGCATTATCCAGAACCGCTTAGGAAATAGTAGCGAAGCCTTACGTTATTATCAAAAGGGGCTTCAAGCCGCTTATACTTCCGAGGATGTCCTCAATCAGTCAAGGTCTGAGTATCAAATAGCCGAATGGTATTATAATTTGAACAATCTTGATTCCGCCTTGCATTATGCCAAACTGAGTTTTGCAAATGCGCAGAAGTCAGCACAAAAACTTACGGTTTTAAGTGCCAGTAGTTTACTTACAAAAATTTATAAAGCAAAGAGTAGAATAGATAGTGCCTTTTATTATCAGCAAATAGCGATGGCTGCAAAAGACAGTTTGTTTGGTGCCGGAAAGTTCCAACGGCTCCAACGGCTTACCCTTACCGAACAACAACGGGTGCAGCGGATCCAACAACGCCAAAAAGAAATTGAGCAGGAACAGGAACGGTATAAAAACAAAATAAGCACCTACGCTTTGCTTGCTATACTAGGAGTATTTCTATTACTGGCAATTATTCTATTTAAAAATAATCGTCAAAAACAAAAAGCCAACAAAAATATTGCAAAAGCTTACGAGGAATTGAAAGCCACACAGGCCCAACTAATTCAGCAGGAAAAGATGGCTTCGTTGGGAGAACTAACCGCCGGCATAGCTCATGAAATACAAAACCCTTTAAACTTCGTCAATAATTTTTCGGAAGTAAATACAGAATTGATAGAAGATATGGAAGAGGAGATTGACAAAGGCAATTTTCAGGAAGTAAAAACAATAGCCAATGACATTAAAGAAAATCAACAAAAAATTGCCCATCATGGCAAACGTGCTGATGGCATTGTAAAAGGGATGTTGCAACACAGCCGCAACAGTATAAATCAAAAGGAGCCAACGGACATAAATAAATTGGCTGATGAATATTTACGATTATGTTATCACGGCTTACGGGCAAAAGATGCCTTTTTTAACGCAACCATTCAAACAGACTTTGATCAAAGTCTTGAAAAAGTAACTATCATTCCGCAGGATATTGGAAGAGTGATATTGAATTTATTGACGAATGCTTTTTATGCGGTTATGGAAAAAAAGAAAGAACAGAAAGATAGCTATGAACCCACTGTTTCTGTAACTACAAAACGAATAGGCGATAAAGTAATAATCAAAGTTGCGGATAATGGCAAAGGAATTCCACAAAAAGTATTGGATAAAATCTTCCAACCTTTCTTTACCACCAAACCCACCGGGCAGGGAACCGGATTGGGTTTATCGTTGAGTTATGATATTATCAAAGCACATGGTGGAGAAATAAAAGTGGAAACGAAAGAAGGTGAGTATGCAGAGTTTATTATTAAGCTTCCTAATACCAAAGAAATATGAAATGTTAAGCAATGGCACAAATAAATTATCTAAAATGATAAGAAAATTATTTTACTTGTCATTTAGTGTACTGGTTTTCGCTCCAACCTTATCGGCACAACAAGCCAGGCTCGATAGCCTGAATAAGGTATTACTGCAAAATAATCTACCCGACTCTGTTCGAATTCACAGCCTTAATAAGTTAGCTACATTATCCGGCAGAACAAATAAGAAACTTGCCGACTCATTGTATAACCAATCTATTACTTTAGCCCGCGGTTCAAAAAATCTTTATGGTGAAATAAGGGCTCTGATAGGGATCACTAAGTTTGAGAATGAAAATGGAAATTTCTCTGCATCCCGGGAATCATTATTACAATCTCTGGAATTGGCACAAAAAAATCACATCCCAAATTCACTAACAGACGCAATAAATGATTTTTATCAAGATTACTTTGTGTATCCCAGCGGTGATTACATCAAGGAATTAGAGTATGCCTTATATTATCTTAAATTGGCTGAACAATATAAGATACAACCCCTGATAGCCGATGCCTGTACGCAAACTGGAATTGTGTTTGCACTTTTAGGTGACTTTTCCAATGCCCTTAATTATCATAAACGGGCCTTAAAAATACTTGAACAAACCGAATACCGCCATAGCTTAATACGGGCACATGCTTTAATGTTTTTAGGCGAAACATATAGCTACCAGGAAGATTACAGCCAGGCGATTCAGCAATATAAACAATCACTTCAACTTGCCAACCAACTTAATGCGGTTGTATTTGCGATAGAAAATGAAAGTAACCTGGCCAGCGTTTATCGTAGACAAAAACGTTACAAGGAAACATTCGCTATCGCGTTTCGTACGTTGGCCATGTACACTTATTTGCAGGCTGACGCTGGTATTAGTTATGTATCGCTAATATTGGCAAGGGCTTATCTTAACACCAATAACCCAGATAGTGCTTTAGTTTTTGGTAAAGCCACTGTGCAATTTGCTGAAAAGGCTAATGATTGGGACTTATTAAGTAGTGGTCACGAAGTACTTTCAAAAGCATACGCAATAAAAAAGGATTTCAAAACTGCATACTTTCATAATTCAATTTACCAGCGATATGAAGACAGTCTGTTTAATAAATCTAAGACTTACCAGATAGCATACTTGCGGTATTCAACGGAATTGTCACAAAAAGAAAATAAAATTGATCTTCTTGAAAAAGACAAGGAAATTCGGGCCAGTGAAGCCCGCCGTCAGCAACAAGTGCTGTATGCTGTGTTAGCTGGTGTAACTTTAGTTTTGATTTTAATGTTCGTTTTGATCAAAAGTTATCGTGCTAAACAACGTGCAAATACTTTACTCCAAAAACAAAAAGAAGAAATACAAACCACGTTAACAGAACTGAAGTCCACACAAACCCAACTGATTCAATCTGAGAAAATGGCATCGCTTGGAGAACTTACCGCAGGTATTGCACACGAAATTCAAAACCCGTTAAACTTTGTCAATAATTTTTCTGAAGTAAGTACAGAGTTGGTTGATGAAATTGAAGTGGCATTGGAAAAAGATGATAAAGATGAAGCCAGAATAATTGCCTCTGATATTAAACAAAACCTTAAAAAAATTGCCCACCATGGCAAGCGTGCGGATGCCATAGTAAAAGGAATGCTGCAACATAGCCGCAGCAGCACAAGTGAAAAAGAGCCAACTGATATAAATAAACTTGCTGATGAATACTTACGGTTATGTTATCATGGTCTGCGGGCAAAAGACCCATTTTTTAATGCAACCATGCAAACTGACTATGATCAAAGCCTTAAAAAAATCAATATCGTTCCACAGGATATTGGGAGAGTGCTGCTGAATTTATTCACCAATGCTTTCTATGCAGTTACAGAAAAAAAGAAAGAACAGAAAGACGGTTATGAACCCGCTGTTTCAGTAAGAACAAAAAAAATAGCCGATAAAGTAGAGATAAGAGTTGGAGATAATGGCAACGGTATTCCGCAAAAAGTATTGGATAAAATCTTTCAACCCTTCTTTACTACCAAACCAACCGGACAGGGAACGGGTTTAGGCTTATCATTAAGCTATGATATTATAAAAGCACATGTCGGAGAATTGAAAGTGGAAACGAAGGAAGGCCAGGGGTCTGAGTTTATTATTCTTTTGTGAAGTTGAAGGTTTTGTCACTTTAATCGGATGAAAAGTCAAGCTCGCTTAATATTGACTGAGCTGAGAGAACACCGGAGAAATATTATTGCCCTCTACAAATGTTGTATGTTTAAACAATTTAAATTACAACATGCCTGCACTTGCTATAGAAACCAAACAACTGTCTTTTACTTTTGGCAAGGGACGTAAAGTAGTTGACAATCTTTCATTACAAGTTCCTCAATCTTCTATTTTTGGATTTTTAGGTCCAAACGGGGCAGGAAAAACCACCACTATGCGCTTGCTCACCGGGCTTCTTCGCAGGGAAGAAGATAATATTTATCTGAACGGTGAATCGCTAAAAAAAAAGCTTCCATTCATTTTTAAAGATATAGGCACTTTAATAGAAACCCCTTCTTTATACCTTCATCTCAATGCCATCAATAATTTAAAAATTATTGCCACACTTAGAAATTTAGATGAAAAGAAGATTGAACCTATATTAGAAACGGTAGGGATGCAAAGGGATGCAAAACGAAAAGTAAAAGAATATTCACTGGGCATGAAACAGCGGCTGGCTATTGCTATGGCATTGTTGCCCGACCCGAAAATGATCCTGTTAGATGAGCCGGCTAATGGACTGGATCCATCAGGCATTATTCAAATACGTGAGTTGCTTATCAGGTTAAACCGTGAGCAGGGAAAAACCGTTTTTGTATCGAGCCACCTGTTGTCTGAAGTAGAAAAAATGTGTACGCATGTAGCCATTATTCATAAAGGCGTGCTGCAATTCCAGGGAGATATGAACAGCCTGCGGCAATCGGCTGAAGGAAAAACAGTAAAGTTTAAGATCTGCAATACAGAAGAATGGAAAACTACAATCGCAGAAAAATTTTCTCACTTACATTGGAATAAAGACGGCGAATTGATCGCTCCTATAAATGAACTATCAGAGGTAAGCCAGCTTAACACAGCACTTGTAAATGCAGGTGTACCGGTAGTAAGTATCCAACCTTCAGGTGGACTGGAAGAATGGTTTGTACAAATGACCAAAAACTAATCTATGTCAATCAATTTATTTTTTAAAGCATTGCAGGCGGAGTATATAAAAACAAAATCTTCCGGGTTGAAATGGCTTTGCCTGGGTGCTGCACTTTTTATTCCATTACTGGGCACTATCGGTAAAATGCTTATTCCTTCCGAGTTGCTGGGCGAGAGCCCGGAAAATCCGTGGATGGATTTTATTGTTGGATCTCTAAATAATTTTGCTCCTTTTTTCTTTCCGCTTTTTTTAGTGTTACTCATTGCAAAGCTGGCTCAATTTGAACATAAAGCAGATGCCTGGAAATTAATTGAAACCCAGCCTGTACCAAAATGGGGTTTGTATTTTTCCAAGTGGACGATGGCTGTTATTTTATCCCTGCTCTGTTTATTATTAGTAATTGTTTTTTCCATTGCAGGAAGCTGGATATTATCTCTTACTTCAGATTTACCAAAGTATAAATCATCAGGTATAGATTGGAGTAAACTCATTTTTTTAACCGGCAAATTATGGATAGCCAGTTGGGGATTAATGGCCTTTCAATATGTGCTATCAGTTGCTGTTTCTAATTTTGTTGCGCCCTTTATTTTTGGTTTAATGGCAACTATCGGGGGTAGTATTGCTACTGCATTTGGCGTGGCTACCTGGTGGCCACATTCTGCGCCTGCTCTAACTTCCAGTTTATTTGCTCAAAGTGGAAATACATTTCTGCCACACGAAAAAATGAGTATAGCCTGGATGGTATTGTTTTTATTTTTAGGTTTCCTCCTATACATCTTTAAAAAAATTATTCCTGCTTATTTTAAACCAACAAAAAGGTTAATTGGGCCTTTGGTTGTGGTGGCTCTATTCGCTTTTCTCTTTTGGTTTATTAACAGGCCGGTCCAATATGGCAGGTTAAATAAAACAATATTAGCAGGGACTATTAAGGGTGGTAATAAAATTGATTTTGTGGCCCTGTATAATTTAGCTGACGATGATACCATACTTACTATACCAGTAGTAAATAATAAGTTCCACCATGTAGTTGATAAAGAAATACCAGCGAGTATTTATAGTTTACGGGCAGGCAATCATTCATTGCCTTTTTACTTTGGCAAGGGTGATAGCGTATATATTTCATGGGTAGTAAATGAAAGGGATAGAACTATTACCGGGAACCGCTTAGCAGAAAATGAATTTTTACAATCGCGGGAACGTAGCAATGAAAATAATATGTGGTTCTTAAAAAATCGTGGTTATGAGTATAAACCTAAGGCCTATGCAAATGCAATTTTAAAAGAATGGAAAAACGCAGAAGATAAATTAGATGATTATAAAACAGTTAATAATATAAAACCCGCAGATGATTTTATTCAAATGCAAAAAAAATTATTGGCTGTACGAATGCTTGACCTTTTGGATGTTCAGTATCCCCGGATATTTTCGGTCTATTATCCCAATGACACCTTATCCTATCCGCTCGCTGTAAAAAAATTGCGTGAGGCCGTAAGCACGAACGACAGTTCTTTACTAAGCGATAATTCCTTTATTACTTTTTTAGCAGATTTTTATAAAAGCAAGTCTTCACATGGTGACAGCGCTTATTTTACCACCATTTCTAAAATGCCAGCCGGTAAAGTAAAAGATGTATTAGTCTATAGAAATCTTATGACCGCTCTTTCGCAAATAGCGGACAGCAGCCGGCGTAACCAGTTATTAACGAATTTTAATCCCCTGATTTCCAGCAAGCGTTTAAGGGCTTTAGTTTTACAAAAAAACACAACATTACAAAATTTACAAAAGGGCAGGCCTGCACCGGTTATTTCAGCAGAAACTTTGAATAATGATCAATTTTCATTAGCCATGTTGAAAGGACGGTATATAGTGGTAGATGTGTGGGCTACCTGGTGTGCACCTTGTAAAAAAGAAGCTCCTTATTTTAACCGTTTTGCAGAGCAATACACCAGTGAGTCTATTGCTTTTGTAAGCCTTTCTGTAGATGAAAATAAAAATGCCTGGAAGTCAGAATCTGCCCGCCGCAATGAAAGAGTTTTACAATTATGGGCTACCAATTCACAGGATGAATTAAAAGCGTATAATCTTGAGTTTATACCAAGGTTTATGTTAATTGACCCTAAAGGAAAAATAATAAGCGCACAACTTCCCATGCCATCTGACCCGGAATTTGAACAAACCCTGCTCAAAGAAATTCCTGATTTAGCAGACTATTAGGATTTATATTTGAAAATGACCTCAACCTACTTGAAGAATATTGCCAGAACGACTGCTCAGGGTGATGCAAGAGAGGAAAGCTATTACTCCGATTTAAAAAAATTTATTGAAGCATTTGCAGAAAGCATTGATAAAACAAACACACAGATAACAACACTTCCAAAAAAAACGGAAGCCGGTAACCCCGACTTTAGAATTTGGGATGGCAAGCAACATATTGTTGGCTACGTAGAAGCCAAAAAGCCTGGCGAAGATCTGAACCGTATTGAAAACTCTGAGCAACTCAAAAGATACAGAACCACTTTTCCCAATCTTATACTTACTGATTTTTATGAGTTCCGGTTATACAGGAATGGACAGTTGCTTGAAAAAGTTTCTATTGGCAGGCAATTCATTGCAAAAAAACTCCAAACAGTTCCTCCATTAGAAAATGAAGACAAGTTCAATTCGTTGCTGCAAAAATTCTTTGCCTTCTCATTGCCAAAAGTTTTCACAGCAGAAAATCTTGCAAAAGAATTAGCCAACAGAACAAGGTTTTTGCGGGATGAAGTGATTGCCAAACAACTCGAAGAAGAGGAAATAAAGAAAGGGCGGATCTATGGTTTTTACGATGCCTTTAAAAAATACCTTGTTGCTAATCTATCACAAAAAGATTTTGCCGACATTTATTCTCAAACCATTACGTACGGTTTGTTTGCTGCCAGGACAAGAGCCGGAAAAGAATTCAATCGGAAAATAGCATTCGATTTAATTCCACCAACCATTGGCATTTTAAGAGATGTGTTTGAATTCATTTCCCTTGGCAAAGCGCCGCTGCAAATGGAGGTGATAATAGAGGATATTGCCGAAGTGTTGCAGGCTGCCGATGTAAGCAAAATATTGGACGAGTATTATAAAAAACGCAAAGGCGAAGACCCGATTGTTCATTTTTACGAAACCTTCCTTAATATTTACGACCCCGCCACAAGAGAAAAGCGGGGGGTATATTATACACCGGAGCCGGTGGTAAAATACATTGTACGTTCTGTTCATTCACTGCTTAAATCACATTTTAATTTGCAAGATGGCCTCGCAAGCAAAGAAGTAACCCTGCTTGACCCTGCAGGCGGCACCCTCACTTTTCCTGCCGAAGCCATAAAGCTGGCTGTAAAAGAGTTCACAGAGAAATATGGCGATGGAGGAAAGAAGAGTTTTATTAAAAACCAACTGCTTAAAAACTTTTATGCTTTTGAGCTGATGATGGCGCCTTATGCTATCGGCCACTTAAAAATCAGTTTTTTGTTGGAAGAGCTTGGTTATACCATGGAGGAAGATGACAGGTTCAAACTATACCTTACCAACACGCTGGATATGGAAGACCTGCAGCAAACACAGATACCAGGTCTTGAATCTTTAAGCGAAGAAAGCCATGAAGCAGGTAAAGTAAAACAGCAGGAATCCATTCTTGTAATAATGGGCAATCCTCCCTATTCTGCTAATTCAGCTAATTACAATGAATGGACCGATAAACTTTTAAAAACAGATTTAGATGGAGCAATAAATTATTATTCGGTTGACGGAGCGCCACTCAATGAAAAAAATTCAAAACTTATACAGGATGATTATGTAAAATTTTTACGTTTTGCGCAATGGAAGATTCATAAAGCGGGGGAAGGCATTGTAGCTATGATCACTAGCCACAGCTACCTGGATAATCCAACTTTCAGGGGAATGCGGCAAAGCCTGATGAATACTTTTAATGAAATTTACATAATTGACTTGCACGGAAATGCTCTAAAAAAAGAAGTCTCACCTGATGGCAGCAAGGATGAGAATGTATTTGATATAAGGCAAGGGGCAGCAATCGCTTTGTTTGTAAAAAAAGGTAATGTGAAAGGTTGCAAAATTTTTCATCGGGATAATTTTGGCGTACGAAAGGAAAAATACATATGGCTTGAGAATCATAAATTGAACAAAAAAGATTACTCTATACTCGCTCCTGAAAAGCCGTGGTATTTTTTTATTGAGCGAAATACAAGACAGATTCAGCATTACCAAGAATGGATAAAAGTTAGTGAGATTTTTCCTCTATTCTCTACCGGAATAAAAACCCATCGTGATGATTTTGTAATAGGGTTTTCAGCTATTGATCTACTAAACAAACTAAGACTATTTACTAATAAAAAAACTTCTGATGAATTAGTTAGAGAAGCGTTTAGCTTAAAAGATAATCGAGATTGGCAATTACTAAATGCCCGTCGTGAATTTCTAAAGATTTCTGAGCCCCAAGGTTTGATCTCAGATTTCTTAAGCAAGCCTTTTGATAGCAGGTTTATCATTTATTCTGATTTACTAATTGATTGGCCAAGAAAAGAAGTAATGCAAAATCTTTTAAATGATAATATAGGCCTAATAACACCAAAACAATTTAAAGAAGAATCGGGTGCATTCATAACTGATTCTTTAGTAGATCATAAATCAGTAAGTGCCTTTGATACTAATTATGTCTTCCCTCTTTACCTCTATCCACCATCTGAACAGAAAAAAAAGAAAGGCCTTCAATCCCTAATGCTTTTCGAACCCAAAGTAGAATATGGAAAAAAAGGAAAGAAACCAAACATAGCTCCAGAGATTTTTGAACAATTAGAAAAATCATACAGCAAGAGACCAGCCCCAGAACAAATACTTTATTACGTTTACGCAGTTTTATACAGCTCTCCACTTTCTTTTTAGCCATTAACCACATACCTGTAAAAGCTGCTGCAGAGGCAAACCCATCTCCCCATGGAATAGCGCCATGGGCAAATACTTCTTTTAAATAAACGAGTGAAAAATAAA
>MWVW01000248.1_pt1 | contig 12713 bp, 9 predicted proteins | sample 1047191 | NCBI WGS metagenome assembly MWVW01 (sample SAMN06349985, study PRJNA376086) | soil metagenome | isolation source: MtG22-5 sample Antarctic (ecotone) | place: Antarctica
ACGGAATCTTTATTGTAAAATGGGTTGGTGCCACTTACCCCCGGGGCAATATTAAAATAGATATCAGCTTTTGTGGTACCAAATTCCGGATCACTGATGTTTCCTAATGCAGCATCACTGTTAAAAAAAAGCCTGGTTGAATCTTCAACCAGAATGTTATTTGTTTCGGTGGAAAATGAAGTTTCAAAAGTATTTATATTATCAACTGCCGGAATAAGATCGGCACCCAATTGGGTTGCTTCGTTTATTTTTTTGCAGGAACTTAAGAAGAGGAAAGAAGATACAAGAAAAATAGAGAAAACCTTCAAATTTATTTTCGACACAAAGAAATGTTAAGCCGTTTAAAAATTACTTGTTCGCAAGATCGCCATACAACTGTAAATAGTCTGTTAAATCAGACTCCGGGTTATAAGACAAGGTTTTTTTACCACGAGCCTTAGTGAATTCTTCTACAAGCTTTTTATCAATATCAGCACTACCGAAAGTAATAGCATCAGCATGCATTGCCCCCCCGCGAAAAAGAGACTTATTATCGGCATCTTTAAATACTTCAAGGTCTTTTTCCTTTAAACTTGGATGGATCAAAGCTTTCTTTAAGAAATCTGTTCCCAGTTTTTCTTTAAATGTGGATTGACCAATGGTATAGACTATTTTACTATGAGAAAAAACGGGTTCTTTTTTATATAATGTTTTAAGATAAGCAGGAATCAATCCAGTCATCCAACCGCTGCAATGGATAACATCTGGAGGCCAACCAAATTTCTTCACTGTTTCTAGAGCGCCTTTACAAAAGAATATTGTTCTCAATCCGTTATCCTCATACCATTTTTCATTTTCATCAGCAAAAACATATTTTCTTTTAAATAAATCTTCATTGTCTAGAAAATATACCTGTAACCTGGCGTTTGGTAATGAAGCCACCTTTATTTGTAATGGAAAATCTTCATTATCTACCGATACATTAATGCCTGACAATCGAACGACTTCATGCAGTCTGTGCCTGCGCTCATTTATAGAGCCAAAGCGGGGCATGATACAGCGTACCTCAAAACCATTATCATTTGCTTTAATTGCCAGTTTGTTTGCGACTTCTGAAAACTCTGTCAACTCAAGATAAGGTGACATTTCATTGGCAATAAATAAAATTCTTTTCTTTGCTGACATTTGTAAACCTGTTTTAGGTTTTGTAAAAAGGTTTGCAAAAGTAACTATTTATTATCAAAGGTTAAATTCCATAGGCTCATTAAACCTCTTCATGATCATTTATAAAATTGCCAATAGATTGAATAGTTACTTACAATTACAAAAAGAAAATGGTAAGTCTATCGGGTTTGTACCGACTATGGGGGCTCTGCATAAAGGACATCTGTCTTTGATAGCCGCCTCCAAAAAAAACAACAACTTATTAGTTTGCAGTATTTTCATTAACCCTACTCAATTCAACAATAAAGAAGATCTAAAACGTTATCCGGTACAAATTGAAAAAGACATTGAATCTTTGGTCAAGGCCGGGTGTGATGTTGTTTTTCTACCATCTTATTCAGAAATCTATCCCACTTCATACCAGGTACAAAAATATGAATTGGGGGAATTGGAAAAATTGCTGGAGGGCCATTTCCGCCCTGGTCATTACCAGGGTGTATGCCAGGTTGTCGACCGGCTTTTGGATATTGTAGATCCGGGTCAATTATACCTTGGACAGAAGGATTTTCAGCAATGCATGGTCGTCAAAAAGCTTATAAAGCTTACGAACAGAAGTCAAAAAATTAAATTGGAAATTATACCTACCCAACGTGAAAACGATGGGCTGGCAATGAGTAGCAGAAACTTACGTTTGAATGTTAAAGAGCGTAAAAAAGCCGTAATTATTTACCAGGCATTGAAATTTTTGCGTGATAATTTCATGAAAATACCATCAAACATATTATTACATGACGCGACATCGTTACTTGAAAAAGAAGGTTTCAAAATTGACTATATCGAAATTGTAAATTCAGAAACTCTAAAAAGCCACATCCTTGAAAAAAACGATATTGCTTTGATTGCCGTAACGATCGGGAAAGTACGTTTAATTGATAATATGTATTTAGATTAACATTCCCTTTAGCACCTTCCATTAATTTTACAAACTTTGTATACGATAAATTTTAAAACATAATCATTCAAGCATTAATATTTATCAAGTTTATCTAATCATGTCAATTTAATCTTTAAGCCTTCATGCAAAAGCCCCTAATAAAAATTATTCAATATTTAATTTTTCTTTCCCTAGGCGTTGTTTTTGTTTGGCTGGCTGTCAAGGACATTAGTGACCAGGATTGGCTCGACATTAAATATGCATTAAAAAAGGCACGTCATTGGCTGATTATACCTGTTGTGCTTATGATATTACTAAGTCATTATAGCAGGGCAATTCGCTGGAAAATATTAATGGAACCACTAGGCTATGCCCCATCTACTTTTAATACGTGTGCGGCGGTAATGATAGGTTATTTGGTGAATGCTGGAGTGCCCCGCTTGGGTGAGGTGGTTAAATGTACTTTGCTTGCTAAATATGAAAAAGTGAGGGCTGATAAACTGGTTGGGACTATAGTAGTGGAACGTGCCCTTGATCTTATTTGCCTCATAATTGTATTTATTGCAGCTTTATGGTTGCAGGGACATGTTATTGGTGAATATATCAGCGAATTATTTGGAAATTTTATAAAGGATAAGACGGGGCATATATCCACAGAGCGGGTATCATTGATATTTTTTATCATTGTATTTTTTCTTATTGCAATTTATTTTTTATTAAAAAGATTCGGGCATATGGACGCGGTGGCAAAATTCAGGGAATTCATAAGAGGTATAGGACATGGGCTTGGAAGCATTAAATTTATCCGGCGTAAAGGATGGTTTCTATTTCATACAGCATTAATATGGGCTATGTATCTGTTAAGCACTACTGTGGGGTTGTATGCATTGCAGGAAACTGACCATTTAGGGATTTTGGCGGGGCTTACTACATTAGCCGTAGGCAGTATAGGAATGATTATTACACCGGGAGGTATTGGGGCCTACCCTCTTTTGGTTGCAAAATTGATGGAGTCCTATGGGCTGAATGCAGAAACAACCGGTATGGCACTTGGTTGGTTATTGTGGACTGTGCAAACCCTTATTATACTTGGAGGAGGACTGGTATTTACGGCACTTCTTTCTTATTTTAACAAGTCGAAGCAAGCAGTTGCCTAACTTGGAAATTTATTTCAGAATCTTTTTATACAAACACCATTGTATCGTAGCTGATAGCTGGTTGATTTATTTTAATAACGAAATAATTATGGCTGAATCTAAACGAAAATTCATTCCACGCGATATTAGCTGGCTCTCTTTCAATGCACGGGTACTGCAGGAAGCAGCGGATTCTGATGTGCCGCTTAAAGAACGGATACGTTTTTTAGGTATTTTTTCCAATAATCTTGATGAGTTTTTCAGGGTACGGGTAGCTACATTGAAAAGAATGGTGCAATATGGTAATAAAGCCAAGATGCACATGGAAGATAATCCTGAAGAAATACTTGAAGAAATACAAATGACTGTTCTCAACCAACAAAGTGAATTTAACAGGATATGGGAAGGCATATTAGATGAATTGGCTCAACAAAAAATATTTCTTGTTACAGAAAAAAATCTTAACAGTGAACAGGAATATTTTGTCAGTCGATACTATGATGAAGAAGTAAGCCCGAACGTAATTCCTTTAATGATAGAAAGCATTCCCGAATTTCCTTACCTCAGGGACAAGTCCATTTACATTGGCGTTGTTATGTGGAAACGTGAAAGCGCATTAAAACGAAAATATGCAGTTATAGAAGTGCCCACAAGGTTTAATGAGCGCTTTATATTGTTGCCTTCGCCGGAAAATGAGCACCACATTATTTTGTTGGAAGATGTTATAAGAGCAAGTCTACCTGAGATTTTCAGCTATTTTGGATATGATCAGTATCAATCACACATTTTCAAAGTAACCCGTGATGCTGAGATTGATATTGATAATGATATTTCTACTACCCTTATTCAAAAACTGGAAAAAGGGCTGAAGAACAGGCGGAAGGGTAAACCTGTACGCTTTGTTTATGATAAAGAAATGGATCCCGGGTTACTGGAGTACCTCATACGAAAATTAAACCTTACAAAACGAGATAACCTGATACCTGGTGGACGTATTCACAATTTCCGTCACTTTATGGAATTTCCCAATCAGGTTTTTAATGGACAAAGTAAAAGAAGAAGGCCATTTGAGCATCCGTTATTGATAGACCAGCGTGTAACGGATATTGTACTTGAAAGAGATATCATGCTGCATTTTCCTTATCATTCCTTTAATCCGGTTATCGATCTTTTGCGGGAAGCTGCTATTGATCCGGACGTGACGGCTATAAAAATTACCTGTTATAGAGTGGCCGGAAATTCAAAAGTCATCAATGCACTTATTAATGCTGTACGCAATGGTAAACAAGTGACAGTAATGCTGGAATTGAGGGCACGCTTTGATGAAGAAGCAAACCTGGAATGGAAAGAAAGGCTTGAAGATGAAGGTGTAAAAGTTTTGATAGGCATACCAAATATGAAAGTTCACTCAAAAATCTGCCTGATCCGAAAGCGTTTGAATGATCGTATTATTCATTATGGTTTTGTGAGTACCGGCAACTTAAATGAGGCCACAGCCAAAGTATATGCCGATCATTGTTTGCTCACATCCAACCGTGCTATCATGTCTGATGTGAACCGTATGTTTAACTATATCGAACATTATAAGACCGGTATTCATTTTCTGAAAGCATGCACTACAATAATTCCCAGCCCCATTTTCATAAGAAAAGAATTGCTTAAGCTTATCAATCTTGAAATAAAAGCTGCCAAACGAGGCAGGCAAGCTTCTATTATTGCTAAAATGAATTCTTTATCAGATGTGGAATTAATAAACGCATTATACACAGCAGCAAAAGAAGGTGTTGAGATAAAATTGATCATAAGAGGAATTTATTGCATGATCTCCGAACATGAAAAATTCAAAAAACCCGTTACCTCCATAAGTATTATTGATGAATACCTTGAGCATGCACGAGTATGGGTATTTCACAATGGTGGGAAGGAAAAAGTATTTATTTCTTCGGCCGACTGGATGGTGCGCAACCTGGATCACCGGGTGGAAGCTACCTGTCCTGTTTTTGATGAACGATTAAAACAAGAGCTTAAAGAGATACTCAATATCCAGCTTCAGGATAATGTGAAAGCCCGTGTACTGGATAATAACCTGAGCAATGACTATGTGCGCAGTGACGGGCAGAACATCCGTTCACAAGAAGAAACGTATAATTTTTTACATAATAAAATACTGGTAGAAAGTGAGATTAGCAGCGATTGATATAGGAAGTAACGCATGCCGGTTACTCATTGAAGATGTAGTGACTGATGTAAACGGAAAGCCTGATTTTTTAAAAATTATATTGCTGCGAATTCCATTACGCCTGGGTTTTGACGTATTTGAAACCGGAAAAGTATCCGAACTAAAGGTTGAAAAACTGATCAAAACCATTCAGGCTTATAAACTTTTGTTGGAGGTATATGAAGTACAGCATTTAAAAGCCTGTGCTACTTCAGCTATGCGTGACGCTGTAAATGCTTCAGAAATTCTTCAGCTTGTCAAAAATAAAACAGGAATTGAAATAAATATAATTACCGGCGATGAGGAAGCAAGTTTCATTTATGAAAATCATATTGCTGAAAACTTAAATAGCCAGGAATCTTACCTGTACATAGATGTGGGTGGCGGCAGCACCGAATTGACTTTTTTTAGTGATGGAAAATTGATTTTCAAAGAGTCATTCAATATAGGGACGATCCGCCTTTTAAAAAATCAGGTAGCTGAGCCTTTGTGGGATAAAATGAAAAACTTTCTCAGGTCGGGCATCAGGGGACACCATCATGTAACCTGCATCGGCTCCGGCGGTAATATAAACAAAGTGTTTTCATTGTCAAAAAGAAAAGAAGGAAAACCCCTGAACCTTGAATTATTGCGCAATTATTACAAGGAATTTAGCAACCTTACTGTACCTCAGAGAATGACATTGTATAAACTTCGTGAAGACAGGGCCGATGTAATTGTGCCAGCTTTGCTTATTTATATCAATATTATGCGTTGGGCGGAAGCTGAAGAAATTTTTGTGCCTAAGATCGGTCTCGCAGATGGCCTCATTCATATTTTATATGAAGAGCTTACTTCGTTGCACATTGTAGATTGAGTATTGCCCAATACTATTGTAATTTGCTTTGAAATTAGTGCAATGAGTGTCAATAAGGATGTGAAAAGAATAACAACAGCCACGCTGCAAAAAATGAAGGAATCGGGTAAGAAAATTTCGATGCTTACAGCATACGATTTCTCCTTTGCTAAAATAATAGACCAATCCGGTATTGATGTTATATTGGTAGGTGATTCTGCATCAAACGTAATGGCAGGTCATGAAACAACGCTTCCCATTACTTTGGATCAAATGATTTATCATGCTTCTTCTGTTGTGCGTGGAGCAAAACGCTGCCTTATTGTTGTAGACCTCCCATTCGGTGCATATCAGTCAAACAGTGATATAGCATTGGCTTCAGCTATCCGCATCATGAAAGAAACGGGTGCTCATGCCATTAAATTAGAGGGTGGAGAAGAAGTGCTTGATTCTGTTAAAAGAATCATTTCTGCGGGTATTCCCGTCATGGCTCATCTGGGATTAACGCCACAATCCATATACAAATTTGGCTCTTATACAGTACGTGCAAAAGATGAAATAGAAGCAAAGAAATTGAAAAGTGATGCTTCACTTTTGCAGGAAACAGGTTGCTTTGCGTTGGTATTGGAAAAAATTCCTGCGTTGCTGGCTAAAGAAGTTACTGAGGTCCTTATTATTCCCACAATTGGTATTGGCGCCGGAAAGTATTGTGATGGTCAGGTTTTGGTCATGCATGATATGTTAGGTATTAATACAGAATTTAAGCCTCGTTTTTTGCGTCAGTATTTAAACATCAGCGAACAAATAGGTGGGGCCGTTAAGAAATATATTGAAGATGTTAAGGGTGGCACATTTCCTACAGATGCCGAATCCTACTGATTATTTTTTTAATAAGGCCATTATATTTGCCGCTTCAAAATTGATGCATGATAAGATTAAAGTTTTTATTTTCTTTAATGATATTGCATATCTTTTATTTTCAAGGAATTTCTCAGGAAGAGACTAAAGATCTGGATCCTGTAACAGTCATATCCTCAATACAACTTTTGTCAGCATCCAGGACCGGTAGAAATATAATCGTTGTAAAGGGTGAACAACTTAACAAGCTTCCTATCCATTCCATAGACGAATTGCTTCGCTATTTACCTGGCCTCGAGGTGCAGGCCAGAGGACCTGCTGGAACGCAAAGTGACCTGATCATTCGTGGAGGCACATTTCAACAAGTATTGGTAATGCTTGATGGTGTACGTATTAACGATCCCACAACAGGACATTTTAATAGTTATATACCCATAGCGCCGGAAGAAATAGAAAGGATTGAAATATTAAAGGGAGCTTCTTCCGCACTCTATGGATCAGAAGCTGTTGGTGGAGTAATACAGATCATTACCAAAACATTTACAGCTGGAAAAAATATAAAACAACATTCTTTAAATGCACAATTGACCACCGGCAACTATAATTTTTTACATACAAATGCAGGTGGTTTTTATAATAATGGTAAAACATCAGTTGGAGGAGGCATTCTGACAAACAACAGCAAGGGTCAACCTTTACGTGGTTCAGAAGGATATTTTCGCTTGCTTACTGCATCAGTTTCAGCCAATCATTACATAAATGACAATTTTCGTATTGGTATTCGTTCAGCATATGATGATCGCAGCTTTTCTGCTCAAAATTTTTATACCACTTTTGCTTCTGATACTGCAACTGAACATGTTAGATCGACATGGAGTCAATCTTACCTGTCATATCAAAAAGGAAGGAATAAATTCAATGTTGAAGGTGGCTTTAAAACTTCAGATGATAAATTTTTTTTTAACCCCAAATCCACACCCAACTTTAATAAAAGCAATTTACTGCAAGCAGTTGCCCGTAATGAGTATAAATTAAATACTGAGTTTATTATCATTACAGGCATTCAGTTCATCCGGAGGTCTATTAAATCAAATGATCGTGGAAATCATGACGAAAACCTGGTGGGCAGTTTTGTAACAATGAACTATACAGGAAAAAAAGGATTCAGCATTTCTCCTGCCATTCGTGTTGACCATCATCAATTAAGAACAACAGAAATTGTTCCCCAGGTAAATTTATCCTACAGATTAGAACAAATTCAATTAAGAGGAAGTGCCGGAAAGACCATCAGAGATGCTGATTTCACAGAACGCTATAATAACTATAATAAATCCCTGGTCACAAGCGGTAGATTAGGCAACCCTGACCTACATGCCGAATATTCATTTTCGTATGAGGCGGGCGCTGATCTGTTTTTAAAGAACTTGAAAATTGGTTATAGCTATTTTCAAAGAAACCATACAGATCTGATTGATTATGTTACAACAGCTTATGCTGAAATACCACGAAAAGATAATTTATTAGCTTCCGGAAATTATGCTTTGGCAAAGAACATCGCAAAGGTCAGGATCAAAGGTGTTGAAACAGACATTCAATATTCAAAAACGTGGTCAGCAAAAAAAAACATATTTGGTTCCTTAGGATTTGTATGGCTTGATTCTAAAAATTCTGAAACTACACCTGCGCTTTACATTTCTTCTTATGCTAAATTTTTATCAAACTTTTCTATTCATTATACTTTTTCTCATTTCGGAATTGGTATAAATGGCCTTTATAAACAGCGGGATCAGTTAATAAGTGGAGCTATTCAGGCCAAGACTTCAAAAGATTATATTGTAATAAATACAAAAAGTCAGTTCAGGTTGTTACAAGACAAATTGAGTTTGATTATACAGGTTGATAATATTTTTGATGTGAACTATAGTGATCTGCTTGGTGCCCAAATGCCTGGAAGGTGGTTCAAGTTAGGTGTTGGATTTACTTTTTAAATAAAATTTATGCAGGATATTTTAAAATCTCTTGGTATCACGTCCAATAATGCAGGTGTAGCTACCGGTGCACAATGGTTGCCATCTGATAGCACAACAATAGATTCTTTTTCACCTGTTGATGGAAAAAAAATCGCCACTGTTAGTTTATGTACTGATGAGCAATATGAACAGGTAATAAAAAAAGCTGAAGAAGCATTTCTTACCTGGCGTGTATATCCTGCACCAAAAAGAGGAGATATAGTACGCCAGGCTGGTGAAGCATTAAGACAAAATAAAGAACCATTAGGGAAACTTGTTTCTTATGAAATGGGAAAAAGTTTACAGGAAGGTTATGGAGAAGTGCAGGAGATGATTGACATTTGCGATTTTGCCCTGGGCCTATCACGCCAGTTGCACGGACTTACGATGCATAGTGAACGGCCGGGACACCGAATGTATGAACAATGGCATCCGTTAGGTATTGTGGGCATCATTTCGGCGTTTAATTTTCCCGTTGCAGTATGGAGCTGGAATGCAATGCTTGCATGGGTATGTGGGGATGTATGTATCTGGAAACCATCAGAAAAAACCCCTCTTTGTGCTATTGCCTGTCAAAATATTATTGCAGATGTATTTAGCAAAAATGCAGTGCCCGAAGGCGTTTGCAACCTGGTAATCGGTGAAAAAGAAACTGGTGAAAAAATGGCTGCTGACCAGCGGATACCATTAGTGTCGGCAACAGGATCTACAAAAATGGGTAAAGCTGTGGGAGCGGCTGTGGGGGCACGGCTGGGCAGATCATTATTAGAGCTTGGCGGCAATAATGCTATCATTATTTCCAAAGATGCAGATCTTGATGTCGCTCTTGTTGGAGCAACTTTTGGCGCTGTGGGTACTGCGGGGCAGCGTTGTACCACCACACGCCGGTTGATCATTCATGAAGATGTATATGAACAGTTCAAAGAAAGATTAATAGCAGCTTATTCGCAGCTTAGAATTGGCAACCCGTTAGATGAAAATATTCACGTAGGACCATTGATTGATAAGTCAGCAGTTAATATGTATATGACAGCCTTAGAAAAATGCAAAGAAGAAGGCGGTAAATTTCTTGTGGAAGGAGGTATTATGCAAGGCAAAAGTTTTGAAAGCGGCTGTTATGTAAAACCATGTCTTGCAGAAGTAGATCCTGGCTTCAATATTATCCAACATGAAACTTTTGCTCCGATATTATATATAATGAAGTACAAAACTTTTGAAGAAGCGATTGCCATTCAGAATAGTGTACCACAGGGGTTATCATCTTCTGTCATGACTTTAAATCTTCGTGAAGCTGAACAATTCCTGTCTTCATCAGGCTCTGATTGTGGTATTGCAAACGTAAACATCGGCACTTCCGGAGCCGAAATCGGGGGAGCATTCGGTGGTGAAAAAGAAACTGGTGGTGGAAGAGAGAGTGGCAGCGATGCCTGGCGAATTTATATGCGCAGGCAAACGAATACTATTAATTATAGCACCAGCTTGCCACTGGCACAGGGTATACAATTTGATTTATAAACTACTTGTTAATTTAAGAAGAGTGAAGCGCCTTTTATTGACCTTTCACAAAATGGTATGAGTGGTTTCTTTTATTTTTATAGATAAAGCAATTTTGAAATTAAATCAAATAAAAATGGTTCGTTATTTTAAACAATCCGTATTCACTTTTCTTATATGTGGTTTGGCATTTTCTTCTTTGGCTCAAACCAGTGTACCCAAAGGATGGCATTTAAAAGATAAAACAAAGGATGGTTACTATGGCATCAGCCTTGACAAAGCATATGAATTTGTAAAAGGTAAAAAAAGTCAAACTGTATTGGTCGCTGTTATTGATTCGGGGATTGATACCACACATGAAGACCTTAAACCGGTTTTGTGGGTAAATCCTAAGGAAATTCCCGGTAATGGGATGGATGATGATAAGAATGGCTATGTGGATGATATCCATGGTTGGAATTTTATTGGTGGAAAGGATGGTCGGAATTTAAAAGAAGATTCTTACGAAGTTGCAAGGGTTTACCATCGTTATAAAGCAAAATTTGAAAAATTAGAGAACCCAACTTTTTTAAATAAGGAGGATCAGGAAATATATGCTATGTGGAAAAAAGCTGAAAAGCAGGTAGCAGGCGGTGATCCGGCCCAGGGTGTTGAACTTTTAGTATTGCGAAAAACTTTTGAAGCAGTAGAAAAGCATGATAGCACATTACGAAAAGCATTAGGTAAGGAAAGCTATACTGGCAATGACTTAAATTCTTTTTTACCTACCACAGATGAAGCAAAAAAAGCAAAAAATAGTCTTTTGTATTTTTTCAAAGCGAATAATTCTATGGAAATGACAAATGTATCTTTCATAGAAGAATTTGGTCAGTATTTAAGTGGCGAAGAGAAAAGAGCAGAGGCGGCAGAAAAGGCACCAAAAAATTACAGAAGTGAAATTGTCAAGGACAATGAAGCTGATATCAACGATCGCTTTTATGGCAATAATGACGTGATGGCAAATACCCCTTTTCATGGCACCCATGTAGCGGGAATAATAGGGGCTGTACGTAATAATGGTAAAGGTATTGATGGCATTGCTGATAATGTAAAAATAATGGCTATAAGGGCAGTGCCTGATGGAGATGAACATGATAAGGATGTGGCTTTAGCAATCCGCTATGCAGTGGATAACGGAGCCAGAATTATAAATATGAGTTTTGGTAAAAGTTTTTCTCCTGAAAAAGCATGGGTTGATGATGCTGTGAAATATGCAGAAAATAAAAATGTGCTCCTCATTCATGCTGCAGGTAATGACGCTACAAATATTGATTCTGTAGATAATTTTCCCAGCGGCGTTTACAAGAATAATGGGCAAAAGGCTAAGACATGGATAACAGTAGGGGCCAGCGGTGATCCCAAGGCTGGTGGTATCGTTGCTCCATTTTCCAATTTTGGAAAAGACCAGGTTGATGTTTTTGCACCAGGTATTAAAATTTATTCTTCTGTGCCCGGAGGTAATACCTATGGTGATGCCCAAGGTACCAGCATGGCATCTCCGGTAGTGGCCGGTACTGCTGCTTTTATACTTTCCTATTTTCCCTCACTTACTGCACAACAATTAAAATATGTGATTGAAAAAAGCGCTGTTTCTTCGTTAGGAAAAGCAATAAACCCGGCTACCGGGCAAACTATTTCGCTTTCCGATATCAGTAAAACAGGTGGAGTGATCAATTCTTTTGAAGCCGTAAAAATTGCTTCTCAACTGACGAATAATTCGCAACCTGTAAAAACTGTAAAAGCAGTAAAACAAAAGAAAAGGCCTGTTCCTGTTAAAACCTTTTAATAAAAATTTTAGCCCCGGTTTTTCCGGGTTTTTTTCCTGTTTTCCTCACTGGGTCACCCAAAATTAGAGGTTAAATAAATCAAGAAGATTTTTTTGTTCTTCTTTATCTATAAACAGCCTTGAGTGCATTGTCCTTGACAGATTAGTTTGTATGGTTATACTATAAATTGTTTTGGCTATCTCTATAGCTTTTTCAGGACTTATCACAGTTTTTTTTAATTTTAGTTGCCTGTCTAATTCCTTGTAAATTTTATAGGCACA
>MWVW01000249.1_pt1 | contig 12701 bp, 9 predicted proteins | sample 1047191 | NCBI WGS metagenome assembly MWVW01 (sample SAMN06349985, study PRJNA376086) | soil metagenome | isolation source: MtG22-5 sample Antarctic (ecotone) | place: Antarctica
TTGTAAATAATAAAATACAATCATTAGATTATGCAGGTACAGTGGCTACCATGGGCTATCAAACAATGACAGATAAATGGTTAAGCAACTTATATGTGCTGAAACCTTTTTACTTGCAAAGCAGCCAGTTAGTGCAATCAGCTCTAAAGGCCCAAACAGGTGTTAGTGTTAGCCGCTTAAACAAATTAATAAATGTGACCTTAGGCGGGGATCTAAAATTTAGTGACAAGATAGATTTTGGCGCTACAGGCGGACTTGATCACATCATCCGCATTGAAAATAAAGATAATAGCGTAATTGTGATGAACCCTTCCGCCTATGCGTATGCCGGCACCCAACAGTTTTCAAAAACATACACTCGTATAAAAAGTGAATTTTTACTGTTTCCAGGGAATAGTGAACCCGCAACACAGAATGTTAGTAAGTTCAATATCCTGGCTTACGAATTTTCCATTCCCATTATTTTTGTAAAAGGGAAAATACAGGTGGCAGCCACACCCTCTTATATTTTACCACAAAGCTTAATTACAATAGCTAATCGTCCTGATCTATCTGAAAAAGGAGAGAATACATTCTATACTACATTGGGTGTAAAGTATAATTTCTAAATTTTTAACAAGGTTTTTTTTAGAACGGGAGCGTGGTTGCTTGAGGAGTCCTTATTTCTTTTTATAAAATTTAAATTCTTCTCTTTCTCCACATTAGTCTCCCAATAAGTTTTGCCAAAATCCAAACGATTAATAGTATCAGCACAACAGCAACAATAACAGGTATAACAAAGCTTAATAAGGAACCGGATATGGCTGCAGCATTTTCAGTAGTTGAAACTATAGCATTGCCTGTGCCGATCGTTGCTTTACTGCTGAACAAACGCAACAATCCTGCACCTATGTGAATTACACCTGCCGAAGAACCTCCCGCCAGCAAGCCTGCACCCCAACGCAATAGCGGATCAAAATCAGCCAGTGGTAAAAAAGAAGTGGCAAGCACTGTCCCTGCTGCAACGGAAAGTGGAGTCGCAATGGTATCAAGCACGTTATCAATAAACGGAATATAATAAGCTGCAACTTCCGCAATTGCTGCCGTACCAAAACAAATGATGGCAGGCCAGCTTGCCAGCCATTGCATATCTGCAGGTAATGAAAAAATGTGAAAATGCCCCGCCAGCGCACCCGCCAATAAGGGAATAAAAACCCTGAAACCACAACAAGCACTTAATGCAATGCCTAAAGCTATGTTTGTGAGTAATTCCATTTTAGTCTAAATGAAGAATTAAGTTTTAAACAGTAGGGATGACATATGAACGCAGTTATTCAGATAGAAAATGTAATTTATAAAAATCCTGTTACATCCTCGTTGAAATAGTGACTGGTATCGATAAGCAATAGAAAGTGGGAAACACAGAGGTACGGGGAACATTGAGTTATAGTGTTATTATTCGTGACCCTCCTGCCCTGTGTCACCGTAGTTTAGAAAAGTTCCAATTTCATAGCTCCCTTTTAACAGGAAAGAAAGTAAATTTGTTATTCAATTATAAGCTATGATCAAAACTGGTAATCCTGTAATTAGTATATATACTGAAATGACGCCAAACCCGGAGACAATGAAGTTTGTAGCCAACAAATTATTATATCCAGGTAAAAGTGTTGATTTTCCTGATATGGAAACAGCTAAACCTTCACCGCTGGCAACTGAATTGTTTGGTTTTCCTTTTTTAAAATCTGTTTTTATTGCCTCAAACTTTGTAACCCTTACCAAAACAAGTGATACAGATTGGGAAGATGTTATTCCATCTATCAGGCAGTTTTTAAAAGAATATTTAGAGGAAGGTAAACCCGTTGTTAATGAAGAAGAACTAGCGACCATTAAGCAGGAAAGCAGCAATGATGTAAATGCAGATGATGATGATGTAGTGAAAAGAGTAAAAGAATTATTAGAAAATTATGTAAAGCCTGCTGTAGAAATGGATGGTGGCGCTATCCAGTTTAAAAGTTATAATGATGGCGTAGTAAACCTGATGTTGCAGGGAAGCTGTAGTGGTTGTCCTTCTTCAATGATCACGTTAAAGGCTGGTATTGAAGGGATGATGAAACGCATGATTCCCGAAGTAAAGGAAGTAGTGGCAGAAGCAGAGTAAGTCTAATCCTGTATGGGTGGTTAATTGATTATTAAGAAATATAAAGCTGTCATTTTTAGACAGCTTTTTGCATATACTTTTTCCGTTTTATGAAAACAATTTATTAATCGCTAAACCTATCATGAGACTAATTGGTTTGTTTTTTATTATCATCCTTTTTTCATCCTGTGGTGTACAGCATCATTTTGTAAGCAGCAAACAGGCAAAAGATGATACCAGTTTTGTATACGCATTGCCCTATCCAAAAGGCGTTTCACGTTTGATGGTTCAGGGCTATAAGTCACAGTTCTCACACCGCGGACGATTAAGTCTTGATTTTAAAATGAAAAGGGGTTCGCCTGTTACCGCTGCCCGTGATGGAAAAGTGGTAAGGGTGGAAGAAAGTTTTTCTAAGGGTGGCGTTAATAAAAAATATTTACGAAAAGCAAACCAAGTAGTTATTTTACATCCCGCTGGATATCAGGCTTATTATGGACACGTGGAAAAAAATGGAGTATTGGTAAATGTTGGTGATACCGTTAGAGCCGGACAAGTAATTGCAAAAAGCGGCAGCACCGGTTTATCTGCATTTCCTCATCTTCACTTTATTGTTTGGGGACCAACACCTTTAGGTGGACGGTCACAACTTCCTACAAGGTTTCTAACAAAAAAGGGAATAAGATATCTGAGGCCAGGCAGATGGTATAAAGCTTTATAATTTACTGCCTTTTACTATTATCCCACTTTCAGAAATAAAGGAACTAATGGTATAAAGCTTTACAATATTGTCTTCTGCATTAATATATGATATTCGGTTTTTCATCAAGATGATATTGTTTGTATACTTTTGTTTTTCATTATCATTACCATGTGAAGAAATAAACACAGGTTTGTTTTTAACTAAATAAATACTCCACATCTTCTTTGCTCAATGCCTTCACAAACGTAGCATCATCGGCAATTAGCTCTTTTGCCAGTTGGCGTTTGCGTTCCTGCAATTGCATGATCTTGTCTTCAATCGTATCCTTACATATCATGCGGTAAGCAAATATATTTTTTGTTTGCCCGATGCGATGGGTACGGTCAATGGCCTGCTGCTCTACTGCAGGGTTCCACCAGGGATCTACTATATAAACATAATCGGCAGCGGTTAAATTCAGCCCCACACCCCCGGCTTTTAAAGAAATTAAAAACACTCTTACTTCATCATCATTCTGAAAACTTTGAATGGCTTTTTCCCTGTCGGGAGCCGAAGTACTGCCATCAAAATACTCATACTCTACCCCTTGTTCTTCCAGGTTTTCCCTGATCAATGCCAGCATACCCAGGAACTGTGAAAACACTAAAGCCTTATGGTTGCCAATGTTCTCCGTAATCTCTCTTGTTAATTCTTCCAGCTTGATGGAATGATTTTCAAATTTTTCTGTTTCATTTAGGATGGCGGGTGAGTCGCATATTTGCCGCAATTTCATCAGCCCCTGCAAAATAGTCAATTGCGATTTCTGAATGCCTTGTTCTTCTATTGTGCCTAAAATTTTACTTCTGAAATCGTTGCGGTAAGCATCATAAATTTTCCGTTGTTTATCTCCCATTTCGCAAAGCAAAATAGTTTCTGTTTTATCGGGCAGATCTTTGGCAACCTGTTCTTTTGTTCTGCGTAAAATAAATGGATATAATATTTTTCGTAAATGATCTTTTTGTACTTCTTCTCCAAATTTATCAATGGGTATGGAAAACTCCTGTCTGAAAAACTCCATGGTGCCCAACATGCCCGGATTTAAAAAATTCATTTGCGCATAAATATCAAATGTATTATTCTGCAAAGGCGTTCCGCTCATGCACAAGCGGTGCTTTGCTTTTAATAAAGAAGCCGCCTTTGTTACTTTGCTGGAAGGATTTTTTATAGCCTGCGACTCATCGAGCACCACATAATCAAGCATAATTTGCATGAAAACTTTTATATCGCTGCGTAAAGTGCCGTAAGTGGTAATAATGATGTTATGCTTTTGCAGTTCCTGCGGGTGGCGCAGGCGTTGTGGCCCATGATGTATATAATACGTGAGTGAAGGAGAGAATTTTTTTATTTCGTTTTCCCAGTTATAGATTAGTGTAGTAGGGCAAACCACCAAAGATTTTAATTCGCCATAATGATCACGATAGTGTTTTAAAAAAGAAAGGGCCTGAACAGTTTTACCCAATCCCATATCATCTGCCAAAATACCGCCCCAGGATATTTCGTGTAAATAATTAAGCCATTGGTAACCGGCAACCTGGTAAGGACGTAAAATAGATTGAAGGTGTTCCGGTGGATCAATTTGTTTTATGTTATTAAACTCACGGATCCTATCATATTTTTCCTCCAGTTGTATTGTCAATTCTTCTTCATTCCTGTTTTCATACAACTCATCTATCACACTTAAATGATAACGGGAAAGTTTGAGCCTGTCAGTCTTTCCTTCACCAACACGAAATAATAAACCATATTTCTTTAACCATTCTTCCGGCAATATGCCTAATGTTCCATCATTTAGCTGTACAAATTGTTGTTTATTGGCCAGCGCTTTTTTTACTTCGGCTACACTCACGTGTTGGTCACCAAACAAAATATCTATTTTCGCATCAAACCAATCAGTATTGTTGCTGATATAAATATGTGTAGAAGGTTTGGCAGTATTAAAACGGAAATTTTTTAGCGAGTCAAATCCAAAGACCGGAACGCCTTTTTCCTTCATAGCATCTACAAACAAAAAAAACCAGTTGTTCTTCAGCACCTCTACACCTTTCAAAGTCATTGCAGCGCCATCATCATATTTTACAAAATTTGAGTGTAAGGTGCGCAGCCTTTCAATAAAAGCATTTTCAACTTCGCGGTTGCGATATACTACAATAACCTTGCTGCCATAAGGTATTATTAATTGATCCTTGTCTTTCGCTTTTGTATCAAAACCCTTGTAAGTAAAGACCGGCGTAAAAACAAGGTAGTCGCCCTTTTCCTGCAAATACAATTTAATTTCCGGTATGCCATCCTTTACTTCATCTATCAAAACATTGTCAAACTCAACTTTATATTCTTTAGTTAACGGGAGCACGATTTTATCTAATGTTGCCTGCCAGTTATCTTCATTTACATGCATAAGCCCGCCTGGTAAAAAGGGCGCCGTTACAGACGCGGCTTCCGTATTGACCCACAAAAAAATCTGGTGATTGTAAAGAAAAAATGAAGCCGTTGCCGCCTCATTATCATCTAAACTATATGCAACTGCGCCCGGCTTGATGAAACATTCAATCTCATAATCTTTTTCTTTTTTGGTGACAAAAAATTGAGGTATTAAGGCAGTGGCACTAAATTCTGTTTTTTGCAGATTGGTTGTTTTGAAACTTTGTCCCTGAGGCAATACAAAAAGAGGGACATCGGCAAATTCAACACTTAGCTTTTTCAGCTTGGGAATAATGTATTCTGTGATTAATAATTTTGTTTCTTCCGGCAGTTCATCTCCTTCATTCTGCACAATATTTTCCCAAAAACCTGAGAATGGGGAATTGCGATTAATGTATTTATTGATCTCGCTTGCCTGTAATTTCCTGACTTGCGTAAGCAGATTTTTTTCTTTTTCCGAATAATTGGCTATTTCAATATACTTTGCAAGCTCCATTTTTTGCACCTTGCCTGCAAAAGAATGCTCATCTTTCATTTCTCCTTCCACCAATTCAATGGAAAAAAAAGGGAAAGATTTTCCGTTCAAATTAAACACCATACCTAGATGCTTACCCTCCAATACCTGCTTCTCTTCCTCTATTTCAGGCTCTATCTCTTCTATTTCTTTTTCCATTCTGTCAGAAACAGAAGAAGGTACCATGGTGATGCGTTTAATAGAAGTATTTAGCACACGCAAATAAGGTTTGCCTTCTTTATAATTAAATTCAAATCTCCCATTTAAATCATCCTTTAAAGAAAAGCCGTATGCCTCCAGCAATTTGTTTTTTTCGTTATCCCAATTGCGGATAGAATCAAAATATAAGGCGCCTTTTGTATAAAAAAGATGAAGAAAGACAATCACTTTCGGCAGGCAAAGAGGGTGTTCGGCATCTACAAAATCGCTGCTGGTATCAAAAGTCCGTTCCTCATTGCGCCGAATGATAACTTTATAATTTACTTTATTAATCCTTACTGTTGCTTTAACCGTTTCATCTTTTGCGCTTTCAATTTCCGGTACATTATTGCGTAAATAATTCTCTGCTTCAATAAATATTTCTGGATCGCTCAGTAACCGTATGGTCTTAATTTCTATGGCCTTCATTTTCGCAACCGTGTGCTGTTGGTCATACTGCACTTCATTTTCCTGCAACATGCCTTTATCAATCATTTCCTGAAGACGCATCAACGCGGCAGCTTCATGCCGGCAAATATCACCGAGATTATATGGACAGGCACAGCGAAGAAAAAGACTTTTTGGGTCTTTATAATTTTGAACATATACTTTATAAAAAGTCGCATAGCTATCATCTTTTACACGAAAGGTAATAGCGCCAAAAAGATAATCGTGTTCTACTAATTCGACAAAACCAATTGAATGAATTTTTTTTCCACGGCGTATTACTTCATCGCTGCCGTGTGTGTAAACATGTTTAAGTAAATATGGTAATGCCAAGCGATTTGAGATTTTTTATTGCCAGTTTTGAATACAAATAAAATATTTATTGTGCTAAATTTCCTTAGATGATCAGGATGAATTCAGAAAAGGGCAATCGGCAAAAATAAAAGAAAAGAAGACAGAAAACAATATCTTTCTTTGCTTCTTAACAGAAATATGACGTTGAAGTTTTTATACTCCAGGGAATAAAAAACTAATAAATTTTTTTCAGGGACAAGAACCTGCGCAGATATAGTAAAGATGAAACCAGATACCCACCTAAACGAGCATTCGGGCTTAGTTCGTACTTCACCATCAGAGGGAGAGACGGCAACTATTGCAAGAAATACCATGTGTTTAGAAAAAACAGTGGTCGTCAACAGTTGCAGTTAAACATTCAACATTCATAATTAAAATTCCCTGACTACGAGTCTTTCATCCACATAATAAGGAAGCACATTTGCCAGGTTTTCTGTAAGGCAATGACGAATATCTTTTTCCAAGCCAAAGCCGGTTAGGCGGTGATAGTGAGAGGCGTTATTCGTTTTCATAAATTCATATAAATCATCCTTTGCCTGGCGGTATAAACACTCTGCAATATGCGAAGCATCGCAACTTATTTCAAAATGGGTTTTTACATTGGCTACCACTGCACCTGCAAATAAACTATCCTCGATGTTTGCTTTATCTTTCCAGCCCGCACAAGCTAAAATCACATTTTTTTTCATGCTGATTAAATGCCCGCACACTGCAGAAATATTTAAAAAGGAACCGGTAATGATTTCAGTAGCACCTTTTGTTAAGGCCATGTGCAAAAGCCTGGTACCATTAGTGGTGGTCAATATCAATATTTTCCCGGCAATAAAATTTCTCGGGTATTCAAAAGACGAATTGCCATATTGTAATCCTTCTGCTACTCTTCCATCCCGTTCGCCAGCAGTAATACATTCCATATTTTTTCCGAGGCGAATGCATTTTTCCACACTATCTACCGGTATTACAGCTTTTGCACCATTGTACAAAGCAGTAGCAATAGTTGATGTCGCCCTGAGTATATCTATAACAACTACTATCGAATTATTTACATCATATAAATTGAGTAAAGCGGGAGAAAGACAGGTATATAAACTTGGTTTGTTCATTAATTTGACGCTGCTAAAAAATGCTTCCATTGGTTGGTTTCTGCAACCTTTTTAATTACACTGTTTCTTTCTTCTAATAATTGCTTTATGTACCTGGTGAGATAGAAGCGATTTAACCACTTGCCCAATAAACTACTGTACAAGTCAAAATAAAATTGATCAATCATTATAGTGCCATTGTCGCATGGCTTAAAAAAATGTTCGTGCTTCATTAATTTAAAAATGCCCTGTACCTGCTCCTCAATAAACGAAAAAGGTTTTTGCATGACAGTGATCCGCACTTTTAATATTCGCTCTTTATGAAAATGTTTTGCCTTCCATGTCACTTCTTCTCCCCGGTTAATCAATCCACTGATCGTTCCGGCTATCGGTTTTTCGCCATACCTGACCATAGAAGATTTGTGAAGATCTATGCTTCTGCTAAGGTCAAATACTCTTTCAATAGGCGCCTCAATAAAGGTTGTTAATTGGATAAATGGCATAGAAATAATGTGCTGATGTGCTAATTCGATAATTTGCTAATGTTAGTCATTTCTACATAATGAAGCAAATAACGCATGTATAAATTAGCTAAAAGGGATTTTGACGACTTTGGCCTGAAGCAATTTTTCACGAACTTTAATAAAAATATTATTGTCTATATCAGCAAAGGCTTTACGTATATATCCCATACCAATTGCCTTATTTAAACTTGGCGATTGAGTGCCCGATGTAACATAACCGATGGTGCCACTATCAAATCCTTTAATTTCATATCCATGCCTTGGAATACCGCGATCTACCATTTCAAATCCCACCAGTTTTCTTTCAACCCCATCTTCTTTTTGTTCCTGTAATTTTTCTTTTGCCGTAAAGTCTTTTGTAAATTTTGTAATCCAGCCCAATCCTGCTTCTAATGGTGAGGTTGTGTCATCAATATCATTTCCATACAAACAATAACCCATTTCCAAACGCAAAGTATCTCGTGCCGCTAATCCAATGGGTTTAATGCCTTGCACCTTTCCCGCTTCAAAAATGGCTTCCCAGATTTTATTGGCAGCATTATCTTTGTCTTCAAAATAAATTTCAACACCGCCTGCGCCTGTATAACCAGTGGCGCTTACCAACACATTATTTACCCCCGCAAAATTTCCTTTTACAAACGTGTAATATTTTAAATTTAAAATATCCATCTCTGTCAGTGTTTGCAAAATTTTTGTTGCATTAGGACCCTGAATAGCCAACAGACATGTTTGCTCACTAATATTATGCAGTTCAACATCCTTGCTATTGTGATGCTGCATCCAATTCCAGTCCTTTTCAATATTGGAAGCATTTACAACAACCATATAAACTTTATTTTCTTCCACGCAATACACCAGCAGATCATCTATAATTCCGCCCTCTTCATTTGTCAGGCAGCTATACTGTGCCTTTCCTGAAGTCAATTTAGATGCATCATTTGTTGTAATGCGCTGAATTAAATCCAATGCATTTTCACCCTTTAAAATAAATTCACCCATGTGGCTTACGTCAAACACACCTGCATTCTTACGCACGGTATGATGTTCTTCATTTATACCAGCATAACTAATAGGCATATTGTACCCGGCAAACTCAGCCATCTTTGCACCTAAGTCAATATGCTTTTGGGTGAAGGGAGTATTCTTCATTATAAAATTTTAGGATAGCAAAAATAGGTGAAAGGAGATAAGTTGTTATGCGAAGAGTGCCCAGGTCACGAGTCCCTATTTTATAACGGACAAATTATTCTTATACCTTATAAAAATGGATTTAAAAATGATCGTGAATAAAAATGATAGCCAAACATACAAAAAAAGGCTCCCAAAGAATTGAGAGCCTGTAAGCATCCCGCAAGAGCAGGATGACTTCAACCAACTTTTAATCTATATTAAAGAAAAAACAGGCGATTGAATTTGTGTAGTGATAGGTGTTTCCTTAAGCAATGGTTTCGCAGTTTTCGAGGTTCTTTGTCTGTTGCGATCTTTTTGCAGATCTTCTAATTTCTTTCTTTCCTCTTCCACTTTACGACGTTGTTCCCTGATCCTCTCTTCAATGAGTTGGTTTTCCTGTATCCTATCATCAACAATAGTATCTCTATCGTTGGTTCTTTCTCTATATTCATACGTGCTATCCTCTATGGGCTTTTTTTCTGGCTTTGTGGGATCTATCAGTTCGCCATCAGCACTCATAACATAATCAACCCCCGGTTTCCAGTTAAAATAACTATCGTCATCCCAATCCATATCCCAGTCCCTGTCTCTTCTATACCTGTACCCGTTTCTTATTCTTTCCCTAATGCGAATATTTGTATGGTTTAATTTCTCAATAACAGATTCATGAAATCTTATTTGTTTACCTACGGGCACTTCTATTTCAACTATTATTTTTTGTCCCCTGAATTTTTGTTCTTTCGATATTCCCAATCCACTCCCTAATATTAAAGCGCTATCCATTGTGGAAACGGAATACGCAATTTTTTGTGCCCGCTGTTGCGCTTCGCCACGATTGCGACCAGCGCTATAGCGAAACATTGTTACGTGATAATTGCTGTCTTCGCTTTTTTCAATGCGCACTTTTACATTGGCCATTTTTAAAGAATCATCTGTAATATCCCATCCTTCATCATCACTATCTATCCAGTCAAAATTTCCACTATAACGAATCGGAGGCTCATTTACACGAACTATCATTTTATTCATTGCCGGTTGAGACATAGTTAATTCCTCCGATACATTGTTATAATATCTCCAGTCTCTGGCCATGGACGCTATAAAATAAGCTAAACATATCCATCCTAATGTCCACAGGCCTCCAAATGTCCATCCGAGGTAGCGGTTTTGTGAACGCACTTTCATCAAACGCCGCACAATCCAGGTTATAATAGCTATCAATGGAACGGCAAGGAAAAATATAAGCACTCCCCATAATGTAGCATTTTGCCAAAAGCCATTTAAAAGAAAATCATTTACAGGACGAACCACACCGCCCACTGTAAAAACCAATACCATAACAAATAATGCAAAGGCAATGGCCCCAACAACAAACAGGAAAAATGCTTTAAACAATACACCAATTGCATGACCACACCCATTGGCAACCGGACGTGCCGTTTGTCCCACTTCCGCAGCAAATGTTTTTCCACGTGTATTAGCAAATTGGCTTGCGCGGTTCCCAAGATTTTGAGCTGATTCCTTTACCTCCTGGCCCCAACTCTGCGCCCGATTTTTAAAGTCAGACATTCCTTCCTGAACATTTTGGCGAATGCGGTTAACATCGACTGTTTCACCACGCATTTCCATTTTTTCAAATGGACTTTTGGCTTCCGGTAGTACAATCCAAAGAATTATATAGGCTAACACAAAGGTACCTGTAAAGGATCCTACAAAAATGTTTGGAAAGTCAGGCCCATTAAACGCGTTAAAAATTCCATTGAATACACCTAATATGATATTAATAATAAGCGGAGCAGCAAAAATGGCTCTTATCACCCAGGTTTCTTTATTAAAATAAGCGGCCAGCCCACCTGCCACACCACCAATAATTTTGTCTTCGGGATTACGAAACAAACGTTTCCCTACAAATCCTTCCATATCCCTGGCAGGTAAAATGATCCATAACAAAATGTAAATAAAAATGCCAAAACCAAAACCTCCGAATGTAATAATGGCAAACAATAATCGGATAATGGCCGGGTCAACATTCATATAGTTTGCTATGCCTGCACATACGCCACCTAAAATTCTATCAGCCTTATCCCGGTAAAGCCTTCCCTTGCGTTTAGGCTTACCTGCAAATTGACCAGTGCCACTGTCTGAAGCAAATGCTCCTGTTGCAGAAGTAGCACTTTCTGCAGCATCTGCCTCCTCAAAATCTTCAATGCGACCCATGGCATTGATAATTTCAGATATATCTGCTTCTGTTACAGCCGTAGCGCCTTTCTTTACTTTATCATCCATTAATTCTGCTATGCGGCTTTCTATATCATTGATAATTTCATCACGGCCTTCTTCGTTAGCAAAATATTGCCTCAGGCTTTCTATATAACGTTGTAAACTTTCATATGCAGCATCCTCAATAGGGATTACTCTGCCAGATAAGTTTATATTGATAATTTTTTTCATTTTATAACTGTTTGGTTGAAGTTTATAAAGTGGTTTCTTCTTTTTTTGTTGTTAGTGCATTAACACCATTTGAAAGTTCCATCCAGGTTTGCTCTAATTCTTTGTAAAAAGCTTCTCCTTTTTCTGTAAGTAAAAAATATTTGCGGGGAGGGCCTGAATTGCTTTCTACCCATCGGTAGGTAAGCATTTCTGCATTTTTTAATCGGGTTAAAAGGGGGTAAAGGGTTCCCTCCAGAATGTGGAGATTGGCAGCTTTCATTTCTTCCACAATATCACTTGGGTAGGCCTCACCCCTGCGTATAATGGACAAAATGCAAAACTCCAGTATTCCTTTCCTCATCTGGCTTTGTGTATTTTCAATATTCATATTTCACCTCCGGAATTTGCTTTTTTAAATTTGATAGGTCAAAGATATGGTGTTATTTGGTACTATGCGTTACATAATACCATGTTTTTTATGGTAACATACTTTACAGGTTAGGCATGGTGTTGATTTTCAACTTATTATTGAAGTAAAATTTTTTATAATTGTATAAACGGAATTTTTTTTATTTAAACGGCAAGCGAGTAGGAAGGTAGCCATTACTTGGCTACCTGTCCTCTCACACCACCGGACGTACGGGTCTCGTATCACGGCGGTTTGTTAGAAAAGTTTCCTCTGGTGTTCCGTTTTCCAATAGTAGTAGTT
>MWVW01000150.1_pt1 | contig 12666 bp, 12 predicted proteins | sample 1047191 | NCBI WGS metagenome assembly MWVW01 (sample SAMN06349985, study PRJNA376086) | soil metagenome | isolation source: MtG22-5 sample Antarctic (ecotone) | place: Antarctica
TCATCTTATATAAACCTGTTAATTATATTTTCTAAATATTCCTGTCTGCCACTTCTAACTTCCGGTTCACCATTTTCAATTGCATAATTTCTTAAACCTTCCAGCGATAATTTTCCATCTTTAAATTCTTTCCCTTTGCCAATATCAAATGAAGCATACCGTTCTTCTCTTATTTTTTTGTAATCTGATTTGTGTAAAATATTATCTGCAATTATTAATGCTCTTGCAAAAGCATCCATACCACCAATGTGTGCATAAAAAAGATCAGCAGGATCAGTGGAGTTGCGACGGATCTTGGCATCAAAGTTTATTCCTCCGCCTTTTAATCCGCCTGCTTCCAAAACAATCAACATTGCTTCTGCCAATTCATAAATGTTATTGGGGAACTGATCTGTATCCCATCCATTTTGATAATCACCACGGTTTGCATCCATGCTTCCCAGCAATCCTGCATCTGCAGCAACCTGCAGCTCATGCTGAAACGTATGCCCCGCAAGTGTTGCATGGTTTACTTCAAGGTTCAGACTAAAATCATCCAGCAGATCATATTCTCTTAAAAAACCAATTACAGTAGCTGCATCATAATCATACTGATGTTTGCTTGGCTCACATGGTTTTGGCTCAATAAAGAAATTTCCTTTAAAACCATTTGCCCTTGCATAATCTTTTGCAGCATGAAGAAATTTTGCAAAATGTTCCTGCTCTTTTTTCATGTTGGTATTAAGCAAACTCATGTAGCCTTCACGTCCTCCCCAAAAAACATAATTCTCTCCGCCTAATTCAATGGTTGCATCCAGAGCCGCTTTTACCTGTGCGCCTGCATGAGCCAGTACATGAAAATCAGGATTGGTTGCAGCGCCATTCATATATCTTTTGTTTGAAAATAAATTAGCAGTGCCCCATAATAATTTTACTCCGCTTTCATTTTGTTTATCTTTTGCATATTTGGTAATTGCATGTAATCTTTTTTCATTCTCTTTTATATCGTTTGTAAAATCCACCACATCCATATCATGAAAACAATAAAAAGGCAAATTCATTTTAGTGATAAATTCAAATGCTGCATCCATTTTATCTTTTGCTCTTTCAATGGGATTTTGTTTTTCGTCCCATGAAAAAATATGAGTAGGTTCTCCAAATGGGTCTGCGCCATTACCATTAAATGAATGCCAGCATGCACAGGAATATCGCAAATGATCTTTCATGGTTTTGCCCGCAACCATTTTATTTTCATCGTACCAGCGAAACGCAAGCGGGTTATCGCTTTCAATGCCTTCAAATTTTATTTGCTGTATTCCTTTAAAAAATTCTTTATCACCTGTAACTACTTTCATTTGATTTGTTTTGATGTTATGCTAATAACAATTCCTGGTTTCTACTGGTATTTATTAATCTTTCATTCAACAACTCTTTCCATTTATGATACAAGTCATTATATACATTTTGGTGATTGGGTTCAACTAAACCAACAGGTTTTCTGTTAATGAATGGAGTTGCAGAATTATATATTCCTGCTCCTATGCCTGCGCCGATAGCTGCGCCAAAACTTCCATCGCCTTCATAGAATTCAACCTGAACATTTGTTGCGTTTACAAAAGATTGCGTAAATACATTACTTAAAAAAAGATTGCTTTTTCCTGCCCTGATAATGCTGGGATCAATCGTATTTTCTCTCATGATATCAAGTCCGTAGCGAAAAGCAAATGCAATTCCCTCCTGAACAGAACGCACCATGTGAGCGGTGGTATGAACATTAAAATCAAGGTTATGAAAATGACTGCCTATGATTTTATTTTCCAGCATACGCTCAGCGCCATTGCCAAATGGAATAGCGAGCAATCCATTTGACCCAACATCAATATTTGCAGCAGCCTCGTTTAATGCCTGATAAGAAATGTTTGTGCCTGTAATATTTTTTATCCACCTGTTGAAAATACCTGCACCGTTAATACATAATAAAACTCCAATACTTTTTTTGTCAGGCTTATGATTTACGTGAGCAAAACTATTGATACGTGATTGCGGATCATAATTCAATTGATCGCTTACTCCATAAATAACGCCGGAAGTGCCTGCAGTGGCTGCAATCTCACCCAGATTAAGCACATTAAGAGAGAGTGCATTATTTAATTGATCTCCGGCTTTATAGGCAACCGGTATCCCTGCTTTTAATGATAATTTATCAGCAACCGGCTCTTTTAAATATCCATGTGACGAAAATAAAGGATGGACTGAAGGAAAAATATTACGATCAAATCCAAAATAATTTTTTACATCGTCAGAAATATTATTTTTTTTAAAATCCCACAATATTCCTTCTGAAAGTGCTGAAGAAGTGGTAGTACATTCTCCTGTAAATTTCATTGAGATAAAATCACCGGGGAGCAATACCTTATCTGTCTTTTCATAAATAGCAGGTTCATTATTTTTTACCCAGGCTAACTTTGATGCTGTAAAATTTCCGGGTGAGTTAAGAAGGTGTGATAAACATTTTTCTTCTCCCATATTATGAAAAGCTTCTTCACCAATTTCCACTGCACGGCTATCGCACCAGATAATGGAATTGCGCAACACATTCTGCTCTTTATCAACCAAAACCAAACCATGCATTTGATATGCTATACCAATGGCAATAATATCTTTTGGATTGTACAGTTGCGCTGCATTACATTTTAGAATTGCCTGCTGCACATGATCCCACCATAAGTCAGGGCTTTGCTCTGCCCAGCCTGTTTGTGGAGCAATAATATCAACTTCCGTTTCAGGATATTGTGCTGATGCAATACACTGCTGCGTATCTGCATCAACAACAGAAACTTTTATTGAAGAGGTGCCTAAATCAATTCCTAAGAAAAACATATTGCTATTTATAAAAGATTTAAGTATTTATTTTTTAGGATCCCAATGTTACAAATTTCTTTGATGAATCCAGATGAAGCTTTTCTTTATAAATACCATTTTTTATAAAGATGGTTATGGGTTTTTTATTATTTATCGGTACTGCATCCAGAGCTTGTTGCACTGTTGTATAATTTCCGCTTCCATCTTTTGCTACAACTTTCTTTTTTGTCTGTGCAAAATTGAATAATGTAGCAAATAAAAATATTAATGAGACAAATAGTTCCTTCATATCATTTATCTTTTTTTGGTTTCAATAAAGCCCATTTCTTTTAACCACATTTCACACAGAGGTTTCCAAAGCTCTGTAGAGCCGGGATTATTACTTAATCCTATTGCATGACCACCTTTTGGAAATACATGAAAGCTGGTAGAAATATTTTTTTCTAATAATGCTTTGTAAAACAACAGGCTGTTTTGTGGCACAACTGCTTTATCATTAAATGCATGAGCTATAAAACAAGGCGGCGTAGTTGCAGTAACACTATTTTGAGTTGAATACTTATCAATTAACTCCTGTGACGGACTATCGCCCAGTAAACGCTTACGGCTCCCGCTGTGAGCATATTTATCCATATCAATAACCGGAGATATAAGTATCATAAAATCAGGATGAAAAGAAATTTTGTCCAATGAATCTTTTATTGCAGAAATATCCCGGGTATGTGTTCCCAACAAGGTAGCAAGATGACCTCCCGAGGATGTACCCATTAAACCTATCTTATCTTTTTTAATTCCCCATTTATCCGCATTGTTACGGATTAATCGAATGGCTCTTTGTGCATCCTGCAATGGTCCAAGTTCCTTTTGTTTAAGATCAGGCGAAGTTGGTAAACGGTAAACTACCACAAATGCAGGCATGCCTAAACTGTTAAACCATTTTGCCAGTTGAAAACCGCTTAGATTTAAGGTTATATGATTATATCCTCCTCCGGGAAAAATAATTACTGCAGCTCCGTGATTATCATCCTTTGATGGAAAAAAAGTATATATACCCGGAGTTGTAATACTGTAAAGCCTTTCATTAGCTACGCTATCTTTTACATATACACCTTTTGAATTTGGCATTTTATCTTTTTGCCAAAGTGGAATAAACTCCTGCGCTTTTATATTTATGAATGAAAAAATAAATAAAAATATGGTGAAGTGTTTTATCATTTTTTATATGTTGCTGTAAAGAAACGGAGTTTGAAACACGGGTTTTAGATACCGAACTTATTGTAAGGGAATCTTCTTTACAAAGAAATAATTAATTTATTTTCTTAGGTTGGTTTAAAAATCACAAGTCAGTAATTGGCTTATATCGCGGCACAAGTACTTTAACTAATGCCCATGCAAACAAATAAGAAAAAGCACAGATTGCAAACATAATCGTGTAGCCTGTTTCAATATGACCTAATGCCTTATAATGGTCAAATAAGGCCCCCCCAAGTTTTGACATAACAACCCCTCCCAAACCACCGGCCATTCCGCCAATACCTACAACAGAACCTACCGCTTTTTTAGGAAACATATCAGAAACCGTTGTAAAAATATTTGCTGACCATGCCTGGTGTGCAGCAGCACCAATACCGATAACAATTACCGGCAACCAATAACTATATTCGCCAAGTGGCTGAGCGGCTAATATTATAAGGGGAAATAATGCTATTACAAACATGGCACGTAACCTGCCATCATATGCTTTATAACCTTTTTTAATAAAATACATGGGGAAATAACCTCCTCCGATACTACCCACCATTGACATAGTATATAATAAAGCCAAGGGCAACATCACCGCCTTATCTACAATACCATATTGTACTTTTAAATAAGCAGGCAACCAGAATAAAAAGAACCACCATACGCCATCCGTAAAAAACTTTCCACATACAAAAGCCCATGTCTGCCTGTAACCAAAGAGTTTTGGCCACGATACTTTTTCCTTAGTTTCTTCAGTTACCGGGGATGTATCCTCTTCGCTGTTAATATAGGCTAACTCTGTAGCAGAAAGTCTTTTTTGCTTTTCCGGTTTTTCGTATAATAAAAGCCATAGTATTAACCATACAAAACCAATAAGTCCCATAACGATAAAAGCCGCTTCCCATCCCCAGTTTATTCTTATCCAGGGAACCGTTAGCGGAGCAAGTATGGCGCCTACATTAGCACCCGAATTAAAAATCCCGGTTGCGAACGACCTCTCTTTTTTAGGAAAATATTCAGCTGTTGCTTTTATGGCAGCCGGAAAATTGCCTGCTTCACCAAACGCTAATAATGCACGTGAAAACATGAATCCTAAAACTGAAACAGAGAAACCTGCAATGCCTGCCCAGCCTAACGCTGTTGAAATTCCTTCACCAATTGGAATAGCCCAGGCATGCATTATTGCAGCCAAAGACCAAATGATGATAGCCCATGCATACCCTTTTTTAGTGCCTAACTTATCAATGATACGCCCTGCGAATAACATTGAGAAAGCATACACAAATTGAAATACAGCAGTAATGTTTGCATAATCTGTATTGCTCCAGTTAAACATCGCCGGGTCTGCGAGGTAAGGCTGTAATAGGCTAAGTACCTGTCTGTCTAAATAATTTACAGTAGTGGCAAAAAATAATAAGGCACAAATCGTCCACCGGTATTTTCCAATTTTTTCCATTTGAAAGTTTATGTAAGATTTAAAGCTAACTAATTAACTTGTTGTATTCATACTTCTCAAAATTCCCATTTCAAGTCCACGCAGTTCTGCCAAGCCTCTCATCCGTCCGATGCATGAATATCCCGGATTTGTTTTTTTATTAAGGTCATCCATCATTTGGTGCCCATGATCAGGACGAAACGGAATTGATGTATTTACTTTTTGTTGTATTTGCAGGATTTCTTTCATTACTGCATACATATCAGTATCTCCATCTAAATGATCTGCTTCATAAAAATTACCATACTCATCACGCTTTGTGTTTCTTAAGTGAACAAAATGCATTCGGGTGCCTATACTTTTTGCTATAGCAGACAGATCATTATGTTTTCCAGCGCCAAGAGAGCCGGTGCAAAAACATATTCCATTACTTTTAGCAGGTACAGAGGATAGAATAAAATCAATATCATCCGCATTACTTACAATCCGCGGTAATCCTAAGATATCAAACGGCGGGTCATCAGGGTGAATCGCCAACTTAATATCCAAATCGTCAGCAACTGAACTAATCTCCTTTAAAAAGTATTTTAAATGCTGTCGGAGTTTTGCATGGTCAATTTCCTTATAAGTATCCAGTTTCTCCTGCATCTGTTCCACAGTTTGCTTTTTTTCTCCTGGAATACCAAACATTATAATATTCTTCAGTTGTTCTAACTGTTCTTTTGTATATGCTTTGTATCGCTTTTCAGCTTCAGACAAAATATTTTCATCATAATCAGCCTTTGCATTTTTTCTTTTAAGAATATAAAGATCAAACACAGCTAAATCAAACCAGTTAAAGTATAAAGCTTTCGATCCATCAGGCATGTTGTAATTAAGATCTGTTCTTGTCCAGTCATTAATCGGCATAAAATTATATGTAACAATTTTAATATTACATTCTGCAAGGTTGCGAAGTGTTTGTTTATAGAGATCAATATAATTTTGGTAATTACCTGTTTGTGTTTTTATGGATTCGTGAACGGTTACGCTTTCCACAACATCCCAGGTAAGTCCTGCATCTTCAATTATTTTTTTTCGTTTTTTAATTTCTTCCAAAGGCCAAACATCTCCATGTGGAATATGATGCAATGCAGTTACTATTCCTGATGCACCAGTTTGTAAAACGTCCTGCAAACTCACAGGGTCATCAGGACCGAACCAACGCCATGTTTGTTTTAAATTCATAGTATTATAATATCTACCATGGAAACTATTTCATTTCTAAACCGAAAGTAAGAGTATATTGTTTTAATTTACCTTAAGTTTCAATTTTATTTTATGAAAAATATTTTAATTGTATTTATTTGTAGCATTTTATTTATAGCCTGCCTGTCAGCGCAAACAAACGACAGAATAAGATCACAATGGGCTGATAAAGTAAATATTTCAAATCCGCTTCCCGAATATCCACGTCCGCAAATGATACGCAACAATTGGATAAATTTAAACGGACAATGGGATTATAAAATTCAGCCAAAAGGAGAAGAGAAAATTCCTTTATCATTCGATGGTAAAATAGTAGTTCCTTTTGCCGTAGAATCTTTTTTATCGGGAGTAACTAAAACTGTTGGGAAAGACAGTATTCTTTGGTATAGAAAGATTATTTCATTACCAGCGCAATTTAAAAGTGGTAATTTATTGTTACACTTTGGGGCAGTAGACTGGCAAAGCGTTGTATATGTAAATGGAAAAAAAGCCGGAACACATGAAGGAGGGCATGATCCTTTTACTTTTAATATAACTCCATTTGTAAAAAAAGGAACACAACAGGAAATTGCGATAAGTGTCTGGGATCCTACAGATGATGGGCCTCAACCCCGGGGGAAGCAAGTGAAAATTCCACGCAGCATCTGGTATACATCCGTAACAGGCATCTGGCAAACGGTTTGGGTTGAAGCCGTTCCTTCAACATATATAGAATCGATAAAACAAACTCCGGATATTGATAAAAAAACACTTTCAGTTTCAGCACAAATTAAAAATGCCCTGGCAGGTGATCGATTGAATATTTCTGCATGGGATGGAAATAAAAAAATAGCAGAGCAGGAAATAACTGCAAACACAACTGCCACTTTAAACATTAACGATCCTAAGTTATGGTCATCCGTCAATCCTTTTTTATATGACCTTAAAATTGCTGTTATCCAAAAAGGTAAATCGGTAGATGCTGTGCAAAGTTATTTTGCCATGAGAAAAAGTTCTGTTGCCCCTGATGCAAACGGAGTGCAACGGCTGATGCTTAACAATAAATTCCTTTTTCAATTCGGGCCATTAGATCAAGGATGGTGGCCTGATGGTTTATATACAGCGCCTACTGATGAAGCTTTAAAATTTGACATTGAAAAAACAAAGGAAATGGGTTTTAATTTAATTCGTAAGCATGTTAAAGTGGAGCCCGCCCGCTGGTATTATCACTGTGATAAATTGGGAATGCTTGTATGGCAGGATATGCCAAGCGGCGATCTAAAAAATCAGCACTGGGAATCAAGGCCGGGCATTGAAAGCGGGCCTTTAGATAAAATTCGTACAGAGGCTTCGGAGAATATTTTTAGAAAAGAATGGTCAGCAATAATGGAAGCTTTGCATAATTTTCCATGTATAGTTGTATGGGTTCCATTCAATGAGGGATGGGGACAATTTAAAACAGAAGAGATCACAAAATGGACAATGCAAAAAGACCCATCAAGATTAGTGAATAGTGCCAGCGGAGGCAACTTTCATTTTGTTGGTCACATGATTGATGTTCACAATTATCCTGCCCCTGTAATGCCCCGTGCTGATCTTTTCGGGGCTATGCAAGCATTGGTATTGGGTGAGTATGGGGGCTTAGGCTTACCAGTTGAAAATCACACATGGCAAACCAAAAATAACTGGGGTTATCAAAGCTTTAAAAATGCAGATAGTTTATTTTTAAAATATGAGTCTTTTGTAATAAGCTTACAGAACTGGATAAAAAAAGGATTATCCGCAGCAATTTATACGCAAACAACCGATGTGGAAATTGAAGTTAACGGCTTAATGACTTATGACAGGAAAGTGATAAAAATTCCCCTTGAAAAGTTAAAAGCAATTAATACAAAATTGTATAACCCCTTATTGATTGGTATTAAAAACTAATTATTCATTTGCTATGCTATTTTTTGTCTTTAATGATGAACAAGTTTGAATGGCACCCTTACATGCGAAATTTTATTTTCGTCTAACTCCATTAATTTAATTTTTTTAAATAAAAAATATAACTTTCCATAATTCCTCATTAATATTTTTTGAGCACTTGAAAAGATATAAAATAATTTTTTAAAACATAAACGACTCAGATGAATTTTGAAAGCAGGTATGCAGTAGGGCCGGAAGAAGTAAAACTAATGGACACAACGAATTTGAGAAAAAGTTTTTTGATTGAAAAAATATTTGAAACGGATAATGTTAATTTAACGCTTAGTCATTATGATCGCTATATAGCAGGAGGAGTAATGCCGGTGGCAGGCATTATTGAATTACCAAACCCGGATAATTTAAAATCAAATTATTTTTTAGAGCGGAGGGAACTGGGAATAATAAATGTTGGCGGAAAAGGAAATGTAATGGCTGATGATGAGAAATTTGAAATTGATTTTAAAGAAGCGTTATATATTGGAAAGGGAAACAAAAAAGTTCAATTCTCTTCTATTGATAAAAACTTTCCTGCAAAATTTTACCTTAATTCCGCACCTGCACATCATTCCTACCCATCAAAAAAAGTAACAAAACAGGAAGCTGAAATAGTAGAGTTGGGAAATGTAGCAACAGCTAATCACCGCATCATTAATAAATTACTGGTAAATAGTATTGTTCCTACCTGCCAGTTGCAGATGGGCATGACTGAACTGAAAAGCGGAAGTGTATGGAACACAATGCCTGCACATTTACATGATCGCCGGATGGAAGTGTACTTTTATTTTGAAATCCCTGAAGGGCAGTCAGTTTGCCATTTAATGGGTCAGCCACAGGAGACACGGCACCTTTGGATGCAAAATGAACAGGCTGTTATTTCTCCCAATTGGAGTATTCATGCAGGAACCGGAACAAGCAATTACACTTTTATTTGGGGAATGGCGGGAGAGAACTTAGATTATAGTGACATGGATGGTTGTGCTATTTCTGAATTGAAATAAAATTATCGGGTAAACCCCACCAATTAATTATTTTGTCTTCTTATCATGACAGAAATCAATAAAAAATTATGAGAACGGTTTTTCTTTTTATATCAGCATTTTTCTTTTTACTATTTGGTAGTTATTGCCAGGGGGTAATCGAAATCAGCAATTCATTAAAAGTTGACAGAGAAGAAGTAGTGGCTATTCCATGGAAAGATGTTTTGTCTTCAAATCAAAAGATTGATACTACAAACTTTATCCTTATCAATTCAAAAACAAAACAACAAACTCCTTATCAGTTGGAATATCGGGGTAGACAGGATGTACAAAATTTGCTGATACTTGTAACGGTTAAAGCAAATAGCAAATTGATATTGCAATTCCAGAAAGGAAAGCCTGCCACTTTCGCTTCAAAAACTTATGCCCGTTATGTACCCGAACGAAAAGATGATTTTGCCTGGGAAAATGATAAGATCGCTTTTCGGATGTATGGCAAGGCGCTGGAGGGTACAAAAGAAAATGCTTATGGAACAGATGTATGGGTAAAACGTACTGAAAAGCTTATCCTTAACGAGCGATATAAGCGTGGCGAATATCATATTGATCATGGGGATGGAATGGATTATTATCACGTAGGTTTTTCATTAGGTGCAGGCAATATGGCTCCTTATAAAAATGATACTATTTGGTATTCTAAAAATTATCGTACCTGGAAAGTGTTGGACAATGGTCCGCTGCGGTCTACTTTTCAATTAACCTTCGATGAATGGGATGTTGCTTCGCAAAAAGTAAAAGTTGTAAAAACAATTTCACTTGATGCCGGCTCACAAATGAGTCGTGTGGAAGCTATTTATAGTTTTAATCAAACTCCCACATTACCCGTGGTTGCAGGAATAATAAAAAGAAAAGCGCCTGGCTCATCATGGATGGATGAAAGTGGTGGAATAATGGGATATTGGGAACCTACAGATAATAAGTATGGAACAACAGGTGTCGGTTGTTTATTTGAACAACCCGTGCAACAAATGATGATGAATAAAGAACATTTACTTGCTGTTGTGCAGGCAACAACTGGCCAGCCTGTAATTTATTTTCATGGAGCTGCATGGGATAAAGGCGGAGCAATTACATCTTCTCAAAAATGGTTTGATTATCTTAAATTTTATAAACAAAAAATAGAAAATCCCCTTACAATAGTGGTACGTAAAGCTTCTTAAAAAGTGCAATTATTCATCAAAAAAAATATTCATTGGCATTAATATTAGATTTATTTCGGTTAGATGGGAAAGTTGCATTGGTAACCGGCTGCAAGCGGGGTATTGGTAAAGCAATGTCTGAAGCACTAGCTGAAGCCGGTGCTCATATTATAGGCGTTTCAGCTAATCTTGAATTACAGGGAAGCGAAATAGAAACATCAGTGAAGGCATTGAATAAAAACTTTTATCCCTACCAATGTGATTTTAGTAATAGAGGAAACTTATATGCATTCATCAATCAGGTAAAAAAAGACCACCCACAAATTGATATTTTAATTAATAATGCAGGAACCATATTGCGCAAACCTGTTGCAGATCACCCTGATGAATATTGGGATGAAGTAATAGCGGTGAATCAAACTACACCTTTTATACTTGCCCGTGAATTAGGAAAGGAAATGTTGAAGCGGCAAAAAGGTAAAATTATTTTTACTGCTTCCTTACTAACTTTTCAGGGAGGTATTAATGTGCCGGGTTACACAGCCAGCAAATCAGCAATAGGCGGTATTACCAGGGCCTTTGCTAATGAATGGGCATCAAAAGGTATAAATGTAAACGCAATTGCACCCGGTTATGTAACCACCGATAATACAGCAGCTTTGCAGGCTGATGAGGGTAGAAGCAAATCTATCATGGAACGCATTCCGGCAGGACGTTGGGGTATGCCTGAAGATTTTAAGGGGCCGGTTGTTTTACTTGCATCATCAGCATCGGATTATATGCATGGATCCATCGTAACAGTAGATGGAGGATGGATGGGGCGGTGATCCTGATATGAAAAATAGATCCTGTTAAATAAAATAATTTTGATTGCCAGTAATAGTTTAATGATGAATTACAAGCCTACAAGGCACATTTAAATGCTGAGAAATTTCTTCATCCCCGGCATCTTGTGAGTGAATTTTCCCAAATAAAAGTTGTGCCGCTTCTAATCCGATCTGGTATGAGTTCTCTTCGATGGAAGCAATGGGTTTATGATCGAGGTATTGTAATAATGGAAGGTTACCGAAACCCACAAAATCGATTTTATCAAGCTTGGCAGGATATTTATTTTTCAAAAACTCTATAGCGTCCAGTGTAATATAATTCTTAAATGTAAAAATTGCAGTAGGTGGCTTTTCAGATCTCATTAACTCTTTCATTGCTAGTTCAGTTGATTTTTTGGTAAAATCTACTACTTTTATCAGCTTTGAATCAAATGGTATTTTATTTTTAAGTAAGGCATGTTTATAACCCTCAAAACGAACCTGGGAAGTTTGCATAGAGTTTGGCCCCATTATATGAGCAATTCTGCGATGGCCTTTTTTAATTAAAAAATTGGTTGCATTTAACGCTCCTTCAAAATTATTGGACGAGACAAAATTAAATGAGTCGCCGGGTGGTTCCCTGGCAATAAACACGACAGGTATGCCTATTGATACTAATTTTTGAAACAATTGCACATTCATTGTATTTTTAGTAATAGCCACAATCACTCCGTCTATCCGGTTCCTGATCATCAGGTTTGTGATCTTTTCCTCGTTAAGAACATCTTCATGTGACTGAGTAAGAATAACATTGTATTTTTCTTTTTCCGCCACACCTTCTACTCCATTTATGGCCAATACATAAAATTGATCGAGCAGATCAGGTATTATTAATCCTATGGTAAAACTTTTATTCAGTTTAAAATGGCGGGCGGCTTCATTGGGTATATAATTCCATTCTTCAGCCA
>MWVW01000250.1_pt1 | contig 12663 bp, 12 predicted proteins | sample 1047191 | NCBI WGS metagenome assembly MWVW01 (sample SAMN06349985, study PRJNA376086) | soil metagenome | isolation source: MtG22-5 sample Antarctic (ecotone) | place: Antarctica
TTGTGATCACCCCCGTATTTTTTCCGGGAGGCAATATTGGAGAACTGGCAGTGAATGGAACAGTTAATGACCTTGCCATGTGTGGAGCTACACCCCGGTACCTTTCATTAAGCTTTATCATAGAAGAGGGATTACCGGTGAAGGAATTTTGGGAAATACTTGTCTCCATCAAATTTGCCTGCGAACAAGCGAATGTGAAAGTAGTGACCGGTGATACCAAAGTAGTGGAAAGAGGCAAAGGAGATAAAATATTTGTCAATACAAGTGGCATTGGAGAGATACATTTAAAAGCCAGAATAGCAGCAACCAATATACAAGCGGGTGATAAAATAATTGTAAGCGGCAATGTGGCTACTCATGGGGTGGCTATCATGTCTGTGAGGGAAGGCCTGGTGTTTGAAACCCAGCTGGAAAGTGATACCTGTAATTTGTGGCCAGCTGTAAATAATTTGCTGGATAATTTTGGCGAAGACATTCATTTTTTACGTGACCCTACAAGAGGCGGTGTGGCCACAGTGTTAAATGAGTTGGCAAAAGACAGTGAATTAGGTATTGACCTTTCTCAAAAAGATATACCATTAAGTGAGCAGGTAGAAGGCGCCTGTGAAATGTTGGGATTAGACCCATTATATGTTGCCAATGAAGGGATATTTATCGCCGTGGTAAATGATGTTATTGCTGATAAAGTGGTAACAGTTTTGAAAAATTCGGATTCAGGTACCAATGCTTCCATTATTGGCACGGTTACCAATGAGCACCCAAGACAAGTGATACTGACAAGCAGCATCGGTGGCCGCCGCATGTTGAATATGCTTACGGGCGAACAATTACCGCGGATATGCTGAGTATTTTCAAATGATTATAATTTTTTACCAATTGAAATTCATTGTCAATTTATCCTTGATCGCAGGATTATTCATTTACGCAAATGGCTGTTCTTATGGGGATACGCCATCTTCCAATATTTCATCTGTTGCAGGCTTTACGATAAAAGGATTAAGTATGGTAGCACCTGTTCAAAGGGTAGATGAAAGTGTAATACAGCCAATGCTGGGTATTCATGCAAACAGTATTTCCATAATGCCTTATGCATTTTGCACCACGGGGAATCCGGTAGTGAAGTATAACGAACATAAGCAACATTGGGGAGAAAACAAGGATGGTGTCATCAGCTGCATTCAACTGGCACATAAAAATAATATCTCTGTCATGCTCAAGCCACATCTGTGGATAGGGCGAGGTAATTATACCGGTGCATTTACTTTGTCTACCGAGCAAGACTGGCTGTTGTGGGAAAACAGCTTCCGTGAATATATTCTGCTTTTTGCTTCTGTGGCAGATAGTATGAAGGTTGAAATATTTTGCATAGGCACAGAATTTGGTGCAGCCATAAAACAAAGGCCGCAGTTTTGGAGTTCCCTGATTGATACAGTAAAAAAAATCTATAAGGGAAAACTGACTTATGCAGCGAATTGGGATGATTATAAAAATTTTCCCTTCTGGAGCCGGCTGGATTATATTGGTGTAGATGCTTATTTTCCCCTGTCTCAAGATAAGACCCCTTCTTTAAAATCGTTAAGCAAAAGTTGGAAAAAATACAGCGATGAACTGGAAAGATTAAGCGTCCGTTATTCACGACCAGTATTATTTACAGAATATGGTTACCGCAACGTGGACTACAGTAGTACTGAACCATGGAAAGAAAAGGAAGGAGACCAAAATGACAAAGCCCAGGTAAATGCCTATGAGGCACTTTACCAAAATTTTTCGGGTAAGGCGTGGTTTGCCGGAGGTTATGCCTGGAAATGGTATGTAGATAGTTCAATACTAAAAAGAAGAACTATAGATTATACGCCACAGGGAAAAGCGGCAATAAAAACAATTAAAAAATGGTACAGCAGCTAGGCTACCTGGAAATCTTATGACCAAAGAGATTATCATTTTTGCATGTGGCATACACAGCATCTTATTCGCCGTTTTTCATATTGCTTTTTGGAGGCTTTTTAAATGGCGTACTGAAATAAAAAAACTGACTTTGGTAAACGGCGCCATTATGCAGATATCTAATATTTTACTTATTTACATTTTTCTTTTTATTGCTTTCCTGTGTTTTTATTTTAACGAGGAATTGTACACGACAACTTTGGGGAAGGTGATAATGACAGGCATGAGCATTTTTTGGATCATCAGAACTATTGAGCAGTTTATTTTTCTTCCCATCAATAACAGGTTTGTGCATTTGCTTACAATTATGTTTATTGCGGGAGCAATTCTGTTTCTATTGCCCGTAACCATGTAATTTATTTTATTATACTATTAATTGAAATATAAGGCTCTTTATTCTTTAGTATTCAATAACTTATCTAATGAATTTTTAATGATTAAATATTCTTTATTGTCGCCCAGCTTGTCCCAAATATCTAAAGCATGCTGATAATAATCAATTCCCTGCTTTCTTTTCTCTCCAGCATAAATCGTAGCCATCAGGGCAGCTGTCCTGGCCTCTTCAGGCTTATTGACTGTGACTTGCCATTGTTTTAAGGATTGTTCATAATAGCTAAGCCCTTTCTCTTTCTCCCCCATTCTCATTAAACTATTGGCATAGTCCCTTAGGATAACAGCCTTAACTGAAGGACGCTGAGAGTTGCTATTTAATTGCAATGCTTCTTCAAAAGAGGTAACAGTTTTTTGTTTGTCGCCAAGGTATGAATAAAGATTGCCGATGTTCATCATTGTAAACGATTCCTGGTCTTTGTCATTTGTTTTTCTCCAATAGGGCAGCGACTCCTGGTTATAGGATAAGGATTGCTCATAATTTTTTTGCAGATCATAAATGCGACCTATAATCAAATGTGTAAATCCTTCGGCACGTGTATCCCCAAGCTTGTTCCACAAATTAAATAAACGGTTAAAATTACTAAGTGCTTTGTCATATTCTTTGAGCCTGATATAAACAAAGCCCTGGGATCGCAAAGCCCGTGCATAGTGAAAATTATCTTTCAGTGAATGCCACTCAGCCATGGCAACTTCGTATTGCTGAATGCTTTGCTTCCGTGTTTCCTCCTGTGTTCGCATCTTATCTGCTTTTTGAGTGGACGCGAGTGCGGAGAGCCATGCTTTATCAGTTTGCGAGGCCTTACCTGAGCGAATAAATTTTAAGTTATATGCACCCGGATCAGCATATTTTTGTGCGGGGTAGATTTCAATATTATATTTTTCATTTTTTCCGGTATACAAATAAATATCTTCGCCATCCAATTCACCATTGGGTGAATCAAATAATCCAGAAAATTGTCCATCTGCACCTGTTACTTTTATAATTAAATCAATACCCTGTTGTTCTGCATACAAATGAACAAAATCTTCACCGATTAATTCCAAAGTATACTGGTGCGTTTCGCCTGCTTTCTAAATTCTTTTTAGCCTTTGGTCTGAATTATTATTCAAACTGCATTCCGTTGCAAGACACTTACGCAACTAATTGACTGAATCAACAGGAGAATTAGAAATAACCTTATCATATATAATAAAGGGTTTTAACTACTTACTTATTGTTGGGCATATTTGCCTTTGCTTTATTTCCCAGCCTGCAAATCCTATCATAAAAATATAGCCTGCAGCTGTCAACCACAAATTCTCCTGCACAGGATTCCATTGATAAGCTGCATAACTCATAAGCGCTGTAAAAGACCAGATGAGAGTAAACTGGTACCCGGTAACAATGCCCAGTGCCAGGGGCAGGCAAACATACCACGGATGAACTGTGGTTGAAAAAAGATACCATATAGTGATAATGAATAAACACTTTGTAAAAAATGATAAGTGTACAGCTGGTTTTTTATAAAACGATAACAGCAAAATGGCGGATCCCGCTATCATTGACAATGCAGGCCCGGCAAGGGCTATAATATTATAACCTTTCACCAATTCTCCGGCCCAGCGCACCAAATAATAAATACTGGCATTGAATTCAAAACGCGTGAAAAACAAATTTATACTTTCTAATAAATGCTGTATCATAGCTATGTCGAGCACTAAACTAAATAATACAACCGTGGTAATTATTGTTATCAGCAAATACAATGCTCCCTTTTTCCAACCCAGTTTTCTTATTATCAGAGGAATAAACAGTACCGGAACCAGTTTTGTTGCAATGCCAATTCCAAGGCATATAGAAGACACTTGCCATATTTTGTTAACCAGCAATAGTAAAGCCAGCAATACAAAACAAATCATTAATCCATCAAAATGACTATTACCGGTGAGTTCCATTATTACAAGCGGATTGAGCCAATAAAGCAATGAAGCATGTATTGGTAAAAGCATCTTTTTTAATAATTGTATCATCATGAACACTGTCCCGACTTCCACTACAATAATTATGGTTTTGAAAAATACAATAGCGCCCCATATATTGAGTGGGAAGAGTTTTCCTGCCAACAAAAAAATTCCCTGGAGTACCGGTGGATAAACAGTATGATATGAAGGCGAATTTAACCTGGCATAAAGTTCTGATGTTATACCTTTTACAGGAGGCATGCTCATGATCTCTGAAGGAAGGTACCGGAAAGGATTAATGCCATTGGCCGACAATCGCCCATCCCATATAAAGCGATACACATCATCGGATAACTGCGGTACTGAAAAAAGCAACAAAACACGAAACAATAAGCCTGCCAGCAATAATTGCCTGAATTGCGTAACAGAGAAAAAACGACAGGCAAAAAAATAGATGGCAAATAAAATGGTAAACAAACCAATGAAATAGCCAAAATTATTTCTGGTGGTTTGATAAGCCAGCCAGTAATAAATAATAGCACTTACTAATAATAAAAAATAAACCAGATTATACCTTTCAGGAACTGGCTTGTTACTCATGGCGTCAATTGCAATGTATCAGTATATGTGCTGTCAGCAAGCCTATTGTGCTTCCAGTAATCCAGCCAGATCGTTTTTTTGAGCAATGCTTTTGTTGTAAGCATTTTTTTATTAGCACCAAAACCATCGGGATATGTTTCCTGCCAACCTAGTATCTGGTGTGGGAAACGTGGTTGGAAATAGATTTTCAATGTTCTTTGCGCTGTGGGATACTGTATGGTATATAATTGAACAGAGCTGTCTTTAATAAAAAAATCTTTTGCTTCTGATAAGGTCATTACAGCATCTTCTTCCTGTAATTCAATATGTGCCAATCTTTGCCAAAACAATCCTGGCAATAATGAATGCCTGCCTAAAGGAAGATGGGCAGGATTGATCCTGATACGGTTCCAGAGTTCATCTTCGAGGAGCTCAGCATCAAGTTTTTTATCTTGTTCACTTTCTTTTTCAAAATAAGAATGTAATTGCCAGGAGTAGTCATTTCCGGTCAGCGCTAATTGGGAAAAAGTATGACCACACCACTCTTGCAATGAGCAATTCGCTTTCAAGGTTCTGCTCGTTCCTTCTTTTGATACCGGTGTAAAAACTGATAACATCATGGAATAGGGATAAATGCCTGTAACAAAATTTTTCGTCATATTCATCTTCAATATCCGTACCTTATCACTTGCTTTTTCAGGTTCATCAAGCTTAACCAGTTTATCGGGAGAAAAATCTTCTGTAACAAAAATAAGCACCGCTTCTCCCCTTCTTATTTCACCATAGCGGGTTTGTTCCAGGCTATAGCTGTTTAATTCTGCCTTTCCGGCATACCATTGTTTTACAAATAGCTCATGGGGAGGTTCTGCTGTTTGTTTGCAACCACATATAATGAATGCGACGAAAGCAATGAAAAAATATTCGGGTTTCATACTACCTGTATTTAAAGATAGTGGTAATGATTTTATACCCTGCCAGCACCGTACCTTTCAATGTACCGCTGATCTTGGAAAATCCAATGCGCTTTCGATAACTCACTGGCACTTCAATAATTTTAAAACCTATTTTCGCAGCTTTTAATTGCATTTCCACTGTCCACCCATAAGTTGTATCCTGCATATTTAATTGCATAAGCTTATGGTATCGTATAGCCCTGAATGGACCAAGATCGGTAAAACTAACGCCATAAATAATTTTCAATAATCTTGTTGCCAGCCAGTTACCAAATAGCTGCTGCAGCGTCATCGAGCCCTTTTCTTTTTTTCCCAATGCCCTGGACCCGATCACTAAGTCCACACCATCCTGTAAAATTGGTTTCAGCAACAATGGCATCTCCCCAGGATGATCGGAATAATCAGCATCAATAAATACAACTATGTCTGGTGAGGGTTGCATATTCTTTATGTATTCTATTCCTTTCAGACAGGCATATCCATAACCTGGCCTCTTTTCCTTAAGCACAATAGCCCCGGCAGAACGGGCATTTACTTCCGTATCGTCATTAGAATTATTATTGACAACAATAACCTGATGTACCAAACCTGTAGGAATATCAGCGATCACTTTCGCTATGGAATTTTCTTCGTTATATGCAGGAATTATGACGATTATTTGTGGCAAATTACTCATGAACCGCAACATAGCTTTTCCTTCCGCTTTCTTTCATACTGAACCAAAAGATCATTGAAAATCCAGCGAAAGCCATCAGCAATAAGGGAATGGTGCCATAGTTCTTAAAATAAAATGCCTGAATCAATCCAAACAAAAAATAAAAAATCAACAAACCTTCTGTAATTGTCAGCCAATTTATCTTTGTATTTGCATATTTACTTTTTAATACGTGGTCTGCTTTATTTATTGCATTAAATTTCGGAGTACGAACAAATCCTGATTTAATACCAAAATAACCCTGCACAATGCCAATAGCATTATTTAATGAAACTCCGATGAACAGGGACACAAAAAGTGGAAAGTAAAAGATAAAACCGAAAAATTTTTGTATAGTAGTTCCCTGGTTGTTTTTAGAATAGGAAATAAAATAATGTAGTATATAGATTAAAAAGCTGAAACCGACCAGGCCTGAAAGCTTAAAAATAAAATCATATTGCGGGTAATATTCTTTAACGAAAAGCAAAGGAACAGTTAATAAAGCATAGGTAATGATGCTGATAAAACCAAAGCTATAAATAAGATGAAATGCACCATGAAGCTTCACAGATAAAGGATGACGTGATAAAAATAAATTAAGCAGGTGTTTTCGGGCCGTTTCGGCACCCCCTTTTGTCCATCGAAACTGCTGCGATTTTAAGGCGCTGACCAATGGCGGCAGCTCAGCAGGTGTCGAATAATATTCAAGGTATTTAAATTGCCAGCCTTTCATTTGTGCCCGGTAACTCAGGTCAAAATCTTCTGTCAATGTATCGGACTGCCAGTTGCCGGCATCGTTTATTGCCTCTCTGCGCCACACGCCGGCAGTGCCATTGAAGTTAATAAAATAACCACCGGCATTACGGCCTTGCTGTTCAATACTGAAATGCCCATCAAGGGCCATTGCCTGCAATCTTGCCAGCAATGATGTTTGCTTATTTATATGGGTCCATTTGGTTTGTACCATACCTATGGCCGAATCAGTAAAATACGGTATCGTTCGTTTTAAAAAATCTTTTGACGGAAGAAAATCAGCATCGAACACAGCGAGGAAATCGCCTTTGGCAATACTTAATCCATGTTTGAGTGCTCCAGCCTTGAAACCTTCACGATCGTTGCGTTGTATATGGTGAACAGAAATATTTTTTTGGTTAAGGGAGGCGAGCTTTCGAATAATGAGTTCCGAAGTTTCGTCGGTACTGTCATCAAGAACCTGTATTTCCATTTTATCAGAAGGATAATCCAGCTCAATTACTGAATCCAACAATCTTTCCACCACATGCATTTCATTGTAAACTGGAAGCTGTATCGTAACAAACGGAGTAAAATGCTTATCATAAACAATATTATTCTTCTTGCCCCGGGAACGTAAATAATGAAATATCAGATGCGCATCGAAAAGAGAATGAAATAAAACAAATATGATTGCCGTAGCATAAAGAACAATAATGATATTAATGAATAATTCCGGCATTATCCCAATTTACATATAAAGGTATCTATAAATGAACAGTGATATTATTGTTGCCGATCGTAATGGGTTTATCATTGATCCGTCCTGCTTCATTGCCATTTTCCAGCTTCAGCACACCCCTGGGGCACACCGATGCGCAAATTCCGCAACCTACGCAAGATGCCCTTGCAATGTTTTGACCCCTTTGTGCATACCATTTAACATCAATTCCCATCTCGCAATAGGTAGAACAGTTGCCGCAGGAAATGCATTGCCCGCCATTGGTGGTGATTCGGAACCTTGATTTGAATTTTTGAAACAATCCCAGCACCGCTGCCATAGGGCAACCAAAGCGGCACCATACACGTGAGCCCATTATAGGATAAAAGCCCACACCGATCACTCCTGAAAACACAGCGCCAATAAAGAAACCATACCATTGTGCAAAAGCGCCGGATACAGACCCGAGTATACCTCCCTTAAAATAAGAATTCAACCAAAGTAAAAGAGTAGTGATCGTTATAAAAACCAAAACACTATGTACCATCCAACGTTCAATCTTCCATGCTTTGAGGCTTTTGTCAGAAAGGTGCCGGTAAGGATCGCCAGCGGTTTCAGCCAGGCCACCGCAACCACAAACCCAAGAACAATACCAACGTTTGCCATATTTATAGGTGAGAATAGGCGTAGCGATAAAAGTCATCATGGCGCCCCAAAAAACCATGAACACACCCAGATGACCGGTGTTCATGAGAGAAGATACATCGGAAGGAAAAAGATAATTATACTTCAGCGGCCAGAAATAGGAGAAATAAAATTCAGGCTCATTTAGTTTTTTTAAAAACATTGGAATGAGAAACGCAAACCCGAGTTGAAAGAACATGACGGAAATAGTACGTATAATATGATAACGGCTGTGGCGGTACTTGCCCATAAATCGTATGCCCATAGTTAATACCGCAAGGGTATAAAAAGCACCATACATGAACCATTGATTGGCAGGTTGGTTGGTAAGTAGTAAACTAAGCGGATCAAAGATCCTTATCAATCCATCAAACATCCAGGGAAACCAATAGATGATGATGTAAAAACCAGTAAGTGCAATACCCAATATCCATGCAATGGTTCCTTTATTGGTCATGCTTTTGAACATGATGCCATTGTTGCGGATGCCCGCAGAGCCTGAATAATAGGGCAATGCATACGAAATTGCTCCCAAAGTGAACATAGCAATGATAATGCTCAAAAACAATAATGGATATTCCGAACCTGCACCACTTATAGCTGCCACCATGGCCAGTATAGCGATCGCTACACAGCTACCGCCTAATTTTTGCAATACTGACTGTGCCGCCTGCTCGCCGGCAAGGGAAAGCGTAGGTTGTATAGTAGAAATTTTTGACATACTCATTTTAAAACGATCTTATCACCTGAATAAAGAAAATGATTTTTTTCTTTTTACGGTTATTTTTTTCCCGGTTTGCAAATTGTAGTTTTTAAGGATCGCCGCTTCATGCTTTTCAAAAAATTCAGCATCAAAATTTAGAAGGTGCAGGTTAGCCATTACATAATCAACATTTCTTTTCTCCTGCAGCCATTGATCGCATAATGCATGACGTAACCGCATACCGAACACATTGAAGCCAATTATAGTTTCATCTGTTTTATTAAAAACTACACGAAAACAAATTTTTCCTTCTCCATGCTCCCAATAAAAAGAAGATTCATTTTCTGCCGGCTTTGCATTTACCATCCCATAGGTTTGGTATTCTATATCAAAAAATTTTGCAGAATTGAACCATGGGCCCGGATTATAGGCAATTCTTTTGCCACAAATAGCTTGAGCAAGCGTTTCTCCATGTATCCTTCCGGTATACCATACCTGTTCTATAGCCTTCCTGCCTGCCGGTGGGTTTCTATGCTGCACACAATCGCCGATGGCGTACACATCTGGAATGTTTGTTTCAAAAAATTCAGTTACCAAAACGCCCTTATCTGTTTCGATGCCTGTATTTTTTACAATGCTTATATTTGGACTTACTCCAACAGTAATGCCTACAAATTTACATTCTATCTCTTCTTCTTTACTAGTGACAATTGATCCCACTTTGCCATTACCATCGTTTTTTATTTCTTTTAATTCTGTAATTGTTCTCAGGTTTACACCATGTTCTCTAATATGACGAGTTATAAGGTCTGCTTCTTCATCTGGGAGTATATTATTCCAGTACCTGTTTTCGCGGATTAAAAAAGTGACTGAAATATTACGTGATAATAACATTTCTGCCATTTCTATACCGATCAACCCACCACCTGCGATGACAGCTTTCCTGATCGCTTTTGTATTTTCATTCATAAGCTGCAAATCAGGGATGCCGTATAAACTTTGCACGCCTTTTAATTCCATACCAGGGAATGGCGGACGGTTGGAAACGGAACCGGTGGCAATTACTAACTTATCATAATTTAACGAAGTGCCGCTTTGAAAATGAATTTTTTTTTCTTTTATATCGATCGCTACCACATGGTCTTTCACAAGTTTTAGTTTGTTCTTTTTCCAAAACCAATCTTCGTAAGGTTTGGTATGCTCATATTTCATATGTCCCATATAAATATACATGAGTGCCGTGCGGGAGTAAAAATGTTCTGACTCAGAAGAAATTATTGTAATCTCATCATTGCTTTGTTTGCGTATATGCCTGGCACAGGTGATACCTGAAATACCGTTACCTATAATGACGATATGCTGCGGCATAGTGTTCGTTATTTTTGCTCATTGAGGCTCCAATTATAATCAAGGTAACTAATCCTTGTTTTGGAATTAATTTTTGTGGCAGAATATTTATTTATATAGTCTGCCAGTGAACCATTCTTTGTAAAATCGCCGCCATACCATGAAAAATATTTCGACAGTTCGGCTTTATCGGTGTTCACCCGGTTCTTTGACCTGTCATTCAAAAATTCTTTACCGGCATCGTCAAGCTGGGCATTGAGTTGAGCTGCAGTATAAGTTTCATTGCGCAGGCGTGGGCAGGAAACAGCTGCGCAAACAAGTGCAAAATGTATGCGTGGATCATTATATTTTTTTCGCAAAATGCCGTGCTCAATATTATTGAGATCATATTTTTTGCCTCCAATGTTAATGAACTTTATATCCCATGGCGTATTGACTTTATAAATCTTACCTCCGATGTCTTTTATACTTTTCACAGGATAATGTTTCAGGATAAGCGCAATAGTATAAGCATTGTAGGCATTGATCCAGTAAGCTTTCTGCTCAGCTTCGCTCCATCCATTTTGTGGGGCATTGTCACTTAATATTTTTAAATAAGCGTCCAGTTCTGCCTTATCTTTTTGAAATCCTTTATAACTGACCATACCAGAAGCGTTGACATGCTTTTTCAATAACCTGTCCCACTGCTGGTGTGAAGGTGCTTTCTGAGCAAAAGAGCATATCGTTGTTATAAGAGCAGTTACCATCAATATAGTTTTCATATTTTTTTACTTGTTCAGTTGAGTGCTTAATAATTGTTTGTTGCAATTAAGAACAGACTGCAATATGTTGCTAAGAAAACAGAAACCTGAAACGAGCGTGGCAACCAAAGCCAAATAGTAGTAATGCAGTTCGTAAACAAAAACTCTATCTTCTTATTTATTACTAATGTTTTTATCAAAATTTATGATCGGGTTTAAGGAGTTCCGGATGCTGCTTTTGAAAACGCCTGATACGCGGAATACTTTCCATGCGCACATAAGGCACATTTGGATTGTTCACTACATAGTTTTGGTGATAGTCTTCACCGGGCCAGAATTTTTCAAAAGGAACAACTTCGGCCGCAATCGGTTTTTTAAAATTTTTCTGTATTTCCGCAATGTATTTTTCCGCCTGCATTTTTTCATTGGCATTGCGATAAAAAATAATAGACCGGTAAGAAGCACCGTGATCGGGCCCCTGCCCGTTTGCCTGGGTTGGATCCTGAGAAGCAAAATAAACTTTCAGCAAGGTGGAATACGAAACAATGGATGGATCATAATATATCTGCACAGTCTCTGCATGTGCTGTTGTATGTGCACTTACCGATTCGTAAGTAGGGTTTGGTTCTTTACCTCCTGCATACCCGGATACAGCTTCCTGCACTCCTTTGACACTTTCAAACACAGCTTCTACACACCAAAAACATCCTGAAGCAAAAATGGCCTGGCTGTAGCTTGACAAATCCACCTGGGGCTTGGTTGTATTCATCTTCTTACCTTTCTGTGCACAAGATGCAAAGGCTACGCTCATAAAAATAAATAAGAGAAAGACCGGTAAATTTTTCATATTAATTTAATTATTTGAGGTTAGCTTCCTTTAGCGCTTGTGGGTGGCTTACCACCTTCAGGCACAAAAATGAGTGCTGCAGAATTCAGGCAATAACGCTTGCCAGTGGGTTTTGGACCATCGTCAAAAACATGTCCGAGGTGTGAGCCGCTTTTACTATCTACCACTTCCCAGCGCACCATTCCATGATCCACATCTTTTACCAGCCTGATAGACTCTTTATTGATAGGTGCATAGAAACTCGGCCACCCGGTCCCTGAATCGAACTTTGCTTCTGAGGTGAATACAGGTTGCAGGAGGTAAAGAACCAAACCCTACTTACGAATCGGTAAGTGCACATACAACAGCACATGCAGAGACTGTGCAGATATATTATGATCCATCC
>MWVW01000251.1_pt1 | contig 12632 bp, 13 predicted proteins | sample 1047191 | NCBI WGS metagenome assembly MWVW01 (sample SAMN06349985, study PRJNA376086) | soil metagenome | isolation source: MtG22-5 sample Antarctic (ecotone) | place: Antarctica
GGTACAGCAAGAATGGGTCGTGATGCAAAAACATCTGTATTAAATGGCAATAACCAAATGTGGGATGCAAAAAACGTATTTGTAACAGATGGAGCCTGCATGACCTCTGCAGCCTGTCAAAATCCTTCGCTCACTTATATGGCGTTAACTGCAAGGGCTTGTGATTTTGCGGTAAAAGAATTAAAAAAAGGAAACATTTAATTAATCATAAACTCGGAATATGTCTGATATAATTAAAAATGCATCAAATACCAATCGCAGAAATTTTATAAAAAATACAGCCATTGTAACTGCTGGATTTATGATCGTGCCGCGTCATGTTTTGGGCGGGAAGGGTTTCATTGCCCCCAGCGACAAGTTGTTGATAGCAGGTGTTGGTGCAGGTGGAAAAGGTGAAAGTGATATCATGAGTTTTTTTAAAAGCGGGAAAGCAGAAATTGCTTTTTTATGTGATGTTGATGATAGGAGAGCGGCTAATTCCGTCAAGGCTTTTCCCAAGGCAAAATATTATAAGGACTGGCGTGAACTTTTAAATAAGGAGTCAAAGAACTTTGATGCTGTTTCTGTATCAACCCCAGATCACAATCATGCAGTAACAACATTAGCGGCTATGCAGTTAGGTAAGCATGTATATGTTCAAAAGCCGCTCACGCATGATATTCATGAAGCACGGGTCTTAACAGATGCTGCCAAACGGTATAAAGTGGTTACACAAATGGGTAACCAGGGCGCATCAGGCGATGGTGTGCGTCAATTAATGGAATGGTATGATGCTGGAATTATTGGTGATGTTCATACCGTTTATTGCTGGACAGACCGTCCGGTTTGGCCACAAGGTATCCCCTGGCCTGCTACAGAAGCAGAGGTACCTAAAGAATTGGATTGGGATCTTTGGTTAGGAACTGCTCCTTATAAAGATTACGTGCCAAAATTGGTTCCTTTTAACTGGCGTGGCTGGTGGGACTATGGCACCGGCGCATTAGGTGATATGGGTTGTCATATTATGGAGCCGGCTTTTCGTGTATTGAATTTACAGTATGCAAAGGACGTGCAGGCAAGTGTGGGGAGTGTTTATGTAGATGAATTTAAAAGAGGATATTTCCCTGAAAGTTGTCCGCCTTCAAGTCATATTACACTAACTTTTCCAAAAACAAATAAAACTAAAGGGGAAGTGGAAGTGCACTGGATGGATGGTGGCATTCAACCTAATCGTCCTCATGAACTGCATGCAAATGAAACTTTTGGCGATGGTGGAAATGGCGCATTGTTTATTGGTACAAAAGGCAAAATGATGTGCGGCACTTATGCTGCTAATCCAAAGCTTTTACCACTAACCCGCAACAATGAAGTGAAAGTAAAACAGAAACTTGCAAGGGTTCCGGAGGGAGCAAATGGTCATTATGCCCAATGGGTGGAAGGGTGCATTGCCGGATATGGAAAAAAGGAAATGAGCTCGCCATTTGCAATTGCAGGCCCGTTAACTGAAGCCTTGTTAATGGCAAACCTTGCCATAAGAGCCAATGATATACGTAAGCCCAGGGATGACGGCAAGGGCTTTACTTATCCCGGTCGTTATATAAAATTATTATGGGATAATAACATGATGAAGGTTACAAATTTTGATGAGGTGAACCAATTTGTAAAAAGACAATACAGAGAGGGATATAGTTTGAGTGTATGAATTGGAAAATGGAATTACGAATTGGGTAATTGATAATGTGGGACGAACAACTAACAACGATCCAACGTAAACTTGTAAACTCGTGAACCCGTGAACTCGTGAGCTCGTAAACTTGAAACAAAAAACCTTAAACTCATAGAACCATGCAAAGAAGAGAAGCAGTTCAATACATATCACTCCTGCTTGGAGGTACATTAGTAGGGGCTAACGTATTTATTACTGGTTGTGATACCAAGCCAAAAGGCGATACCAAACCGAAGGATGTTGAATCGTTTAGTGAAAGCGATATTGCATACCTGGATGAAATAGGAGAGACCATATTACCAGCTACCAGTACACCCGGTGCAAGGGCTGCTAAAATAGGGCAATTTATGACAGTGATGGTAAACGATTGTTATGAGCCTGCCAATCAAAAAGTATTTAAAGAGGGTATGAAAAAACTGGATGATCTTTCTAAAAAGCAGTTTGACAATAGCTTTGTGAAAGCATCGCCCCAGCAAAGAACAGAATTATTGATACAATTAGACAAGGAGCAGAAAGACTACATGAAAAATAAAAAAAAGGAAGATCCTTCTCATTATTTCAGGATGATGAAAGAACTTACCCTTTTAGGTTATTTCACATCTGAAATAGGCACCAAGCAAGCAAGAAGACATACCCCTGTGCCGGGACGTTTTGATGCGTGCATTCCATATAAGAAAGGGGACAAAGCTTTTGCATAAATTAAATAAAACTATGTCATATAAACGAAGAGAATTTATAAAGCTTTCTTCTACACTGGCCTCCGGGCTGGCTTTAACCGGCATTGGTGCCAAACTTGCGGGGTGTGCCGCAACGAATAGTCCAGTCGCAAGCAATCAAAGTTTTGGCATTCAATTATATACTTTGAGAGATGATATGCCTAAAGATCCAAAAGGAGTAATAAAACAATTGGCTTCATTTGGTTACAAGCAAATTGAAAGTTATGAGCATGATAAACTAGGTATATTCTGGGGCATGAAAAATACAGAATTTAAAAAATACATGGATGACCTGGGAATGAAGTTGGTGTCCAGTCATTGTGATATTAATAAAGATTTTGAGCGTAAAGCAGCAGAGGCAGCCGCTATTGGAATGAATTACCTGATTTGTCCCTGGCTTGGCCCACAAAAATCACTTGATGATTTTAAAAAAGCAGCTCAAAAATTTAATGAACGTGGGGAAGTATGTAAAAAGAACGGAATTGGTTTTGCTTATCACAATCATGATTATACTTTTAAGCCATTAGAAGGACAATTACCTCAGGATGTGTTGATGATGGGAACCGATAAAAGCCTCGTTGATTATGAAATGGACATTTACTGGGTAGTAACCGCTGGCCAGGATCCTGTTCAATGGATCAGTAAATATCCAAACCGTTTCAAACTATTTCATATTAAAGACCGGATAAAAAACATACTACTAACCGAAACGAATGCCAGCACTGTAGTTGGAACAGGCAGCATTGACTTCCCATCCATTGTACAACATGCTAACAAGGAAGGCAAAAAATTCTATATAGTGGAACAAGAGCGTTATGATGGAACTACTCCGATAAAAGCAGCTCAGGATGGAGCTGTTTACATGAAATCTCTAAACCTTTCTGCTTAACTATTTACGGATAGTATCTCTGGAATTTAGGCTCGTATCTGGAGTTGTTTCAGGCTTCCCTCCGTCTATTGTTATTGTGTTTGTTGTATCGGGAATATTTCCATTTACATTTTCCACACCCGTAGTATTGCTTACAGTTGTATCCGTTATTGTTGTGCTTTCGCTATTATTATTACAGGCAGCTAAAGTAAAAACAAGGAGACCAAATAATATCTTTTTCATAAAAATTTTATATAGTTAAAATTAAATATAAAAACAACGGTTTGTAATTTTTATTTTGGTACAAGCTTACAATGGATACTAATGTGTTAAGTGTTTTACTATCTCCAATCTGAAATCATGCAGAGTGAATGTTAAAAAGTAAGGCGCACGCTTTATGGAAAAAGCTATTTTTAGTTAATCATCATTAAAAAAAATACTACGATGAAAATTTTTTTACACTCTTTCTTTTTTCTATTTACGTGCTTATTCCTTTTTGCTTCTCCATCTGTTGCACAGGAAAAGAAATGGATGCTGGTTCCTTTTGTAAAACAGGATGCAGTTAATCCATGTTTGGTGCCATCAAAAGCAGCCTTCACTGATCCTATCCGCAAGAGCAGAGTGGCATGGGAAGAAAAAGATGTATTTAACCCTGCTGCTGTAGTACGAAACAACAAGGTGTATCTTTTATACAGGGCGCAGGATGTGATAGGACTGCCTGCAGGAACTTCGAGAATTGGATTGGCATATAGTTCTGATGGTCTTCATTTTAAACGTTTGCAAAAACCGGTTTTATATCCTGATAACGACCAATACATAAAATTTGAGTGGGAAGGTGGCTGCGAAGACCCCCGGGTAGTTGAGGATGATAAAGGAACATATTACATGACATATACTGCTTATGACGGAACCACAGCAAGGCTTTTTATTGCAACTTCAACAGACCTTCTGAAATGGAAAAAGCATGGATCAGTTTTTAAAAAGGCTGAAGGGGGTAAGTATGTTGACTACTGGTCAAAGTCAGGCTCTATTATTTGCACAAGAAAAGGAAGTAAGTTGGTAGCAACAAAGATCAAGGACGAGTATTGGATGTACTGGGGAGAATCAAACATCTATATGGCTACCTCAAAAAATTTAATTGACTGGACTCCTGTCCCGGAAACTGATCCTGCTAAAAAGCAATTTGATTCGCTGCAAAACTATGAGGCATTTAAAATACTTTTTGGTACCAGGAAAAATAAATTTGACAGTGAGTTGGTAGAGCCGGGCCCTCCCGCAATTATCACAAAAGACGGAATTCTTTTTATCTACAACAGTAAGAACAGTCCTACGTTTGGAGATAAATCATTACCAGATGGTGTGTACGCTGCCGGTCAGGTTCTTTTAGACAAAAAAGATCCTACAAAAGTGCTGGACAGATGTGAGGAGAATTTTTTTAAACCAGATAAAGAGTATGAGATCACCGGCCAGGTGAACAATGTTTGTTTTTTAGAAGGGCTGGTATATTTTAAATCGCAATGGTTTTTATATTATGGAACTGCAGATTCTAAAATTGCAGTGGCGGTTCACAGAGAAGTTAAATAACGTGAGCAGCTTCACATTCTTCCGGCAAAAAAACATTAAGATCAACTGTTATCAGTTATCTTATATCTTAGAAGCTATTTTAAAAATGAAAAATACAACGCTGATTCCACTGATTCACCGCATGGTGATAATTTGAATTTAAAATGATAACAGGCGAAGGATTTATATTAAGACCTTTCCGGCATACAGATAAAAAATCGTTGGCAAAGCATGCCAACAATAAACATGGAACCCCGGACCAGAGCAGTCATGATTGCTGCATGGTTTTTATCAACAGATCACGAGGCATTTACAATAGAACCGATAATAAACTAAAAAAAAATTCATAACAATGGCTTGTAGTATTGGAAATATCAAAAGTTCTAAGTTTTAAATGAAATGGTGAGCTATGGAGTAGGAAGAGCACTGCCGGGTAATAGATCAACTTTAAACATTTTTTCTTTTGAACATCTGGATATTATCTGAAAAAATATGTTCGGATGATTTGAGCTCATGATGTGTTAAAACCGGCGCCGGGAGCCCGTCTCCAATGATCATTTGTTCATTTGTAATAATCCGTGCTTCGTCCCATAATCCTTTATCAATAAACGATTGCAATAATTTTGCGCCACCTTCTATCAATACAGATGGAATTTGCAAATTATACAATGCTTCAAGAATTTGATGCGCCATATTCTCCTCTCCTTTAAGCCGGTAAAAAACCTTGTTCCCATTCTCTTCAAGTTTAATATTATTAAAAACAATGGTTTTATTTTGGCCATCAAAAAGCTTTAATGACGATGGTAATCTCAAATCCATATCTACCACTAAACGAAGAGGGTTTTTGCCGGGCCATAATCTTGTTGTTAATTGCGGATCATCCAGCAAAGCAGTATTTGTCCCAACCAAAATTGACATTTCTTCGCTCCTCCATTTATGAACAATACGGTTTGTGTATTCATTACTGATGGCCAGGCGGCTGCCATCTTTTGCAATTTTATTATCACCGCTTTGGGCCCATTTTAAAATAATATAAGGCCTGCCTAAGGTGTGAAAAGTAAAGAAACGTTTATTCAATTCCCTGCATTCATTTTCAAGTATGCCAATTCTTATTTCAGTGCCTGCGGATTGTAATTTTTCTATGCCTTTTCCGTCAACTTCCATAAATGGATCGGCACATCCAATTACTACTTTAGCAATTTTTTTATCAATGATCAGGTCAGTACAAGGAGGTGTTTTTCCATAATGACAACAAGGCTCTAAGGAAACATATAGTATAGCTTTAGGGATTAAATGAATATCGTTTTGTTCAACAGTATTTATGCAATTAACTTCTGCATGGGCCTGCCCATATTTTTGATGAAAGCCTTCACCGATAATCCTGGTCCCGTGTACCAGAACGGCTCCTACCATTGGATTAGGTGCGACCTTACCTTTTCCCAATTCAGCCATCGCCAAACACCTGTGCATATATAATTCGTCAATGTTCAAAGTAAACCTGTAGCTTCAAAAATAACCAACATAAACTAAGTTTGTTCCATGAAGATGAATGAAGCAGAAAACTGGATACGCCAACAGTTAATAGCCATGTATGATGAACGTGAGGCCTCATCAATTGCTTCTATGGTAATGGAAAACGTAACAGGACTTGCAAGAGTTGACAGGCTTACAAAAAAAGATGAGCCATTAGTTGTCCAACAATTACACCATCTTACAGAGATAGCACAAAGGTTAGGGCAACACGAACCCATTCAGTATGTGTTGGGCGAATGTTTTTTTCATGGATTAAAATTGTATGTGAATAATCATGTATTAATACCAAGGCCGGAAACGGAAGAAATGGTGGAGTGGATTATTAATGATGTAAATGCTTCCGGTAAAAATGTATTTCATCGCAAAGAAGGTGAGGCCGATGAAACTACCCAATTAAAAATTTTAGATGTAGGAACCGGAAGTGGGTGTATCGCTTTAGCCCTAAAGAAAGCAATGCCAAAAGCCGAGATTTGGGGATGTGATGTTAGCGAAGAAGCATTGAATATTGCCAGGAGAAATGGGGCTCAACTGGATATCCGCGTTGACTTTCAAGGCATAAATTTTTTGGATGAGTCGCAACAAAGATCTTTACCTACCGTAGATATAATTGTAAGCAATCCGCCGTATATTCCGGAAAAAGATAAGGCAACAATGCGCCTGAATGTATTGACACACGAACCGCACAGTGCACTATTTGTTCCTAATGATGATGCGCTGATCTTCTACAAAACTTTAGCGCTTTTTGGCCATAAAAGATTATATGAAAATGGATGTGTTTATGTTGAGATCAGTGAAAGTGCAGCTAATGAAACAGTCCAGGTTTTTAAAGACGCGGGTTATCAACATGTAGAAGTAAAGCAAGATATGCAGGGAAAAGACAGGATGTTAAAGGCTACCCGGCCCACCTAAATCCTCCCAAAGGGAGGACTTCTCAACAACACATTGCCAGCTAATTTGACTATGTTGAAAGTTTTCAATCGTTCTTTAATCTAAAGAGTTTTTTTCTTTTCTGTAAAAAATGATCAGCGATGAGGGTCTGTGTATGGGTCACCTTCCCTTCGGGAAGGCCGGGATGGGCTGCATTGTTATTGCGCATCTCTACTTACCGCTAAAACAGTACGGGCATTGAGTTCTCTTGCAATTCGCATAACCTCCACTACGGATTCAAGGGGTACCGCTTTATCGGCGTTAATAACTATAGTAGATTGTTGAGAAGTATCTTTTTGTATAAATGGAATTAAGGCCGCTTTCATGGCAGAATCGCCTTGCACACGGTTGGTGCCTACGTAATAATTTATATTGTTGGGGTTATTCTTATCAATGCCAATAGAAACCACGACGTTCTGTTTTGCTTTCGTATCGCTTTTTGCTTTCGGTTGTGTAAGTTTTATAACATTTGGATTTGCCAGTGTGGCAGCAATCAAAAAGAACAACAATAGAATGAACAGGATATCATTCAATGGTCCCGTGTGTACTTCCGTATGAGCCCTTAATTTTCTTCTGATGTTCATTTATATAGTTGATCGTTGGTAGTTGGATAGTTGGCAATACTTCCTATTTCCTATTTCCGTTTTCAATTTGTGACTTTTGATTTCTTACTTCTGATTTCCGATTTGGTACTTCTAACTTCGTACTTCTAACTTACTTTGTCGGTTCCTGCAAAATGTCTAAAAATTCTGCGCTGGATGCTTCCATTTTATTAGCTGTTTTATCTACCTGGGTAACTAAATAACTATGTGCAATATAGGCAAGCAAACCAATGATCAAACCAGCTGCGGACGTGATCATTTTTGTGTAAATACCATTGGCCATAGATTGTATGGTAAACTCACCTGTTGATGCTAAACGATAAAACAACTGGAACATTCCGACAATGGTTCCCAGGAAACCAAACATAGGTGCAATGCCTGCAACTAAAGAGAGTAATGACAGGTTTTTTTCCATGTTATACAATTCCAGCTTTCCTACATTCTCCATGCTTTTTTCTATACTGTCAATGGGTTTGCCAATGCGTTGAATTCCTTTGTCAATAATACGTGCCACCGGGTGATTGGTGTTTTTTGCAAAACTGCGGGCAGCGCTTACATTGCCATTGGTTACATGATCCCGGATGATGTTCATGAAATTATTATCAATGCGTGAAGCTTTACGAATAGCAATGGAACGCTCAACAAAGAAATAAATAGTTATTAAAAAAAGCAGTGCTAAGGGCAACATCAATAAGCCACCCATGGTGAGCAATTCTCCCAGACTTATTTGTCCGTCCTGGTTGGCATCGGTTTGCGAAATATTATTTGCTAATTGTACTGTCGTATCAACAATCTGTAACAAATTGATCATAATAACTTTTTCTTCTTTAAAATCGCAAATGTAAGGTAACGTGTTGAATAACGTTTAGCCGGTATTAATATTGTTTTATCAATATCTCCTAACAAAAATGCCACTCAGTGAGGGACATTAAATTCAATAATTTAACAAGAATATTAAATGGGTTTTTCCATTGACATTTGTGTAATTCACCCAGGTCTAAACAATCTATTACTAAACTATTTAATGATTTATCATTATTGCTGTGCCTGCGTGTTTTTGTCTTCATGTTTAAATTCCATACCTGCTGGCTTCATCATTAAAGCCTGGATTTGTTTCATTGTTTTTTCCATTCCATCGGGGCTGCCATCTAAAAAGATGACGTTTCCTTTTCCATATTCTGCAAAATTTTTCACGGCTTCTGTCCACATGCTGAATAAAATAACATTGGTATCGAGGTTGGCTTGTTTCATTTGTTCGGCTGCTTCACTCATTCCTTTTGCCACTTCCTGGCGGAACATGGCCACACCCATACCGCGCAGGCGGGCAGCTTCTCTTTCCGCTTCTGCAGCAATTTTTATTGCATTACCTTCTGCTTCTGCATTTTTTGTTTTAGTGATCAATAAGGCCTGGCCTTCATTTTCTGCTGCCGCTTTTAAGTTGTTGGAGGCAACTACCTTACTCATAGAATCCATGATCACTTTGTCAAACGTAATATCATTGATCTGCAGATCCTGCAAATGATAGCCCCATTTTTCCAGGGTATTATCAATTTGGTCCTTTACATAATCCACAATTTCTTTTCGCTGGCCTAAAATTTCTGCCTGTCTTTTAGTAGCAACAAACGCACGGATAGAACCTTCAATTGTTCTTGTAAGGGCTTGCATCAAATCCCTATCGGAGATAAATACGAAGGCTACTTTTTTTATTGTTTCTTCCTCGGTGTTTTGTACAGAATACAATAACATGCTTTTAAAATATACATTGGCCTGGTCAATGGTCACTGCCTGGAACTCCATTTCAACGGAGCGGTTTTGAACAGATATTTTTTTTAACACCTGCTCTAAAAAAGGAATTTTAAAATTTAAACCCGGCCGCGCTGCACGGCGGTATTTACCAAACATGGTAACCACACCTACAAATCCCTGGTTGACGGTAAACAATCCGCTAAAAACAAAAAGTACAAGAAGTATGTATAGCCAATAATTCTGCAAAAATTCTAGTATGCTCATAAATTTAATTTTGAAATTTCTGTAAGTTATCTAATGTTACATCAATCCCGTATATAAATAAATATTTCAACACGCCTGTTCCTTTGTTTACCTGCATTTGTCCTGTTATCAGCAACGGGATATCCACTTCCTAAACCCCGGCTAATTACATTCATTTTGCTGGCTTGTTGTAAAAATGCCGCAACAGAATTTGCACGCCTCCAGGATAGCTCTCTATTAAAATCATCATTGCCGGTAGCATCTGTATGACCATTGACAATAATTGAATCTACCTTGTAGTTATTTATTTTTTTTGCAAAACTATCGAGCAACTTAATAGCCTGCCGGTTTAGTACAAAGCTGTTGGTGGCAAATAATACATCGGGAACAGTTAAGGTATCAACATGCAAAGTTTTTGTGATCGTAGGTTTTATTAAAACGGGTGGTTTGTTACGATAAACCTGTATTGATTTTGCCAGGAATTCGTGCCGCTCATCCTGAGTGTAAATTTCATCTCTTGTTTGCTGCCAGTCTCTGCAAAGTATTTCATTACGATCCGCTGGCATCAATGAGACATTATCAAATAACACAAAGAAATTATTTTCCCTTTCAATCCCCGTGTACCCACCAATTCCACGTTTACTAAAATTTCCTAACGTGATAAATGCTTCAGTGCCATTCGCTTTATAATTTATAACAACCTTGTGCCAGTTTGTATCCAATGTTTTTCCGGGCAAACTGTTTTTAAAATAAGCGGAAGGAGTAATTTTTTGATAGAGTTGTTTCTCAAATAAAAAATCATACGATGAAAAATAAATGCCTAAACTATCTAAAATTGCGTGACGTGATTTTACATAACATTGAAACCGGTAAGTTTTTCCTTTTTGTAATCCGCATAGCAGCCGGCTCCTGACAAAAGTTCTATAAAATGGCTTATTGGAATGGCCCGCTATCAACGCAACATAATGTGTACCTGCATATGCCGAGTTTTTATCTTTAAAATAATAGGTGAAAGAAGGCACTGTGTATATCCAACCCTCCGGTGCACAGTTAACCTGGTATTCTGTACAAATATTTTCTTCTTCAAAACCCTCGTTGACCAACAGGCTTTGTGAAGCAGCTAAAAATGGAAGAATAATAACTACCAATAATAGTTTCATTCTTAGTAAGATATTTAAAAGAAATATAGGAGGTGTAAAAATTACTTTGCACTTTTTGACTCACCCCCCACGCAGCAAGCTGTGTGACCCCTCTCTGCCGGCAGAGAGGGGAGCCGTCCGCCTTAGGCGGATGGCGGGCTGAGTTTTTTCCGACATTTCACGACTGACATGACACTAAAACCTGCCATATTTTATAATCATCAATTAATAATCGCATTCCTTAATAAGACAACTACGGAACCGATGTTGTTGCAGCCACTTGTGCCCTCTCCTCCCATATTGTAGCTACGTGTACAATTGTTTCCACAGCTTTATTTATATCCTGCACACTAATAAATTCCAGCATCGAATGAATGGCCTGCATACCGGTGAATAAATTGGGACAAGGCAACCCCATAAATGAAAGGCGGCTGCCATCTGTTCCGCCGCGAATGCTTTCCATTCTCAATGTTAAACCACTTCTGCTGATGGCTTCTTTCGCATTTTCTATTATTTGAGGATGCTGGTCAAGTACTTCTTTCATATTGCGGTATTGCTCCGTTACCTTAAATTCAAAGTGAGCCGCAGGATAAGCATTCAAAACTGTTTCTACTATGCTTTTAAGCAAATTCTCTTTCGTTTTTAATTCCCCTGTTACAAAATCACGGATAAGAAAATCAATAGTACATTTTTCAGCAATACCCTCAACCCGCATAGGATGAATAAATCCTTGCTTTTGATCCGTCGTTTCAGGTGATAGTTCATTCTTTGGCAATTTTGCTAAAATTTCTCCGGCAATCTTTAGAGCATTAACCAATTTATTTTTTCCATAACCCGGATGCGTGATCACACCATAAATAATAATTTGCACGCCATCCGCACTAAAAGTTTCATCTTCTAAAGAGCCTGCTTCACCACCATCCAGCGTGTAACCAAAATCAGCTCCCAATTTTTGTATATCCACTTTTTCTACTCCTTTCCCTACTTCTTCATCGGTTGTAAATAAAATTTTAATGGTGCCATGTTTCACTTCCGGATGCTGTATTAAATAATTTGCTGCATCCATTATTTCAGCTACGCCGGATTTATCGTCAGAGCCTGATAATGTTTTACCGCTTGCTGTGATAATATCATTGCCCATCAATTTTTCCAGATACGGGAAATCAGCTTTGCGAAGAATCTGCGCCACATCATCAGGCAGCACAATGTCCTGACCTCTATAATCCCGGTGCAAAATAGGTTTAACACCTGTACCACTTGCATCAGGCGCCGTATCTACATGGCTGCAAAAACAAATAACCGGCACTTGCTTATCTGAGTTGGAAGGGATGGTAGCATACACATAACCCCACTCGTCCATGTGGGCATCACTAACCCCTATTTCTTTTAATTCACTAACCAATATACCTGATAAATCTTTTTGTTTTTCAGTGCTGGGATGAGTAAGAGAAAGCGGATCGCTTTGCGTATCTATTTGTACATAACGCATAAAACGCTCTGCTGCTGTGAAATGATAGTTTAAAAACATAGTTCAAAATTAAGCTCCCATACTCTAAAGATCAACAGTTGACCGTTGGCAGTGAGAGTTGA
>MWVW01000252.1_pt1 | contig 12602 bp, 10 predicted proteins | sample 1047191 | NCBI WGS metagenome assembly MWVW01 (sample SAMN06349985, study PRJNA376086) | soil metagenome | isolation source: MtG22-5 sample Antarctic (ecotone) | place: Antarctica
TAGTCTCGACAGCGCTTGATCGCGTGCTAGAATTGCCCATAGACGCACCGAAGCCCCTGCCCCTGTGTTATCAGCACACGGACTGGGTGTTGAGGGTGTTGAAGCTTAGAAAAGCCGCCCCGGACCGGCCAAAGTCATGAGGGGCGGCTTTTCGTTGCCTATCGTCTGAGAGTTCCCTCTCGCTGCTCATACTTGATCGTCTCCCACGCCCGCCCGAAGCCGAACGCCCAAGCCGCCACATTAGCCACCCCACCGACAACCCAAATGATCGCCTGAGTACGTCGCACACGAGGATCGTCAGACCACACCGCCTGCTTAAGAACCGTCTGCCAGGGAGCCGGCAAAGCCGGTGCCGGAAGATCCAACTCCGCCCGCTTGATTAGATAGATCTCCGGACCAGCCGCGCTAGGTACTTTCCGTGGGTGATATAGCCCCGAACGAATCCGATTCCGAATCGTGTTTGGGTGGAGCCCGAGCAACTCAGCGGCCTCGGCCAACGTCACTTCATCTGGACCCGGAGTCTCAACCACACGTAGTGCCATAACCATCCTCGCCGCTCTTCACAAACCTGTTATCAGTCTATCATAGGTCGTCAACACACAAACCCGAGGACTACGTACTTAAATGGGAATGTCGGGTACCTGCGGTCCCGAATCCCCGCTTCCCAGTATTGGTCTAGCCATTGCACCGCGCGTCAAGGTCGCTACGCGCCGCCTACGGCGGGTAAACACCTTGACCCGCTACGCCCATGGCCATATGATGCCCAGACTTAAGGGAGTCGCATATGGATGAATCGTCAGCCAATCAACCAACAAACACGCCCATACCACCACGACGCAACCCCATGTCCAAGCAACGCCGCAAACTTACTATCATCGGGGCAAGTATCGGCGGCGTACTTGTGCTGACGTGCCTCTGTATCGGTGGCCTCGCGGCATACGGTTCCACTCCAGGCGTGAAGAATGCCGCAAGCACCCGCGCCGCACTGGCAGTCGCTGCGCAAGCACCCACAGCAACGGCGACGATCAATATCGGCCCGACACAGACCCGCGCCTTGGAGCTAGCCCAGCTCGCTACAGCACAAGCACCCACCGCAACACCCATCGCAACAAACACCCCCGTACCCGCGACCGCGACACCCATACCGCCCACACCCACACGAACCCCGATACCACCGACGAATACTCCACTACCACCAACGGCGACAGCCATCCCCCCAACGACAGTGCCAGTCGCAGTCGTGCCCACCGCGACCCCGATACCCAAGCCACCGCCAACGACTGCCCCTGCACCCGCCACGGGACAAACATGGAACGGCGTGCCGCTCTACCCGAATGCGGTCCTGTATAAAAACAGCAGCGCCGACTCCGCCGTGTACGGTACAACCGATCCAGTGAACACAGTGGATGCGTGGTATAAGCGAGAATGGACACGCGCGGGACTGGTCTACTTCAGTGACTTCCCGCAAGGTGACCTCACATTCCACACCTACACACAGGGCGGCAAGTTCTACGGCTACGCCGTGCGAGAAGTAGCACCGGGAACTGTCGCTATAGCCATGATTATCGGTAGACCATAACGCCACCTATCGGTACCCCAAGATCACAGACGGACGAGTCGTCGCGCCCGCACCGACCGCCAATCCTCGACACTGCGACACTGGACATACCAGCCGCCCCCAATCGGCGCGACACTCTCCATACGCCACCGCCGCGCCGGTTCGTGCCGCAACGTGCCGACCGCGCCGCAGGAAGGGCAGGGCGATTGCGCCACGTCGGTACACTCTTGCGCCGGTTCCTCCGCCTCGACCGCCGCCAGCGTCGCCTCGGCCGCCGCCCCATAGCAGCTGCCGAACGTCACGATCAACCGGCGCCGGCGCGCGTAATCGAGGTAGACCCGCACCAGCGCGGGCGATTCCACGATATCGCTGATTTTCGCGGTGTACTTGCATAACTCACGGAGGTCCGACGCCACCGCAGCGCCCTGGAACGGCCGCACGTCGAGGATAAAGCTATCGCCCGTCACCGCCGCCCACAACGCCGCTAATTGCGCCTGTAGCACCGCCTGCGGTACCGCCGCGTCAATAATCAGGTGCAAGTGGGGGTGCCAGTCACCCGTACGATAGTTGCGCGTCACTTCCTCGACCGCGATACCGCCGACGACGTGCGCCCGCCACCACGCCCGCCGACGCAGTTTCTTGAACGCTTGCCGGAGGTGCGCCGCACGCTCGGCCAGGTCAGGCCCATTCTTGACGGTCAGCGTCAGGAACCACGGCTGCGCCATCGCTTGCACCAGCGGCAACAGCGCGTCCCCCAGTTGCGCGCCGCGCGCGCCCGCACACCAGACACACAACCGCTCCCGGCAGTGGTAGGCGTGCCGCCCGTGCAGCTCCCCGCAACCAGCCGTGCAGGCATAGACACTCAGCAGGCCGCAACCGCGCACATGCGCCGCCCGCTCCGCCTCCCCGATTGCGTCATACGACCGCGCCAACGCCCGCGCTTGACCACCCCGGCGACGTTGACGCAGCGCGGCACGCTCGGCAGGATCGTCTACCGCTACCTGACGTGCGCACTTATTGCCTCTGGTATCAAGGGAACCGGGCGACACGCCACCGACCGGCCCCCGAGTCACCCTGGCAGCGGCCCTAACGCGGTCGCACGCGACCGCTTCCGGGCCGCCCACCCGGATAGTCTCGACAGCGCTTGATCGCGTGCTAGAATTGCCCATAGACGCACCGAAGCCCCTGCCCCTGTGTTATCAGCACACGGACTGGGTGTTGAGGGTGTTGAAGCTTAGAAAAGCCGCCCCGGACCGGCCAAAGTCATGAGGGGCGGCTTTTCGTTGCCTATCGTCTGAGAGTTCCCTCTCGCTGCTCATACTTGATCGTCTCCCACGCCCGCCCGAAGCCGAACGCCCAAGCCGCCACATTAGCCACCCCACCGACAACCCAAATGATCGCCTGAGTACGTCGCACACGAGGATCGTCAGACCACACCGCCTGCTTAAGAACCGTCTGCCAGGGAGCCGGCAAAGCCGGTGCCGGAAGATCCAACTCCGCCCGCTTGATTAGATAGATCTCCGGACCAGCCGCGCTAGGTACTTTCCGTGGGTGATATAGCCCCGAACGAATCCGATTCCGAATCGTGTTTGGGTGGAGCCCGAGCAACTCAGCGGCCTCGGCCAACGTCACTTCATCTGGACCCGGAGTCTCAACCACACGTAGTGCCATAATCATCCTCGCCACTCTTCACAAACCTGTTATCAGTCTATCATAGGTCGTCAACACACAAACCCGAAGACTACGTACTTAAATGGGAATGTCGGGTACCTACGGTCCCGAATCCCCGCTTCCCAGTATTGGTCTAGCCATTCCACCGCACGTCAAGGTCGCTACGCGCCGCCTACGGCGGGTAAACACCTTGACCTGCTACCCCCATGGCCATATGATGCCCAGACTTAGGAGAGTCGCATATGGATGAATCGTCAGCCAATCAACCAACAAACACACCCATACCACCACGACGCAACCCCATGTCCAAGCAACGCCGCAAACTTACTATCATCGGGGCAAGTATCGGCGGCGTACTTGTACTGACGTGCCTCTGTATCGGTGGCCTCGCCGCATACGGTTCCACTCCAGGCGTGAAGAATGCCGCAAGCACCCGCGCCGCACTGGCAGTCGCTGCGCAAGCACCCACAGCAACAGCGACAATCAATATCGGCCCGACACAGACCCGCGCCTTGGAACTAGCCCAAATCGCTACAGCACAAGCACCCACCGCAACACCCATCGCAACAAACACTCCCATACCCGCGACCGCGACACCCATACCGCCCACACCCACACGAACCCCAATACCGCCGACAAATACTCCGCTACCACCAACGGCGACACCCATCCCCCCAACAACAGTGCCAGTCGCAGTCGTACCCACCGCGACCCCGATACCCAAGCCACCGCCAACGACTGCCCCTGCACCAGCCACGGGACAAAGATGGAACGGCGTCCCGCTCTACCCAAATGCTGTCCTGTATCAAAACAGCAGCGCCGACTCCGCCGTGTACGCTACAACCGATCCAGTGAGCACAGTGGATGCGTGGTATAAGCGAGAATGGACACGCGCTGGACTCGTCTACTTCAGTGACTTCCCACAAGGTGATCTCACATTCCGCACCTACACACAGGGCGGCAAGTTCTACGGCTACGCCGTGCGAGAAGTAGCACCGGGAACTGTCGCTATAGCTATGATTATCGGTAGACCCTAACGATACCTATCGGTACCCCAAGATCACGGACAGACGAGTCGTCGCGCCCGCACCGACCGCCAATCCTCGACACTGCGACACTGGACGTACCAGCCACCCCCAATCGGCGCGACACTCTCCATACGCCACCGCCGCGCCGGTTCGTGCCGCAACGTGCCGACCGCGCCGCAGCTCGGGCAGGGTTGCGCCGCCACGTCGGTACGCTCTTGCGCCGGTTCCTCCGCCTCGACCGCCGCCAGCGTCGCCTCGGCCGCCGCCCCATAGCAGCTGCCGAACGTCACGATCAACCGCCGCCGCCGCGCGTAGTCGAGGTAGACCCGCACCAGCGCGGGCGATTCCACGATATCGCTGATCTTCGCGGTGTACTTGCATAACTCACGGAGGTCCGACGCCACCGCAGCGCCCTGGAACGGCCGCACGTCGAGGATAAAGCTATCGCCCGTCACCGCCGCCCACAGCGCCGCTAATTGCGCCTGTAGCACCGCCTGCGGTACCGCCGCGTCAATAATCAGGTGCAAGTGAGGGTGCCAATCACCCGTACGATAGTTGCGCGTCACTTCCTCGACCGCGATACCGCCAACCACATGCGCTCGCCACCAGGCCCGCCGCCGCAGTTTCTTGAACGCTTGCCGGAGGTGCGCCGCCCGCTCCCCCAGATCAGGACCATTCTTGACGGTCAACGTCAGGAACCACGGTTGCACCATGGCTTGCACCAACGGCAACAGCGCATCCCCCAATTGCGCGCCACGCGCGCCCGCACACCACACACATAACCGCTCCCGGCAGTGGTAAGCGTGCCGCCCATGCAGCTCCCCGCAACCGGCAGTACAGGCATAGACGCTGAGCAGCCCGCAGCCGCGCACATGCGCCGCCCGCTCCGTCTCCCCGATAGCGTCATACGACCGTGCCAACGCCCGCGCCTGACCACCCCGGCGACGTTGACGCACCGCGGCACGCTCGGCAGGATCGTCTACCGCTCCCTGACGTGCGCACTTATTGCCTCTGGTATCAAGGGAACCGGGCGACACGCCGCCGACCGACCCCCGAGTCACCCTAGCACCGGCCCTAACGCGGTCGCGTGCGACCGCTTCCGGGCCGCCCACCCGGCTAGTCTCGACAGCGCTTGATCGCGTGCTAGAATTGCCCATAGACGCACCGAAGCCCCTGCCCCTGTGTTATCAGCACACGGACTGGGTGTTGAGGGTGTTGAAGCTTAGAAAAGCCGCCCCGGACCGGCCAAAGTCATGAGGGGCGGCTTTTCGTTGCCTATCGTCTGAGAGTTCCCTCTCGCTGCTCATACTTGATCGTCTCCCACGCCCGCCCGAAGCCGAACGCCCAAGCCGCCACATTAGCCACCCCACCGACAACCCAAATGATCGCCTGAGTACGTCGCACACGAGGATCGTCAGACCACACCGCCTGCTTAAGAACCGTCTGCCAGGGAGCCGGCAAAGCCGGTGCCGGAAGATCCAACTCCGCCCGCTTGATTAGATAGATCTCCGGACCAGCCGCGCTAGGTACTTTCCGTGGGTGATATAGCCCCGAACGAATCCGATTCCGAATCGTGTTTGGGTGGAGCCCGAGCAACTCAGCGGCCTCGGCCAACGTCACTTCATCTGGACCCGGAGTCTCAACCACACGTAGTGCCATAACCATCCTCGCCGCTCTTCACAAACCTGTTATCAGTCTATCATAGGTCGTCAACACACAAACCCGAGGACTACGTACTTAAATGGGAATGTCGGGTACCTGCGGTCCCGAATCCCCGCTTCCCAGTATTGGTCTAGCCATTGCACCGCGCGTCAAGGTCGCTACGCGCCGCCTACGGCGGGTAAACACCTTGACCCGCTACGCCCATGGCCATATGATGCCCAGACTTAAGGGAGTCGCATATGGATGAATCGTCAGCCAATCAACCAACAAACACGCCCATACCACCACGACGCAACCCCATGTCCAAGCAACGCCGCAAACTTACTATCATCGGGGCAAGTATCGGCGGCGTACTTGTGCTGACGTGCCTCTGTATCGGTGGCCTCGCGGCATACGGTTCCACTCCAGGCGTGAAGAATGCCGCAAGCACCCGCGCCGCACTGGCAGTCGCTGCGCAAGCACCCACAGCAACGGCGACGATCAATATCGGCCCGACACAGACCCGCGCCTTGGAGCTAGCCCAACTCGCTACAGCACAAGCACCCACCGCAACACCCATCACAACAAACACCCCAGTACCCGCGACCGCGACACCCATACCGCCCACACCCACACGAACCCCGATACCACCAACGGCGACACCGATACCACCGACGAATACTCCGTTACCACCAACGGCGACACCGATACCACCGACGAATACTCCGCTACCACCAACGGCGACACCCATTCCCCCAACAACAGTGCCAGTCGCAGTCGTACCCACCGCAACCCCGATACCCAAGCCACCGCCAACGACTGCCCCTGCACCGGCCACGGGACAAAGATGGAACGGCGTGCCGCTCTACCCAAATGCGGTCCTGTATCAAAACAGCAGCGCCGACTCCGCCGTGTACGCTACAACCGATCCAGTGAGCACAGTGGATGCGTGGTATAAGCGAGAATGGACACGCGCTGGACTGGTCTACTTCAGTGACTTCCCACAAGGTGATCTCACATTCCACACCTACACACAGGGCGGCAAGTTCTACGGCTACGCCGTGCGAGAAGTAGCACCGGGAACTGTCGCTATAGCTATGATTATCGGTAGACCATAACGCCACCTATCGGTACCCCAAGATCACAGACGGACGAGTCGTCGCGCCCTGACCGCCCGCCAATCGTCGACACTGCGGCACTGGACATACCACCCGCCCCCGACCGGCGCGACACTCTCCATACGCCACCGCCGCGCCGGTTCGTGCCGCAGCGTGCCGACCGCGCCGCAGCTCGGGCAGGGTTGCGCCGCCACGTCGGTACGCTCTTGCGCCGGTTCCTCCGCCTCGACCGCCGCTAACGTCGCCTCGGCCGCCGCCCCATAACAACTGCCGAACGTCACGATCAACCGTCGCCGCCGCGCATAGTCGAGATAGACCCGCACCAGCATGGGCGAATCCACGATATCGCTGATCTTCGCGGTGTACTTGCATAACTCACGGAGGTCTGACGCCACCGTAGCGCCCTGGAAGGGCCGCACGTCGAGGATAAAGCTATCGCCCGTCACCGCCGCCCACAGCGCCGCTAGTTGCGCCTGTAGACCAGCCTGCTCAACCCCCGCGTCGATAATCAGGTGCAAGTGCGGGTGCCAGTCACCCGTACGATAGTTCCGCGTCACTTCCTCGACCGCAATCCCGCCGACCACATGCGCCCGCCACCACGCCCGCCGCCGCAGTTTCTTGAACGCTTGCCGGAGGTGCGCGGCGCGCTCGGCCAGGTCGGGGCCATTCTTCACCGTCAGCGTCAGGAACCACGGTTGCGCCATGCCTTGCACCAGCGGCAGAAGAGCGTCCCCCAGTTGCGCGCCGCGCGCGCCCGCACACCAGACACACAACCGCTCCCGGCAGTGGTAGGCGTGCCGCCCGTGCAGCTCCCCGCAGCCCGCAGTACAGGCATAGACGCTGAGCAAACCGCAGCCACGCACATGCGCCGCCCGCTCCACCTCCCCAATAGCGTCATACGACCGTGCGAGGGCGCGCGCTTGACCACCCCGGCGACGTTGACGCAACGCGGCACGCTCGGCAGGGTCGTCTACCGCCACCGGACGTGCGCACTTAATGCCTCTGGTATCAAGGGCAGGACTGGGAACGCTTTGGGCACGGTTCAGGAACACCGGGGAAGGTGCGAGAGCGCGAACGGACTTGGAAAACTCGATTGGCGATTGCGCTCGATTGGTCGGCATTTACTCTTGTCTTGCCGCCGACCTTGCCCTTATAGTAAGGGAACGTCGGCAGATACCCTGGTCGCGAGCCGGTGGTCTGTCGGGTTACTGAGTCCGTTGCGGAGGGCCTGCCAGCTATCACCGCAACGGACTTCTATTTGCTCTTTTTCCTGAACCGAACGTACATGCAAATCCACACCCTAACTTTAAACGCGAGGTTGTGGCACGTCAAGGTCTAAATCACCGTCCCCACCACCTATCTCAACATATTCATGCCCCTCAGACCGCCTGAGCGCCATTCTGCGCCACCAAATCCACCGGCCCGGTATCGCCGCCACCCTTGAAAGTCGCTGGTCGTACAGCGTCACCTACAACGGGCAGGAAGTGGCCGCGTACGTCGCGTGGACGCGCCGCCGCTATCGCCGCCTTCGCCGCGCTCGGCATGCGCTCCCGCCGTGGTCGGTAGACTCGACCTAATCGCTCAGTCGTCATGACTGCCCCCAATCCGCTAAGACCGCCCGCCGCTCGGCCTCGGTAATCGCGCCGTGACCATCCGCAATATCCCGGAAATAGACCGCATTATCGGGACGCCGCCGCCGTACCTCCGCGTCGATAACCGCCTCGGGGTCGGTGGGACCAACCAGAAACGTATCGAGCTTCTGAGGCGCTTTGGTCCGGTCAACGCCGCCTAACCGCAGGATCGACAACGCCACTCCGGCCCGATCATTGCCCCCGTCCAATTCCTCCGCCAGCACCGCGACCGCACGCGGCAACAGCGCCCGCAACTGGTCAACACTCACGCCCCAGAGGTCTTGCCGTCGCCGGTTCAACTCAGCCCCAAACCAGGGATTAGCATTGCGCCACCCGTTGACCGTCTGCCGCGTCACCCCGACCGCCTCCGCTGTCTCCTGGTCGGTCTTGCCGACCACCAACAGGTCGATTGCGTTCAGCTGCGCGACGGTGAGTTCGTGTCGGGAAACGTCCGGTTTCGTCGCCTTGACCATAACGCCTCCTACCACAGAAAACACAGATGAATCACCCACACTCAGGTCACGTTCTCGGAATGGGAATGTCGGGTACCTACGGTCCCGAATCCCCGCTTCCCAGTATTGGTCTAGCCATTGCACCGCGCGTCAAGGTCGCTACGCGCCGCCTACGGCGGGTAAACACCTTGACCCGCTACGCCCATGGCCATATGATGCCCAGACTTAAGGGAGTCGCATATGGATGAATCGTCAGCCAATCAACCAACAAACACGCCCATACCACCACGACGCAACCCCATGTCCAAGCAACGCCGCAAACTTACTATCATCGGGGCAAGTATCGGCGGCGTACTTGTGCTGACGTGCCTCTGTATCGGTGGCCTCGCGGCATACGGTTCCACTCCAGGCGTGAAGAATGCCGCAAGCACCCGCGCCGCACTGGCAGTCGCTGCGCAAGCACCCACAGCAACGGCGACGATCAATATCGGCCCGACACAGACCCGCGCCTTGGAGCTAGCCCAGCTCGCTACAGCACAAGCACCCACCGCAACACCCATCGCAACAAACACCCCCGTACCCGCGACCGCGACACCCATACCGCCCACACCCACACGAACCCCGATACCACCGACGAATACTCCACTACCACCAACGGCGACAGCCATCCCCCCAACGACAGTGCCAGTCGCAGTCGTGCCCACCGCGACCCCGATACCCAAGCCACCGCCAACGACTGCCCCTGCACCCGCCACGGGACAAACATGGAACGGCGTGCCGCTCTACCCGAATGCGGTCCTGTATAAAAACAGCAGCGCCGACTCCGCCGTGTACGGTACAACCGATCCAGTGAACACAGTGGATGCGTGGTATAAGCGAGAATGGACACGCGCGGGACTGGTCTACTTCAGTGACTTCCCGCAAGGTGACCTCACATTCCACACCTACACACAGGACGGCAAGTTCTATGGCTACGCCGTGCGAGAAGTAGCGCCGGGAACTGTCGCTATAGCCATGATTATCGGTAGACCATAACGCCACCTATCGGTACCCCAAGATCACAGACGGACGAGTCGTCGCGCTCTGACCGCCCGCCAGTCATCAACACTGCACGCCTGGACATACCAGCCGTTGCCGATCGACGCGGCAGTCTCCATGTGCCACCGGCGCCCGGGTTCGTGCCGGAGCGTGCCAACCTCCCCGCAGCTGGGACAAGGCTGCTGTTCAATGTCGGTACGCTCGGTCGTCGGCTCCTCCGCCTCAGCCACCGCCAACCTCGCCTCAGCCGCCGCGCCGTAGCAGTTGCCGAAGGTCACGATCAGCCGCCGCCGCCGCGCATAGTCGAGGTACAACCGCACCAGCATGGGCGAATCCACGATATCGCTGATTTTCGCGGTGTACTTACAGAGTTCCCGCAGATCGGACGCCACCGTCGCGCCCTGGAAAGGCCGCACGTCGAGGATAAAGCTATCGCCGGTGACGCCCGCCCACAGCTCCCGGAGCGCCGCCTGTAAGACCGCCTGAGGCAACCTAGAGTCAACGATCACATGCAGATGGGGATGCCAGTCACCGGTACGGTAGTTGCGCGTGGTTTCCTCCACCGCAATCCCACCCGCAACGTTCGCCACCCACCACCGCCGCCGCCGTAGTTTCTTGAACGCGGTACGCAGATGCCGCGCACGCTCAGCCAGATCGGGGCCATTCTTGACCGTCAAGGTAAGGAACCACGGTTGCGCCATCGCTTGCACCAGCGGTAACAGCGCCTCACCCAACTGCGCACCCCGCGCATTCGCGCACCAAACGCAGAGCCGCTCCCGACAGTGATAGGCGTGCCGACCGTGCAGCTCCCCGCACCCCGCAGTACAGGCATAGACGCTCAGTAATCCGCAGCCGCGCACATGCGCCGCCCGCTCCGGCTCCCCGATAGCGTCATAGGCCCGCGCCAGCGCCCGCGCCTGACCACCGCGCCGCCGTTGACGCAGGGCCGCACGCTCAGCCGCGTCCTCTGCGGGGAGGGGACGTGCGCACTTATTGCCTTTGGTATCAAGGGCAGGGTCGGGGGCACGTTGGGAGCGCGTTGGGAGCGCCAGGGAAGCTACTAGGGGGCGTACGGACTGGACTCTGACAGCTAACATTGCCACTTGCCTAGCTGTCCAAGTTGCCCTACTATAGGACAACAACGACAGATACCTTGGTCGCGAGCCGGGGGTCGGTCGGGTTACGAGAGTCCGTTGCGGGGGCTGCCAGGCTTAAACCGCAACGGACTTTTTATTGCTTTTTTCGCACTGCTGGCGCTGAACGTACAGCGGCTACGTCTATGCTAGCGAAGAATGTTGTGGTACGCAAGCTTTCCAGGCAATTCAGGGACTACCACACCGTTTTTATCCCCCTCAGCCCGCGTCAGGGCCGCTCAGGGCCACAGATTCACCCGCCTTAGGCTCCCCACGCCCCTTACGCTCCGCTGGTCGTACAACGCCGACTACGATGGGCAAGAAGTGGCCGCGTGCATCGCGTGGACGCGCCGCCGCTATCGCCGCCTTCGCCACGCTCAGCGTGCGCTCCGACTTCGGCCGGTAGACCCGCCGTGGTCGCGCTGTCGTCATTGCACCCCCCAATCTGCTAACACTTCTTCGCGCTCAGCATCGGTAATCTCACCGCCACCATTCAGGAGGTCATCGAGGTAGGCCACGCGGTCGGGCCGCCGCCGCCGCACCTCCGCGTCAATGATGGCGTCGGGGTCGGTCGGGCCGATCAACAGGGTATCGAGCTTCGCATCCGATCTGGTACGGTCGAGACCGGCGAGCCGGAGGATATCAACCGCGACACGCCCCCGCGCCTCCCCCCTGTCGAGTTCCTCCGCCAGCACCGCCACCGCACGCGGCAACAGCGCCCGCAGCTGGTCGACCGTCACCCCCCAGAGGTCTTGCCGTCGCGCATTGAGTGCCGCCACGAACCACGGATTAGCGTTGCGCCACCCGTTGACCGTCTGCCGCGTCACGCCGACCGCCTCCGCCGCCTCCTGGTCGGTCTTGCCCACCACCAGCAGATCAACGGCGTTCAGCTGCGCGACACTCAATACGTGTCGGGTTTCGTCGGCTTTCGTCGCCTTCGCCATGACCACCCCTTGCCACAGAAAACACGGATAACGCCACACACCCTCAGGTCACGTTTCCTAGAATGGGGAGTGTGTCGTACTGCGGTACGCACCTCCCCGCTCCCCAGTGTCGGTCTAGCCGTTGCACCGCGCGTCAAGGCCGCTACGCGCCGCCTACGGCGGGTGAACACCTTGACCCGCTACGCTCATGCCCATATGATGCTCAGACCTACAGGAGTTGCAATGGATAAATCGTCGACCGATCAACCAACAAGTACGCCCACACCATCACGCCGCAACCCCATGTCCAAGCAACGCCGCAGACTTACCGCTATCGGAGCAAGTATCGGTGCCGTACTTGTGCTGACATGCCTTTGTATCGGTGGCCTCGCGGCATACGGTTCCACTC